>Ga0233403_10001317_pt1 | contig 11662 bp, 7 predicted proteins | sample Na_oxic_1_MG_FD_179866 | JGI IMG/M metagenome (GOLD analysis project Ga0233403, IMG submission 179866) | Seawater microbial communities from Saanich Inlet, British Columbia, Canada - Na_oxic_1_MG | ecosystem: Environmental > Aquatic > Marine > Inlet | place: Canada: British Columbia | collected...
AATTCGCGACAATATTTGAATTTTTTCCTTATCATTCTCTGATGTGCTATGGAAATACATAATGTCCTCGTACTTGTGAAAGTAATTCTATCTTCTCAGTAGGTATCCAAACACGCATCCCAACACTATGGGTTTCACCATAGTTACTCACTATAGTAGTGGGGGCAGCCGTTTCGGCATATTCGGTATCAAGCTGCACCCGAACATCCTGTGAAATAATTTTTAAGGGTTCCGGTTGACTTGGAGTTGATTGTTGCAATAGGGTAGTGTGACCGAGCAGCCATATTTGGTTACCATTGGACGAAACTTCACCCTGTTCAGCACGCACCGTCCACTTAGGCTGGCCGTTTTCTTTATAAAACACCATCTGAGGTGCTGTCAAGTGGGTGTTAGTGTCTGGATAATGTGTCATAGTTTCGGCCATCAATTGATTTTTCAAATGTCCATGTTCATCCATCTGAATGGTCTTAAAGTCTGTCAGTGTATAATCAGGGACACGAAGACTATTTTCATTTGAAGCCAAAAACTTCTCTTCCAAACTATACAATAGCCAAGTTGTGACTAATGCGAGGCTAATTAAAACACTCCAGCCCTTCCATTGATTTAACATTTGCTCTCCTCACTAAAGCCCTCTATCCAATAGGCTGCAATTCGTCTCCTCAAAAAATTTAAATTAATCTTCAAATATCAAAGATATATATTTTTTTAGGCAAGGTTAAAACAACTTTTATAAATTATTGTATTTACGAAAGAGAGTTTTGCAAAACTCTATTCGACATTCAAGTATGCAAAAATTTGAACGTCGAATGCACCAATTACTAATCAATAACTTACATGGATTATTCATTGGTAACTTATTGTTTTATCGTTTAGGATAGAGAGTTTTACAAAAGGTTCAATACATAATTTTTTTTAAATTTTTTAAAAAACGGATTACACCTTGTCCAATGCCACCAAATTTAGGCTAAAGTTTTTATTCAAAAAACTTGAACCTGAAAAGGAGTTTTGCAAGAAGCTCTAACTAAATATAAAAGTAACACCTAAAAATGGCAATAACTTTCATTTTTACTTAATACTGTTTTAAGCTCACCTGATGATGAATAAAAATAAATCCGAATAATTAAAAATTATGAGGCTCTTGCAAAACTCTTTTTGAAAGTTTCCCCAGGTTTCACCTCTTGCTCTTAACATTCAACCCCTATCGGGGTTGTCCCAGGTTTCACCTGGGGTGAAAGCAAGAGGCGAGTGGGGTTATTCTTTTAACAATATCAACCCCGTAGGGGTTGAACGTTAAGAGCCAGTGGTGAAACCTGGGGTTTTGCAAGAGCCTCTTATGAAATAAATTCAAGCTGTTAACTGAAATAATCAATTCTTCATTTCATACTTCACTACTTCAGCCGGCCGATTTTTAGTCAATGACAAGTTTCTTTAATAATTCACTCAAGTATAACATTTTATACCGAACATTTTGATAAATCGGTGAAAATGACAGAATATCATAAAAAAATTAATAGTAAAATTATAGACTTATGTCATATCTTGGCATTTTCCATTTTCCATTTGGCTTACACCCCGGCGCGTAGTATCTCGTGCATGTGCAACACCCCTATCAATGTTTGTTGAGCATCGACTACCAACAAGGCAGTGATTTTATGGCTCTGCATCAGAGTCAAAGCATCGACAGCTAAACAATCTGCCAAGATGGTTTTGCAGTGGGTCGTCATAACGGTAGTGATCATGGTACTGTGAAGATCCACTTGTTTGTCAAGCACACGACGTAAATCACCATCAGTAAATATGCCCCGTATCAGTTGCCCATTTTCAACAATAGCCGTCATACCTAAACCTTTGCGAGTCATTTCCATCAGAGCGTCGCGCAGCGTTGCCGTGGGACCAACGGTCGGAATTTGGTCGCCAGTATGCATAATATCACGAACTAATAATAATAAGCGGCGGCCCAAACGTCCGCCCGGATGAGAGCGGGCAAAGTCTTCAGCACTGAATCCTTTGGCTTCAAGCAACGCAATCGCTAACGCATCTCCCATCACCAACGCCGCTGTCGTACTAGAAGTGGGTGCCAGTCCTAATGGACAAGCCTCTTTTTCAACACTGACATCAATATTCACCGTTGCCGCTTTGGCGAGTACCGAAGCCTGATTTCCAGTGAGGGAGATTAACGGGACTCCTAAACGTTTGATAATTGGTAATATTGTCAGAATTTCCGCCGTTTCACCGGAATTGGATAAGGCTAAAACCACATCGACTGGCATAATCATACCTAAATCCCCATGACTGGCTTCGCCGGGGTGGACAAAAAAAGCCGGACTCCCGGTGCTGGCTAATGTTGCCGCGATTTTGCCACCAATATGCCCAGATTTACCCATCCCTATGACGACAATCCGTCCTTTACAGTTCAGCATCAACTCACAAGCCTGCACAAATGCTTTATCAATCCGTTTTTTTAATGTGGCAATGGCTTGTTGTTCAGTTTCTATCACCGCTAAGCCTAAAGCGCGTAATTTATCGGCTGTCTCAGACATAGGAAAATATTTGAAATTGGAGGTTATATAGGGAGGTATTTTTTATTTTAAATCAATAATTGAAATGGATTATTTATTTGTAAGTGATTGTTTTATCGTTTATGCTCAAAAGCAACAGATTTCCAAAGTTATTTTTTTAAAATAGACATTATCGTAAAGAGCCTCTTGCAAAACTCATGAAAGGCGAACATGATTACACAGATTTAAGGATGGAAAAGATTAATATTTGAAATATGAAGCTCCGGTAAAACTATTTTTCCGGCGAAACTTGAGCCTGAAAGCCATTATATGAAAACAATAACTTAGGTAACTCGCCAAAAATAAAATACCCATCCGGGGCTGGAGCAACGGATTACCCCTACGAATCAATGACCGTAGGGGCAATCCTTTATGGTTGCCCCCAATCCTTTATGGTTGCCCCCAATCCTTTATGGTTGCCCCCAATCCTTTATGGTTGCCCCCAATCCTTTATGATTGCCCTGGTAGATTATTTTTTGCGAGTTGCCTTACGGCGACCTAATGAGTGTAAGTTATTGATTTATCGTTTTACGGACTCCGCCAAAGCAAGTCCCTGTTAATCCGGTTAATGGTTAAATCCGTGTAATCATGTTCGCCTTTCAGGAATTTTGCCGGAGGCTCAATTGTAAAAATATCCTATTTACGATAAGAAATAACTTGAATGATTCAAAATTATAAGTTAAAAGATATTTAATGGCTATGATTCCCATCTTGATATAGGTAACGGATATCGAAAACCTTGATCCCGTCAAGTATAATTAAATATTGTTTTGTGTTATATAGAAATTTTATTTTGGTGGAGACGCGATCACTTAATGACTCAACGTCGGCACAAAATTTAACTCAAAAGCTTTCTGTTCAAGCAAAGCTAGAAAAATATCTTGTCATTTTTTTTCATAAATATAGCAGGTAACTTTATGCGACAATTTTTCTTAAACGGTGCTCTTTTCAGCTTATTAGCGACTACATCTTGTTTTGCGGCTGATATTTGGGTGGATGCCATCAATGGCAACGATAATCATGACGGTTTGACGGCGGACACCGCTTTACGCACATTACAAGTGGCCGCTGATATCGCCACGCCCGGTACCCTCGTTCATATTCAGCCAGGCATTTATCGAGAAACCATTAAACCGGCAAACAGCGGCACTCCGCAAGCCCCGATTATCTATCGCGCTGAACAAGGACTTGGTACGGTAACCATTCGCGGTTCGGAAACGGTCGCTGATTGGACACCGTTGACGGACAACTCTATCGGCTTACCGGCTGGCGTTAACCCTCAAAATATCGTTTGGGCCGATTTATCTTCCTGGGGACTCACCAGTACGCCACGCTTTGTGATGCAACTGGATACCGCTGGCAATGTACAGAGTCGCTTAAACTTAGCGCGTGAACCAGATTGGACAGTGCCCACCCAATGGAAATATCACCAATTATGGTGGGCAGCAGATGGAGGCGCAACGCTGGCAGACTGCGATCCGCCTAGTGAGAAAGCGCCGTCATCGTGCGATAATGCTTCGCGCTCTTTCACTCAACTCATTGATCAACACAATGATCCGGCTCCAATTGGGATTGAGCCTGGCAATCTCACCACTCTAGGCAATCTCACCAGCGCAACCTTGGTCGCAATGGACACGTTTCAGGGCGATCATCTGTTCCGCCGAACCATCACCGCCCATGACGTGAGTGCCGGACAAATCACGGTAGAGAGTCACGCGGAACGCAATTCAACCATCAATCCGAAAGGTTTGGGATGGGGCAGCAAATACTATGTTGAAAATCATCCAGCTTTGTTGGACAACCCCGGCGAATATTGGTTTGACGTTGCCACTGGCCGTCTTTATTTATGGCCCCTCAATGACTCATTAGTTACCATATCGCGGCGCGATATTGGCTGGGATTTGAGCGGTCTTTCTTATCAGACACTGGACGGATTGGCACTGGAATTTTTTAATGACAAAGCCATCACCATCCAAAATACTCCAATGCAAAGTAGCTATGGCAATCAGTTGCACCAGTTACGAGTGCGCTATGCCAATCAAGGCCTGTTTGCCGAACAACAGCTCACAGCCACTTCGTCAGCCGATGCGGTAATCAAGGACATCGTGTTGGAAAACTCTGAAATCGGTTACATGGACAATGAAGGTATTTATTTAGGCGGCCAGTGGGATAATGAATCCGAACCCGCGCTGTTTATTCGAGCGCCGATAACCAATACCCGGATTCAAAAAAATACGTTGCATCACTTTGGCTTTCGTTCAGAACGACAACGAGGTGCCGGGCTAGAATTTCAGTTTGCTGACCATTTGCGCTTTGAGGATAACCACGTCCATCATATTGCCCAACCGGGTGTCCGATTGACAGAGTCGGTGATTCAATCGAATGACTCACAAATTAAGACCGGCAATATTTTGCTGAAAAACAACCTGATTGAACACAGTTGCCAACTGATTGGTGATTGTGGGGCCGTGACTTTTCTCGGCACGCCTCCACAACGCCATGTCTTCCGTGATGTGCTGGTGATAGGAAACACATTTCGTTATAACTATGGCTGGAGTGACGTGGCTGCACAACGGCGAAAATGGGCCGACGGCTACTTTGGCTTTGGATTATACCTGAATGATGCCAGCGGTATTCATGCTGATCGCAACCTCGCCTACAATAACGGTTGGGCCGGCATTTTTTTGCTACATCATTGGCGCGATGGCGAAGTGATTTTGTCTAACAATTTGTTAGCGAATGCCTCCATAGGTATCAATATCTGGAATAGCAAGGATTTAGATACACAGAAAAGTGTAAATACCCAAATCATCAATAACTTACTCATCAATAACGAAGACTATGGCATTGAACACAGCATTGCTGCTGACGATACCCAGTCCCTGATTGATCATAATTTGTATTATGCGAATGGCTGGGGTGAACGTTTCAAAGCCGGTGCTATGACCCTGGTTCGCGGCGACACTTATGAACAGTTGGCCGATATTCAAGCCAATACGGTGTGGGAAGCTCATGGACTCAGTGAAGCCCCAGCTTTTTTCAGTTATAATTATCAAGCACAGCGGCAGCGGGGTGATGACAGTGTTTTGGACTTTGGACTGAAACGGGGAAGTGCAGCTATTGAACAAGGCACTGCCGAGCTACCCGCCTCCTTACCAGCCTTATTGGCTGATTTTAATCTCCAACCGGTTCTTAAACAAGGCACCGTTTGGGATATTGGCCCATTTGAATATGATGACAGTCTTCAACCGCCGCTGATTCAAGGATTGGCCCTACAGATGGCAACCTTTCAGCCCCAAAACACCGCCGCCCAATTCCTCGGCTTTGTGACAACGACACTGGGGCAACGCGGTAATGGCCTGACTTTTTCGTCGGCGGATAAGATTAAAGTAGTGGCCGAAGTGACGGCCGATGCTGCGGAAGTTGGACAACCCGCTGAATTGGTTGTAGTAGCCGCCTACACGCCACCAGGTAGTGAAGCAGTTTCATACTTCATGCTTCAAGGCACCCATTGGGTACCTTGGACGCTTGATTTGTCCACCCTGGCAGCCGCCGAAGGCGTATCTGGTTTGCCCAAACAGTTTGACTTGTTTAATCAACCACCGATAGAAGTCACCGTGTATGAAGGTCAACTCAGCCTGCCCGGCCATTTTACCCTTTATGTCGGTTATACTTCAAACAACCGCGTGGTGTTCAATGGGCAAAATCCGATACAATTTATGATCAAATAACAAACATTGAATATTTCTGTCCTGAATCAACTTCTCAGATTTGTAGGGCGGGCAAGCGGGCAACTCGGAACTCAAAAAATACCCTATTTCTGCCGGCTTGCCCACCATCTCGACACCAACAATCCATCAAATTCCATACACATTAATATTATCATAGTGAGCAAAACCATTTGGCATGAAGCAGATCATTGGCAATATAGGGAATTACCGACGCGGTTACATTCATGGTTGCAGGATGATACCTCGATGACGCAACGTTTACGCCGTTTCTGTGGTGAACAGTTTCAAGTGCAGGTGTTGACACAACAGTGGCAATGTCCATTGCATGATGAAGTACAGCGGTTAAGATTACCATTGAGACAATATGCCAGAGTGCGTCAGGTTTATTTATGTTGTCAGCACCAACCTTGGCTGTTTGGGCGGACTGTGATACCGCCCGCTACCCTCAATGGAAAATATCGCTATTTAAAATGGCTCAATAATCGGCCATTAGGGGCGGTATTATTTGCTCATCATTCGCTACGGCGCAGTGAATTACAAATCACTTGTCTGCGACCAGAAGAACCCTTATATACTTTAGCTGCTCAGAATTTGCACAATCCGCCACCGTTACTGTGTGCTAGACGCTCGGTATTTTATTTAGAACAAAAACCGTTATTGGTGACTGAAGTGTTTTTACCTAAGATGCTTCGGGCATTAGCTGATTGTTACCGGTCATCCTAACCAAGTGACTCATCATTTTCATCTGGACTCAATACTTTCAGAAAAAACGGTTGGTTATTGTTAAGATAATAGACCATGTAAGGGCAATCTTTTATGGTTGCCCTCACAAATGGGTAACCAATGGCATTCCCCAAGTTGCTAATAATCGCTTGAGCAACTATAATGAATTATCTGAACAATCCGACTGACTCGACTTAACTCGCTCGGCTTGATTCTCAACCCAGCGGAGAAATCAATGGAACTTCAACAAATAAGAGAACTCATCTTAAAAGAGTTACCGGAACTGATACAAACCGATACCTCTTTTCGGGAATCGGTGCTTGAAATAGCTCGGATTCAGTTTGCTGACAAGGCGGAAACTGAAAGCCGTTTTGACATGATGATGGTACGGTTAGAACGCTTGATGGATGAAGAACATCAAAATCGGCAAGAAAATCAACGGCGGTGGGAAGAAAACCAACAGCAAATTGTCGGTTTGAATCAACAGTTTGCTCATAAAATCAAAGAAGATCAACGAAAGTGGGAGGACATCCAAAAACAAATCGTCGATATTCGCGCCGATATGGCTCAGAAGAACGAAGAAGATCGGCAAAAATGGGAACAGAACCAAAAGCAAATTGCCGCACTTCACGCGGTGCTGAAAGACTTAACTCAACAGTTCGCTCAGAAGAACGACGAAGATCAGCAAAAATGGGCTAAAAACCAACGAAAGTGGGAACAGAACCAAAAGCAAATTGCCGACATTCGCGCCGATATGGCGAAGAAGAATGAAGAAGATCGGCAAAAATGGGAACAGAACCAAAAGCAAATCGCCGACATTCGCGCCGATATGGCGAAGAAGAATGAAGAAGATCGGCAAAAATGGGAACAGAACCAAAAGCAAATCGCCGACATTCGCGCCGATATGGCGAAGAAGAATGAAGAAGATCGGCAAAAATGGGAACAGAACCAAAAGCAAATCGCCGACATTCGCGCCGATATGGCGAAGAAGAATGAAGAGGATCGGCAAAAATGGGAACAGAACCAAAAGCAATTTGCCGACATTCGCGCCGATATGGCGAAGAAGAATGAAGAGGATCGGCAAAAATGGGAACAGAACCAAAAGCAAATCGCCGACATTCGCGCCAATACTGAGAAAAAGAATGAAGAGGATCGGCAAAAATGGGAACAGAACCAACAGCAAATCGCCGAGATTCGCGCCAATACTGAGAAGAAGAATGAAGAGGATCGGCAAAAATGGGCTGAAAGCCAACGAAAGTGGGACGAAAAAAAGGCCGAAGACCAACGAAAGTGGGAAGATAACCAACAGAAAATCGCCGACATTCGCGCCAATACTGAGAAAAAGAATGAAGAGGATCGGCAAAAATGGGCGGAAAGCCAACGAAAGTGGGAAGAACAAAAAGCCGAATATCGCCAACAAACCAAAGATTTCAACCGCAAACATGAACAACTCATGGGAGCAGTAGGCCGTCGCTGGGGGTTACATTCAGAAGCCTCGTTCAGAAACGCGTTGACCGGCATCTTAAAAGATTTTCAAGGTGTCGAAGTCCTCAATGTGGTGGAATGGGATGAAGACGGTGTCGTCTTTGGACATCCTGACCAAATAGAGTTAGATATCATTATCAAAAAGGGTGTCTTAATCGTTTGTGAACTGAAATCATCCGTCGGTAAATCGGACATGTACATTTTTGACAAAAAAGTCCGCTTTTATGAGCAACTGAAGGCGCGACAAGTGACTCGAAAGCTGGTCATTTCACCATTGGTTGATGAATATGCCATGCCAGTGGCCGATAAATTGGGCATCGAAGTTTACTCTTATGCGGACGATGTCGATTTATAATCATACCTATTCTATTTGTCGTAGGGTGGGTAGAGCGTAGCGAAACCCACCAAAATACTTGAAACTGCAAGAGTTTTGTTATGATAGAACGATTACACCAATATGTCTTATTAATGCGCCTACATCGTCCCATTGGGATTTTTTTACTGCTTTGGCCCACCCTTTGGGGCTTGTGGATTGCCGGTGAGGGTTATCCCAATCTGTTAGTCGCGATGGTATTTATTTTAGGCGTTATATTAATGCGTTCTGCCGGTTGCGTGATTAATGATTACGCCGACCGACATATTGACCCACATGTGCGCCGTACCCGTGAACGGCCGCTTGCTACTGGGCGCGTCAGTGAGCGCGAAGCGTTAATTTTATTTGTGGTTTTGTGTTTGATCGCTTTTGGGCTGGTTTTATTGATGAATCGGTTGACGATTCTGTTGTCCGTCGCTGCCGCCTTTTTGGCGGCCAGTTATCCGTTTATGAAACGTTATACACATTGGCCACAAGTTTACTTAGGCACCGCCTTTGGGTGGGCCATTCCGATGGCCTTTGCCGCGCAAACCGGTAGCGTGCCCGCCTTAGCTTGGTGGTTGTTTGCCGCCAATGTGTTGTGGACAGTGGCTTATGATACTCTGTATGCGATGGTCGATAGGGAAGATGATTTGGTGATTGGCGTGAAGTCCACCGCTATTTTATTTGGTCAGATGGACAAAGTCATCGTTGCTGGATTACATTTGATGGTGTTACTGCTATTATTATGGATAGGACAACAACTGGAGTTGGGTCATTTATACCATTTAGGCGTGTTACTCGCTGCCGGCTTAGCGATTTATCAACAATGGCTGATTAAATATCGCCAACCTGATCGGTGTTTTCAAGCCTTTTTAAATAACCACTGGTTTGGAGCAGCGATTTTTGCTGGCATTGCTGCCCATTACTATTGGGGATAAAAAATGTCCTTGACTTCAACCAATCCTATTGATTTTTCATAGCATCTATTGGAGATAAAAAATGTCTATACGTTCAAAAATGTTTTCAACGGCTAAACCAATCCGATTTTTTCCTCTCTTGCTATTGTCGCGATTTTTGTTAGTGATTGGATTGTTGCTGCTGCAAAGCGAAGCTTGGGCGGAAACCAGAATCATTAATGGCTCTCGTAGTCAATCGGATGATTGGCCTTGGATGGTGGCGATTATTTCTAGTGGCAGTTCACCGAGCAGCGGGCAATTTTGTGGCGGGACTTTGGTTCATCCATCTTGGGTACTGACGGCCGGGCATTGCGCTAATGGCGAAACCATCGACACTATTGAAGTGGTGCTGGATAAACACGATTTGAATGATGACAGTCAGGGTGAATTACGAGGAATTCAGCAAATCATTCGGCATCCTGATTATGATTATCACCCGGATAACCCTAACGCCGATCTTGCTTTGTTGCAGCTCGATAAGCCTTATACTCAATCGGCGGTGTTGCGAGTCGCGGATAATTATAGCGGCTCAACTAAGGCCGGCACCTCTGCCACTGTCATTGGTTGGGGCCTAACTAATGCGAAGGTCAAGAATTCTTTTTCCGATGTCTTGCGACAAACTAAGCTTCCGATTGCTTCTAATGATATCTGTAATCAGTCTTATGATGGCGATGTGACCGAAAATATGCTGTGTGCTGGTTATAAAGACGGAGGGACTGATGCTTGTGTTGGCGACAGTGGAGGACCTCTTGTTGTAGAAACTCAGAGAGGTTGGCAACAAGTGGGGATTGTGAGTTGGGGCGAAGGTTGCGCGTTGCCGAACTATTATGGTGTTTATACTCGTGTGCCGTCATTTCGGGAGTTTGTTGCCGAACAGGTGTGTGAGTTCGAGGATATTCCGTCCACGCCACAGTTAGGAGTAGAAATTAATGGACATAACGCCAGTGCTTCTTGGAACCCAGTCGCTGGGGCGAAAGGTTATCAATTTTATTATGCGCCCTATTCTAACCCTATTGGTGATGTGACTTTTAATAATGTACAGAGCTTTGATGTTGGCAATGACATTCAATTATCGGCTCATTTAATGAGCGGCGCGAGTTTTTATGTCGCAGTACGCGCCTATAGTGGCAATTGCTATAGTGGTTATTCGGCAATCACTGAGGTGATTATTAAGTAATAATGGTTAATGGTATTAGACATTATACCGATTTAACTTAATTAATTATCTCCGGAGTGCAAGGCGTACCTTGCACGAGCGCGGCGATTATTTAAATCGGTATAATGTCTATTGATTATTTCACTTAGTGGCCGTGCTGTCGTCCATTCCAAAAAGTATACTCAGTGCCGGAACAAAACTTTTAACAATTTGAAAATATTTTTAACCTCAAGAACAAGTTAAAATTGATGATATTGTTTAGGAATCGTGATTAATTAACTTGTGCATTTGTGAAAAGCAACGGGAATGGTACGGTAATTCTATGTATAGATGTTATCAAATAGAATTAGCAAAATGCACAAGTTATTTATAGTGGTCGTCACCATACTTAATACACAACGATTTTAGATATTTCTTAAAATTATCGACTTTTTCTTATATTAACCAAAAAACTTGGTCAAAAATATAGAGGAGGTCATCAGATACCTGACTGCAACTTCGATCAAACCAAGGAAAAGCACTGACTTACACCTAGAGAATCGCTATATAGTGACATTCCTATAAAAATGTTCCAAAAATAAGTATTTTATTTTTAACCATATGAGTCCTTTTACTTTCAAAATGGGACAAAAATATAGGAATGTTACTATTAAGTGGCCGGGTTGTCGTCCATTTAACCAAGTCTTCTTTTCAATTTT
>Ga0233403_10001319_pt1 | contig 11661 bp, 5 predicted proteins | sample Na_oxic_1_MG_FD_179866 | JGI IMG/M metagenome (GOLD analysis project Ga0233403, IMG submission 179866) | Seawater microbial communities from Saanich Inlet, British Columbia, Canada - Na_oxic_1_MG | ecosystem: Environmental > Aquatic > Marine > Inlet | place: Canada: British Columbia | collected...
AGGGGGGGTTAAAACCAAAGTCCCCTTCCTAACACAAGTCGGATCAAGGACTAAATCGCCGGGGTCGGTGGTCATTAGGATGCAGCGTTGGATGATTTTTGTGGCTGTCTGAACAACGTAATCTTTATATTGTTCTGATGCCTGTTGATACCAGAAATTATTTAGTTCCAATACAGGAAAATCACTAAATCGTCTGATATATTTTAAGGTACTTCCTTGCAGTTCAACTCGCAATGCTTTTTTTAGCCTAGTCATACCGTCTGGATATTTTGCAGCCCAGTGTTTTCCTATTGGTGGAAGATAGCATTTATTTCTGAACTCAAATGGTTGTTTTACATAAGAATCTCCTTTGCTACTCAAATCAGAGAAAGTTGCAAAATCACCATCATTAGGTATTAAATCTGGTTTATTACGCTCTGTTAGTGTTAGCGTTTTAATGTCACCGTCAGATAAAAAAAATTTGGTATAAGATTGCGCTCCTTCTTGCCCTACAACCTTCAAGGTATAAAGTTGGTGATATTTAATAGAATCTATATTTTTGCTATACCATACCAGATAATCTCCAGCTCTATTTAATGTTTTCTTTGTGCTATTTGTTGTTACAAAACTAATAATAGAGACAAAATTCCCACTCCCAAAAACCTCATCCATCACATTCCGAACCAAATGCACATTCTCATCAGAAATCTGCACAAACACACTACCCGATTCCGTCAACAACTCCTTAGCAACCAACAACCTATCCCGCAAATAACTCAAATAAGAATGAATCCCCAATTCCCAAGTATCCCGAAATGCCTTCACTTGCTCAGGTTCCCCCGTGACATGCTCATCGGCACCATCTTTCACATTCCTATCATTCAACTTCATTTGCCAATTGGAACCATACTTAATCCCATAAGGCGGATCCATATAAATGGTTTGCACCTGCCCCGCCATACCCTCACGTTCCAACAAACTCGCCATCACCAACAAACTATCGCCTTGAATTAAGCGATTTGTCCACCCATCCGAATGTTGATAATACTCACTGACTTTTTCCAACTCATCATGCTCAAGCGCGTTGCCAAACAACTTATTCATCGAAAATAAGTCTGGCTGGGCATTTTTATCCTCAACCACTTTATACAAACCGGCAATCAACCTTTCTGGCGCAACATGCTCATGCCGATACAAAGAACGGATATCAAGTTCTAACAACTCATCACGGTTATCACGTCCATACTTATTTAACCAAAACAACTCTGGTTCTTGCCCTCGATGTACCACGGGATTTTTAGGCAACTCCAAAGTGTCTTTGCCCTTATTCACCTTTTCACTCGCTTGCTCATACCCCGCCTCTTCTTTAGACGGAATATGTGCCCTTTTTTTCTTGTGTTTAATGGAATCTATGCTCATAACAAACTTTTCACCTTATCAATCAACTCATTCTTAATATTCCGAATGTCATTAGCAATTTCAATAAAATGCCATTCTGCATAACTATATTTATCTTTCACCGCATTGACAGCCGGCAACCAACGATTTTCAACAAACCATTTTTTTTCCGCTTTATCCTTATTCATGCCGGTGATTTCGATTAACAAATTAACCAATAATCCATCTTTTCGCTTAATGCTCGCAATAAAATCAGGGTAATACAATCTATCTTGCCCGTCTTTGACATAAGGAATCACAAAACCTAAAAACTGATTTTTGACATAGCTATCGACATCATCCAATTCTTCCAACGTTTTGGCACAAATGCCTTCCCAACCAGAATCCATAACGACATAATTCACATGACTTTTATGCGTGGGATACACTTCTTTTAAAGTATGCCCACTCACGTATTGCGTGCTGCTGAACTTATTATGATAATTAAAAACGGGCTTGATATATTCAGCCGTATTAATGTGGGGATTAATGCCCCGGTTGATATGATCAACAATCGATTTGGGCGAATCAAAATACAACAGCTTCTTGTAATCATCATCCTGAATATTGAGCAAAATCACTTTGTGATGATACCAATAATCGACAATCGCTTTTAACGGATAAAACTTCTGAAAATGGGGATGATTCTCATCATCTGAAAAATGATAATAAATTAATTCTTTAGTCAGAGAATAAATAATGGCTTGCCCCCTTCTTTCCAGCACTTCACTGACTTTCAGTTTTTCCTCTTCTCCAGAAAAAGCCGTTCCCATGGTTGTTTCAATTGGAAATTTGGAACCATCAATCTCATAGTTTTCAATGGCAGAAAAATCATAGCGTAATTCATCATCGGCATATTCCACCCGATAACCTTCAATATTAGGAAATTCAAGTTGATAGGAATGTTGCCGCTCAGGAACCGCTTGAATAGACGTATAATCAAGAGGTTCCACCGTTGCCGCAGTGCCTCCCTTAAAAAACTTAAACGGTACGCCAATGATATGAGCATATTCTGGGGGAAACTTTTCGATCACAATTTTTCTTTTATCGGTGGTTGGATTGCCCTGTTTATCGTAGCCCTGTAAAAAATAATTCATACGGCGCAAAGCACGCCCGGCGACTTGTTCACAAAGCAATTGCGAGCCAAAAGCCCGTAAACCCATAATATGCGTCACCGTATTACAATCCCAACCTTCAGTTAGCATCGAAACCGATACCACACAACGAATATGCCCGCCTAATTTCTCCGGTTCGCCGACGGTATTCACCACTTCTCTTAAAATTTCGGCATCGGTAATTTTGGCAGCCGCGCCTTGTCCATGCAATTGGGCATACTCTTTTTTAAATGTCTGAATTTCACTGGCAAATATTTTTTTAAACTCGTCATTAATTTGCTCCCCCTCATCTAACGCTTCTGAGTCAATAATCAGTGTGGGTGCTTTTTTCTTAGTACGCCCCAGTTCATCATAATTGGAAAATAAATCGTAATGCCCTGAAATCGTTCTTGTTTCACCGTTTTCATCTTCAAATTCATAACCCGCGATAAATTTATACACCTCTTTAGATACTGAAGTATTAGCACAGACGGCAATAAAAACCGGTGGACGAGTAAAAAGATTGACGCTTGCTTCGCCTTTTTCGCGTTTATGTTCAGCATATTCCTGATAATGAACATAAAATTGATCTAACGCGCCCTTGACTAAAGGCGGTAATTTGGGTGGTGTTTCAGATAATTTTGCCCCTTTCGCTTCCTTCTTTTTGGTTCGCCACCCTTTTTTAGGCAAATCCGATTTAACATGCTCATACAGATTTCTTAACACTGGCAAGGTTAATTCTTGGGTGCTATCACTTTCTGGCAGATAAGGAATTTTAACCAAACCAGCCTCTATTGCTTCAATCAAGCCAAAATCAGACACCACCCAATCAAATAGACTATAAGGGGTATAACCGGAACCTTGCAAATAATAAGGCGTAGCCGATAAATCATAAACCGCAGTGAGCTTAAATTTCTGCGCCAATTCAAGCAAACCATTAAACCAAACGGAGGCTTTGGCATTTTCATCCCTTTCGGTATCTTTGGTTTTACCTTTTTGCTTGGGTAAATAACAATGATGGGCCTCATCATTTAATATCAACAACCGCCGCCCGGTTTTGAATTGCCCTAAAACCCGCTTGACGATTTGATTAAAATCTTCTTTAGCCACCTGCTTGATAACTTTACCTTTCTCATCATGTCCGATAATTTTATTATCAAACGGGCTTTGCTTATTTCCCTGTAAGGTTCTTTGCTCAAACGCATGATAATTGGTGATGATTAATTTAGCATTCAGATTAGCTAATTGTGATTCTAAATTGCGAGGCACTAAATCCCGCATTGCATAATAATCGGTTCTTTGATTTTTGTGTTTGGATTTATCGACAAATAAAACGCCTAAACGATCTTTAATGGTAATTCCCGGCGCAACCACTAAAAAATAATCGGCAAATCTCACATCTTGTCGATATTCTTGCCGATTAAAAAAATGGTAAATAATCAAACTGGCCATCACTACAGTTTTACCTGTACCCGTTGCCATTTTAAACGCGACACGCGGTAATTGCTGAGACGCATCCGAACTCACACCTTTATAGGCTGACTTTAATTTATTTAATACATTTTGTCCGGCATTAGAACGCGCCGCGATTTCATTTAACCAAATAGCGGTTTCAATCGCTTCTTGTTGGGCAAAAAATAGTTTTTTAATGGCGTATCTTTCTGGATTCTTAAACCAAAAGTTTAGTAACTCTTTAGTGACTCTAGTGGTTTGTGGATAAGCTTTTTTTCGCCAACTACCGACTTCTTTCCTCATTAAATTAATGAGATGCGTGTCATAATTAGCAGCGACATCATTGATTTCAAAAACGCCCTTTTGCTTACCTTGTTTAGAAGGAATGACATTAATATCAGGGGCAAAGATTCGTCTATATTTTATCGGATATTCATAATCAAGTTCACCTTGTTCATTAGTGGCATAATGCCATAAAGGTTCTTCATAAGGACTGTTTAAAATAGGATTGTTATTCATAAGTTAGGATTATAAATTATTGGGAATAGGACTTACGCATTGACAAAAGTATTATAATATGAATCATCCCAAAAAGCCATAGAAAAGAATATCGAGAAATAAGTCGTCCATCAACAGCAAATTGTACCTTATCCATGTATATATCTAGGACTTACGCATTGACAAATATAAAAAATATTTTCTTTATAAAAATCATATAGTTATAAAATTTTACACGGAACTAAATTTGTGAAAATTATCAAAACTCGGTACAAATTTTGTAACTTATTGAATTTAAAGAGTTTCATAAAATACTTCTCTTGTCAATGCGTAAGTCCTAAAAGCGGCTGGCGAACAAGGTATCTTATTTGTCGCGGCAGCCGGAAATTTCAAGTCGTGACAATGATGTTTCTCCTGCCTATCCAGCGAGTTATGATTTGGACAATATCATTGCGGTGGCGGCAACCGATCACAATGATAACTTAGCGGCTTTTTCTCACTATGGGCAGACTCAACGTACACAAGGCATTAGAGTCTTGTCTTTCTGATGACGAGGACGAGGACGATTGTCAGCACGCCATTTATCAAATTGAAGACAGATTACTCAAATTGCCTCTTCTTGATATTCCATTATTGGACCCGCTCACTGGACAGCCCACCGGCGAGAAGGCGGTATTCAAAGGCGATTTGGACTTGATGGAGGGGGTAGAAGACTTTAAAATTGTTCCTGACAGCATGGAATTTGTTGAAATGTTAGAAGAAGACAATGAATGTCATGCCACTTACTCTTACGCTGACAGAGCGATCCATATTCCTTTTGTGGATGTACCATCGGTGATGGTATTACCACCGGGCGTTGTGATGCGGGGTCCCACGCGAGTTTTTAAGGCGGATTTACAGCAATTGCCATTGTCTGAAGAAGTTTTCCATCTGAATAGTTACAAATACTTAGACACGCTTGATTGAAATTGAAACGTCTTTTGATTGCCCACTGAAACTCACAAACCTGACAGGTTTTAAAAACCTGTCAGGTTTTCCTTGTCAAAGCTAAAGCTTTGGACTCCATGCGACCTTGAATTGAACCATGCTTAGCAAAAGTCAATTCTTCTTTGTCTAATCTGATGAGTACAATTGGCTAATGCTTCGCAATTAGAACATTGAGAATTATTCAGCACCAATTCCCCCCCTTTGTTTTTTTTCACTTCAGATAAGTGTTCCTCAACGTTGACAAGTAACGTTTCTACTTCCTGTTTCAGCGGCATTTTTCTGTTCGCTTCATATTCGTGTGCGCCGATTGTTAAACAAATAGGCGATAAATCTTTGACAGGAATTAAAATGGGTTTTTGCTGAATACGCATAAAAAGAAGTGTCGGAGTTGCGTCGTGAAAATTCCATAATACCATCAAAAATCTATTCTCATCCCAGCGAGCAATCCAATCACTCTCACGAATACTTTTAGAAAGTATTCCAGCCACTTGTATTAAAACAATATCTCCTATTTGATGACCAAATTGACGACTGATTTCTTTTAGATTACTGACTTCAATCAAAGCCACCAGTACCGATTTTTTTTCTCGACGAGCGCGTGCAATATCTAAGTGAAGAAGTGCTTTACCTATCCGATAATTAGGGATTCCTGTTAAAGGATCTAAGGTCGCCCCCTTTTTTTGGGAATGGTTAAGCAAATCCAATTTATTAATGAGATATTGAAGTTCTATGATCAGTTGACCCACTGCATTCTTGGAAGCAATCGTTTCAAAAGCAGTTGGAATCTGAAATAATTCCTTTTTTTCTTCATTCAGATATTGGTGTAATAAAGTTGAGGTGAGATGAATAGGAAATAATAGCCCATTTAATAAATAAACAATGAGGCCTATTCCTAAAAATGTCGCAATGGCAACGATAATAAGAATCGTCAAGAAATGATCCAAATCCAGCGATGGTTCAATAGCCACATACATGATGAAAGTCAGCAAAGGAATCAGGCTGCCAAGACAAGCAATGGCGATCACTTGCAAAGAATAGCTCTTTTGTAAGAGTGGAAAACGGGATAGAAATAAGTAAAGTTTAAGTTTATTGGTATCCATAGTTTGATTATTAAGAAGTCGCAGCAAACATGGCTCAAGGGGTTAAAATCTATTAAGTGGAAAAGATAAACTCCTGATGTTTGCACATTAGAACAAAAAAAGCAAGCCTTGAGATAAATCTCAAGCCTAAAAGCAAAATTCTCCTAAAGGAGACTAAACTGTACTTTCGCTTATTTTTTTACATCAATGAAAGGTTCTAAATATACAAGCTATTGATTTTATTATGTTTTTGTAAAGTATTGATTTTACAATAAAAATTATAGATTAGCCTGACTGATGGGATTTCATCCTATTTTATTCATGACGCGCAAAAAAAATTGCTACAGTTTATAAATCCTTCTTTTTTTCCTAAGCATTTCTCGAACGAATCCCATCCACGTCTAATAAATCATCAAGGATCGCCTTCGTTTTTTTTTTGGAGCAGGAGCAGGTTTGCAACAGGCGAATCACGTTTTCATTACTAAGCGTGACGGAACGGGGTTGCAAACTGGGGTGTTAAATCTGTCAAAAAATGACCAATAATTTTTCACCCTAATTTTGTTCCATAGATGGAATCGGTGGCTATTCACATTTAACCCCTTTGGGGTTGGAACATCAACGAAAATTTCTAACCCCGAAGGGGTAAAACATGAATAGCCATAGGTGAAACCTATGGAAATATTGGGGTGAAAATTGATAGGAATGACAGATTTAACACCCCAGTTGCAAACCCCGTCCAGCAAAGCTTAGAACCACTTAAAATTATAACTAATTGAAATTTAATAACTTTTTATTTTTTGCAAAAAAATATGATAGTATATATAGTTGAGGTTCAGAAAAATATTTTGTCCTAAAGACCTGGAAGAAATTGAAAACCTGACAGGTATGATACTTTTAACTTTTATGAAAGTCTATATTATTTTAGGCATGGTTCAAAAAAAGGTGACAAATTGGAGTCCAAAGCTTTAGCTTTGGAACCGTCCCTAAAGCTGAAGCTTTGGACTCCACGCTACCTTGATAGGAGACATTTAAATATGCGAATACTCAACCAAATCATTTTTATTATCACGCTAAGCCTACCCATTAGTCTTTGGGCTGCGATGCCTTGTGATCAAGCCACCCAAAATGTCATTAAAGTTTATCACTTGAGGCAGACTTTATCTCTGACACAAAAAAAATCTTTGTTGCAACAAGCGCTTAATCTTTGTCCAAATCATGCTCATGCTCATAATAATCTCGGCGTGCTGCTGGAACAAGCGGGTGATAATGCAGCGGCACTTTATCATTACCGTCAAGCAGTAAGCAGCCAACCTGATTATGTCGAAGCTTGGCTCGGCATTGGTGATATTTTATATCAACAAGGGCAATTTCCTTTAAGTCTGGAAGCCTATTTGCAAATTTGTACTAAACATCCACGCGCCCGTCTCCGCATCAGGGCATTATTGCGTGATAACCGTTATCGCACGGTTGATGGTCGTTTCGTTCTGGGCAATGAAAGCTTAAGTTTGCTTTTCGATAAAACCCGTTTACAAAGTACTTATAAAAAAGTGCTCAATTGTCGTCAGAGAGATAAATCCATTGCGCCCGATATTGGTGCAACTAAAATGATTTTAGAAAGGATAGTGATTTTTCGTCATTTCTATTTTAAGGTGGGTAAACATGATTTAAGTTTAGTTTCTGATAAGCAATTGGATGAAGTGGCTACCGCTTTGATAAAGACTAAGAAGACGCAAAATATCCTCATTCACGGGCATTCTGATTCAAAACCTTTTGCTGGTTTTTCCAAGACAGAGAGTAAGTATTTGAATTGGCAACTTTCCCAAAAACGTGCTGGTTCAGTCAAAGCGGCACTCGCGCAGCGCGGCGTATTGAATTACCGTATGAAAACTTTTGCTTATGGCGATAATCGCCCATTGGTGAATGGTGATAATGAAGCGGCGTTGGCTCAAAATCGGCGGGTGGAGATTGAGATGGGTGATTAGTATAGAGTACAGAGTACAGCGAATGACGGGGATAAGCGAATTTTATAAAATAATTGAGACTCTTGCAAAACTCGTTAGCCTTGAAATAAATTTCAAAGCTAAAAGCTAAAGTCTGCTAAAGCAGACTACCTGAATTTAGCTGGCTTTAGCCTGCTTGGGCTTTTAGCCTTGAAATTTATTTCAAGGCTTTAAATCATTATAGGAACTAAAAATATGCCTTACAGCAGTTTCACCCTTAAAACAGTAGAAAAGGCATTCCAATTACAAGAAACGGTACAAAACCTTTTTCCCACCGTTAAAAATCTTGAACTCAGCGATTGGTTACAACAAACGTTGGAAAAAGGTGCTTGTCTTCCACTCAAGAGTGAAAAGGCTCGCTCAGAAATGATTATTGCCCCCATTTTGTTGGAAATGATGGAAAAAAATCATCGTGCTTTTACGATATTTTCGGGTGAGACTTTAGATGCCGATGCTGATAAAGGGTTGAATGGAGAATGTGATTTTATTATCAGCAAAGCGGTGAAAACCTATACGATTCAAGCACCTATTTTTGCCCTCGTCGAAGCCAAGCAAAATATTGTCGAAAATAATATGGGGCAATGCGCGGCACAAATGATGGGTGCGAGGATTTTTAATCAATCCGAAAACCAACCGATTGAAACCATTTTTGGCTGTGTGACTAATGGTGATGTGTGGCAATTCCTGAAACTTGAGAACCAAACCATTCTGATTGATGCGAAAAAGTATTTTCTTGATAATATTCCGCAGATTCTTGGTGTACTTCAAGTGATTATAGATTTTTATTCTGATCATTCTGAAAACTTTTGAACAAGATTTCACGGATTAATGGATTGACAGGATTAATTTAAAATTTTTCGTAGGGTGGGTAGGAGCGAAGCGGCAACGAAGTGGCGGAACGCCCAACCCACCATTCCATCTGACGACTCGTACTTAATAGAAAGAGTACAACGAATGACGGGGATAAACGAATTGTTTTTCAATTTAGTACAACGGATTAGCGGAATAAACGGATTGATAAACCGATCATTTTGGAAACGACTCAGAATATTAAAAATCTTTGAATTGACAGAGTATAATTTCAAGATTCAATAAGAATCCGTTTATTCCGCTAATCCGCTGTACTAGGAAATGATGTTCTTAATTCGTTTATCCACGTCATTCGCTGTACTATTTTACAATCAAAAACTTTTGAACAAGATTACACGGATTAATGGATTGACAGGATTAATTTGAAATTTTTCGTAGGGTGGGTAGAAGCGAAGCGGAAACCCACCATTCCATCCATTCCATAAAAAGGTGGGTTTCGTTCCTCTACCCACCCTACGCTTGCTAATCCGTTGTACTAGGAGATAATGTTCTTAATTCGTTTATCCACGTAATTCGCTGTACTATTTTACAATCAAAAACTTTTGAACAAGATTTCACGGATTATTAAGATTAGCAGGATTAATTTAAAAGTACCATTGCTTCTCAAAAACTTCTTGAACCAATGTTTTTATCCTGTTTATCTTAATCATCCGTGAAATCCTGTTCAAAATATTTAGGAAAATCAATATGTTAAAGAAAATCACAATCCTCAGCCTAATGTTGCTAATCGCCGTAGCGTTGAGTTGGTTAGTAATACAACCATCAGTCTATTTGCCACCCGTTGCCCCACTAGAAGTGGATGAAGTATTTGTGCAGGTGGGAGATTCCTCTGTTTCTTCCGTCGCGTTTTTCCCCGATGGAAAAACCGCCTTGTCGGGAAGTTATGATAACACTGTGAAATGGTGGGATTTATCGACCGGGCGCATCATCAAAACATTAGAAGGGCATTCTGAAGAGGTTAATTCCGTCGCGTTTTCCCCCGATGGAAAAACCGCCTTGTCGGGAAGTTATGATAACACTGTGAAATGGTGGGATTTATCGACGGGGCGTGTTATCAAGACATTAGAAGGGCATTCTGAAAATGTTACTTCCGTCGCGTTTTCCCCCAATGGCAAAACCGCTTTGTCGGCTTCTTGGGATCACACGGTGAAATGGTGGAATTTATCGACGGGGCGCGTCATCAAGACATTAGAAGGACATTCCAAGTGGGTTCGTTCCGTCGCGTTTTCCCCCGATGGCAAAGCTGCCTTGTCTGGTTCTTTTGATAACACGGTGAAATGGTGGGATTTATCGACGGGGCGTGTTATCAAGACATTAGAAGGACATTCATATACTGTACATTCCGTCGCGTTTTCCCCCAATGGCAAAACCGCTTTGTCGGCTTCTCGGGATCACACGGTGAAATGGTGGGATTTATCGACGGGGCGCGTCATCAAGACATTAGAAGGACATTCCGATGATGTTAATTCCGTCGCGTTTTCCCCCAATGGAAAAACCGCCTTGTCGGGCAGTTATAATGACACGGTGAAATGGTGGGATTTGTCGACCGGGCGCGTCATCAAGACATTAGAACATTCCTCTTCTGTTAATTCCGTCGCGTTTTTCCCCGATGGAAAAACCGCCTTGTCGGGAAGTAATGATACCACCATACGCTTATGGAATCTTGAAACTGGTGAAGAAATTATCCGCATGGTAGGTTTTGCAGATGGTGAAGGCGTTGCCATTATACCTAAACAAGGTTACTATGCCGTTTCGCCAAAGGGTGAACTATATATCAATGTTCGTGTTGGCAACCAAGCAGATGGTATTAAGAGATACGACAATTATAAAACCTTTTACTATCGCCCCGATATTCTTAAACTGGCTTTGCAACTCGGAGATGCCGAACGTGCCATTGCCCTAGCCAATCAACAAAAGACGCAAGTAGCTCAAGCTACTCAAAAAACACCGCCGCCTGTACTGAGCGAAAAAAAGCAACCACCGCAATTAACTCAGGTGACTCAAGAAACAGCCGTACCGCTAACTCCGCTCCAAAGACGCATAGCCTTAATCATTGGTAATGCCGCTTATCAAGGTTATTCACCTTTAAAAAATCCAGTAAACGATGCCACCGATTTAGCGGCTGTCTTAAAAAAGCGCCATTTTGAAGTCATTGAAAAACATAATCTAAACTATGCCCAGATGGAAGAAGCGATTCTGGCATTTGATGAAAAATTACGTCAAAACCCCGGCGTGGGTTTATTCTATTTCTCCGGGCATGGGGTG
>Ga0233403_10001320_pt1 | contig 11647 bp, 2 predicted proteins | sample Na_oxic_1_MG_FD_179866 | JGI IMG/M metagenome (GOLD analysis project Ga0233403, IMG submission 179866) | Seawater microbial communities from Saanich Inlet, British Columbia, Canada - Na_oxic_1_MG | ecosystem: Environmental > Aquatic > Marine > Inlet | place: Canada: British Columbia | collected...
ATTATTCCCGCCATAGTACAAAAGGCCTCATACACTTTTGACGAACAGGGTTTTTATTCAAACGATAAAACCTCAATTATCAAAACCGATGACTTATACTTACTCGGCTTATTAAATTCTCAAGTATTAGATTTTGTACTGCATTCGATAGCCTCAACAAAACAAGGGGGATATTTTGAATATAAACCAATGTATGTACAACAACTGCCCATTCGCACAATTGACTTCAACAACCCAACCGACAAAGCAAACCATGATAAAATCGTACAACTTGTTGAACAAATGCTCGCCCTCAACAAACAACTCGCCGCCGCGAAAGCCCCACAAACTAAAACGCTTTTGAAACGGCGGATTGATGCTACGGATAGACAAATTGATGAATTGGTTTATCGGTTGTATGGGTTAACGGCGGAAGAGATTGATATTGTGGAGAAAAAGCAATAAGCATTGTCAAATTAAAGATTGTTAATTAAAGATTGTTAATTAGACATTTTGGGTACTTGAATTTTTATACGCCAATTCCCATTTAATATTTGCTTATTTTTTTATAAGGGTTAAGCTTCACCAATAGAAACCAATACAAACGTTCATTACCCTAATCGTTGGATTTGCTAAACTCAGTCCAACCTACACGGATATTTTTCAAGGCCAATAAAATGAAAATTGTACGTTTAATTATTAAAAACTTTCGTTCTATTGGTTTAGGACGCGATGGAAATGGAATATCCATTGATTTAGAGGATAATAACCTCGTATTTTTAATTGGTAAGAATAACGCGGGAAAATCCTCTATTTTGGCTGCTTATGAAATGTTCGTAATGGCTGATATGAAAGCAACAGAAAGGGATTTTTTTGATAAAAAGGAATCAAATGAAATCGTTATTGAGGCACATATCAAAGCAGAAAATGATGCCGACCTTCAATATAAAGCATTATCAACATGGTGGGATCAAGAAAAAAAGATTGCCAAAATCAAAAAAACTTGGTCATCCATTGAAAGTAAAGGAAACAAGGCCAGTTTTAATCCAGAAAAAAACGACTGGGAAAAAGGAGGTGCGGGCGGATTTGATACTCTTCTTCAACATGCTTGCCCAAGTTGTGTCTGGATAAAAGGAATGGATTCTCCTGAAGAAGTACTCAAACAAATCCAAAGTTTGGTCAAAGAAATGATTATTTCAAATCTCCAAGAAAAAAGTCCAGATGTTTACCAAAACGCAGTTTTAGCGGTAAACAAACTTCAAGACGAGATAGAAAATAATGACTATACTTCTCAAATTAAAGTGAGACTAAACAATGTTCTTCAAACCATCTTCCCCGACGTTTTTTGTCAGTTAAAAAATGAAGGTGAGCCTGATTTTGTTGGGGTACTTGAAAAACTAACCAACGTTGAAATTTGTCAAGAATCTAAGCCTAATCTCAAGTTATCATGTTACGGACATGGAACGCAACGCCAATTTATTTTAAGTGCGTTTAGAGGACTTTCAGAGCAATTCTTTGAAATCAAAAAATCAAAAAAACAGAGAAAAACAGAAAATTTCTTACTTGAGAGTGAAATTAATCAAGCATTGGACTCAAAATCAAAAATGCTCCTTTTTGAAGAACCTGAGTTATTTCTTCACCCAGAAGCTATGCGTTCTATCATAGAAATTCTCTATTCTCTTGCTGAAGATTCAGAATTTCAGATTATGGTAGCAACACATGCACCCATTATGGTTGATTTATCAAAACCTCATACTACTCTTGTTCGAGTTATCAATGCTCAAAATAAAGGAACCCAATCGCTACAAGTTTCAAGTCGCTTATTTGATGAGGATGAACGTGATAGAATATTAATGCTTAATCGCTTTAATCCTTATGTTTGTGAAGCGTTTTTTTCGGATCGCGTTATCCTTGTTGAAGGTGACACAGAAACTATTGTGATACGAACTCTTTTAGAGAAATTTAAAATAGCAAGTATTTTAAAACCTTCAGAATACCTTCATGTTGTGAATTGTGGTTCAAAGACTAATATCCCTTTTTTTCAAAAAGTATTGAGACATTTTGAAATACCTTATTACGTCTTCCATGATTGTGATGATAAAACAGATAAACGTGGTTACGATAACCCATCGTGGAAGATGAACGATAAAATTTGGCAAGAAATGGAAGACAAGCAATCGAAAGCCATGAATATTCGGCGATTTGTATTTATGCCTCATTTTGAAAAGGCTCACGGATATCAAGCGAAGGGTAATAAGGATAAACCTTTCTCTGCCTATCAAAAAGCTAAAGCATGGAATATTAATGATAATAATAAACCGGTTATTAAGTATCTACGTGCTATTTTTGGACAAGAAGAAGTAAAAGAAACATTTTCCCCTGAAAAACTTAAAGAATTATACAATAACTATTCAAATTCATCATCTAATCATGCTAATGATCAAGGTAAATTGTTTTAAAATAAAGCCCTATTTAATAAATATTTGAGTCGCTATAACTCGATCTTCAAGTTTTTTGTAAACCATTGATTTATAAAGAAATATAAGTTATTAGGCATAAATTAATAAGTTGCATATTGACACACTCAAAAATAGAGCATTGTAAAGCCAAATGACATCAAAAACTTGAAGATCGAGTATAACATTTTTCGATTGGCTTACATACCCGTTTTTGCTCCCGTTTTTGCATTCAAAAACTGGGGTAATAAAAGGGCAATCATAAGGGCTTGCCCCTACAAATGCTTTCACGCAAAAATGCTATATATGAGAATAATAACATTATAAGTACCCGTTCATGAATTCTAAAAAAATAAAATGAATAAAAACAATAGTTTTCGTCGTCAATATACCTAAAAACTTGTGGATGGGTACTTAGAAACTCAATTTTTTATAAATAAAAATAGGTGGAATTTAGTGGCATGACTTGGGCCATATCACACTCTCAATTAACTGAAATATTTTTCTAAAAAGGAATCTAAATAATATTAATGACACCATTCAAAGTCAACCTAATTAATGAAATTCGTCGCTTATTACGTGATCGTTATGAGGGTGGGTTTCCTATTATCAAAGAAATCCTACAAAATGCTGATGACAGTGGTGCCACCAGACTGGATTTTGGTTGGACAAGTGGTTTACCAACGGCAAACCATGTTTTGTTACAGCGGCCAGCACTTTTCTTCCTCAATAATGGTGAATTTACGCAATCAAATGAACAATCCATTATTTCTTATAGCATGGATGATAGGGCTGAACAAAAAGCCACTATTGGTAAATTTGGTTTAGGCCAAAAAAGTGTTTTTCATCTGTGTGATGCCTTCTTTTTTTTGGGGGCATCACAATCAGAAAATTTTCAGACGGCTAATCTTTTAAATCCTTGGGCTACTGAGCCAAACAATGATCCAAGACATCCTGATTGGCAACCATTTGTCAAAGATGATGAACAGCTTATAAAGGATTATCTGAAAAAAATTACCCTACCAGCCTCTTATTTCATTTTGTGGATACCGTTACGCCAAAAAAACGATCAATCCACTATCGTCAAAGAATTTCCGGGAGAATACTCGCCAGAAGAATTGTTCATCAATGATTTAGACAATGACATTAGCGTCTTATTGCCACTCTTACATTCTTTAACAGAAATTCATTATTGGCTACCAAACCGTCAAAATCATCTCAAGCGACAATTCCATATTTTGCTTAAAGGTGAACGCCGTCTTTATCCTTCCAATGCTGAAAATGATCCGATTGGTGATTTTCAGTTCAATGGCAATATCTTAGAGAAAATAACCGGTAAAAACAGTCAATTTGCCGGGCAAGAATCTCTCCTTGATATCGGTGAATATGAAAATCAGCTCAAATCTTTCTTTCCTCAACATGACACGGAAACTGGAGAAACCGTACCCGATAAATCTATTCCGCATTCTGCTGTCACCTTAACTAAACACCCAACAAAGCAGGGGGGAACATTATCTATTCAATGGGCCGTCTTTTTGCCAGTTGGTGATCCCAAAAAACAACCTAATGAACAGATTTCATACAAGGGGCGTTATGATTTTACGCTATTTCTCCATGGCTATTTTTTTCTGGATTCTGGCCGTTCACGAATTGAAGCTTGGGAAAAAGCAGATTTAAGTCAACCGCCTACCCAAGAATCTGAAGCCACTCAACAATGGAATCAATTACTGGCTACTAAAGGGACATTAAAAAATGTCTTACCTACTTTAAATCTCTTTATTCAAAAATATCAACCCAATTTAGAAGACATTTGGCAATTATCCAATGCCTTGAAAAACTCGACTTTTTTTCGGCAATATGGAAATGAGATGACTCATAAATCGCAGTGGGTATATTGTTATGTCGTTGATGAACAAGACTGGCAATGGCAATATGTTGACTCTAATCAGCCATTATTAGCTATCCCACAAGCCGAGACAGCTCAAACTTCCTTGTTACCTTGGGAAGTTTTGCCCAATTTGAAAGCGGAATCTATTCAGCCCTACCTCATTACGCTCATTGATGCCCCTAATTTGACAACGTCATTATCTGATTGGTCTGAAAATCAGTTAGAAACCGTGTTGCAAGATGTACAGGGTAACGTCGTCTTTAAAAATCAACAACGATTTGAGTATTTACTAAATTTTGTACAGAAATGTGTGATTCCTTTATATCCAAACCCAATCTTGCCAGAAATGATTCAAAATAGGCTTTTCGATATTGCGAGAAAAGCCTTTGCACAATTAGATGTGAATGAGTTGTACAAATTCAAAGAATCGGTGACAACGTTTTTAAACTTCATACCCGAAAAATGTTTTTTCATAGACTGTCAAACTTATCACCCAAAGATTTTCTTTGAACTCCATAAACTTGATACGCATACCCTCCTGATTCCTCGCATACCAAAATTTGATTTTTCTGAACTCAAAATAACAGCCAAACAAAAATTAGCCAATAAGGAAGCACTGACTCTATTAGAAAAATTGAATGGTATGATTCACTCTGAAAAAGACAAGAAGATTATAGATTATTGTGCTGATATTGCTAGGGAAATCTTGGGTTTAGTCGCTGATAAAAAAGCAGTGGTTAAAACATACCCTGATTTAAGGGTTTTAAGAGCGCATAATTGCCGAGTTTCTCAAAACCAAACCACAATCATTTCCTTTAAAGATATCACAAATGCTTATCAAGAATGTACTTTATTTCGCCACAAGGGGGGGTTTATTAGTGTACAAGAGAAGAGAAAATTTGCTAACCCTTTGCAAAATGTGTTAGTCCATGCAACTGTAATAATTATTGAAAAAGGCGTTGCTGATTTATTAGATGATATTGGACAAAAAGAAATTATGTCCTGTGATCAACTGGGTTGTTTAAGGGCATTATCTCGTGAGCCTGCTCTTAAAGATAACATAAAAGATCGTGTTGAATTACTTGAACTGTTATTGAATGCTGATGTAGAAGATAGAGATAGCAATGTTTTCACTAAAGGTATTCGCTATTTACTCACTATTCATAAGCTTGATGATCATTTGGAAGATAAGCACCCTTTATGGTATTTAGCTTCATCAGAATATCAAAGTATTGTTGAACCCATACTGACAGCGCGTGGTGAAACACCTTATTTAATTCATGATGCTTTTGTTCAGAGTGTGACAAATCAATTAGCAAACGACAAACGGACATTAATTGGTATTGAAGAATTAACGCTAATTAAGGCGATAGAATTAGCACTGTCTTACGAACAACCCCATACACTTTGTCAAAATATTTTAGATGCCCTTCAATATGTTGACATTGATATCATTTGTTCTGATGAACAACAGCAATTACGCACAGATTTACGCAAGAAACTTTGGCTTGTTGATAAAAACGGTACTGCCATAATACCAGAAGAAGTCGTCTATTTACCTGAAATCAAAGAGACAGTAAGCCGTATTATTGGTGAACAGACAGAGCAGACAATTTACAGGGATTATTTAAGACTAGAGGATGGCATAAAAAATCATCCTAGCTTTCATAAATTATGTGATCTGTCTTGTTTTGCTACAGGGCGCGATGGCCTAGATATACTGGGTCTCATTATGTTGTATCAAGAGGAAAAATATCACTTAGGTCAATTTACCAATAAAACATTTCCATTAAAAAGCAGTTTAATCGTTTTCAAAAATATTCCCCCAAAACTTTTGCCTGCATGGCCTATTATACGAATAGCCAATGAATCATACCCTGATGCTGTGCAATCTCTTTTGTCTGAGTTATTTGCTCAAATGCCAACCCAGCGATTAGTCAAATTATTGATTTGGCTTAAAGAACAGCATATTCATGTTCCAATCACAACAACAAAAGAGCTGATATTGGAGGTATTCAATAGCTATTTAGAAATGGCAGTGCGTTATGAGAATTTTAATGAAAGCATTTTCCTAAAAATTTCACTTTTAAGCAGAGCGGGTCATTGGAAATCACCATCACAATTGAGCTTAGAAGCGCAAACGATTGATGAGGATGATTTACTTAATCATACTCAGGCTAACATTTTACAGGCCTATGTCAAAAGCATCCCTCATCCTATAATAAAGGAGGTAGAAGATGATAAAAATATTATTGATTTTGAACGGTATTTTCGCAAATGGACAGATAAAATTAATCATGAACTGATTGGCATTTTTTTAGCTTTATTGGGTGATGCGGTTTTATCAGGAGAAAGTCAATCAGGAGAAAGCATCAATACCTATTTTACTTCTCAATTGGCTCAACGTTACCTTGGAGAACATCGTACTGTTGAAAACGTTCGCAAAGCCTTAATGACCAATTATCAGGATAATTTTTTAGTTAAAGTCAATGCCATTCCACATGGAAAAGGTCAAGTCGAATTAATTGCTCTTGAGGGTACTTGCTTTCAAGCCAATTTATGTGAAACGGCAAAATCCGTTTTTATTGATCACGATATCCAAAAATTTCCAGAAACATCTCAAACATTGATCGTCAAAATCGGTGATGTGAAACAGAATCTCAATATCAGCAAGATGCAAAAACTGATAACCATTGACTTGTTAGATATTGATACAGAAAAACAATATGACTCAAATAGTCTCTCCCATTTACTCAAAGAGGCGAGCGTTTCAGTGCTTCAGTGTGTCTATAATCAATCAAATACCGATGCTTTAGATCAATTATGGGATAAATTTTCTAAAACAGAACAATTAGATATAGAAATGACACGTCAATGGATTTTGAAAAGTGCCTTTTTTTATCTACAACAATTAAATTACAAGAGAATGGGGGAAAATCATTTCCATCAATTACTTAAAGAATGGGAAAGACTTGATTCTCCTCAAAACAGCTTGGGTGTTCAAGAATTTAACGATAAAAAACAATCTCTTATAACAAAAATTGCCGAAGTGATTGAAACTCAAGTTGAAGAACAAAGCTCAATACTTGAGGCAATCAAAACGACAATTTCTTCCAATTATCAATATCATCCTGAATCTGTACCTTTTGAACTGTTCCAAAATGCAGACGATGCTGTTGTGGAACTTGAAGAAATGTCTTGTCAATTAGAACAATCACAGCATTTTGTACTCAGTTGGGATGAGAGAACGCTTACAGTACTCCATTGGGGACGACCTATTAATTTGTTCCGTTACGGTAATTATTCTGGCGATGAAGGTAAAAAACGTGGTTTTGACACTGATCTAACAAAAATGTTGGTTCTTAATTCTTCTACTAAAGGTGAAAAAGTCACTGGAAAATTTGGATTAGGTTTTAAAAGCGTATTTTTGATTTGCCAACAGCCTTGTATTCTGAGTGGACATCCGACTATTTCCAGCAAACAACTTGGTTTTCAGATTATTGCTGGCTTCTTGCCAAAACCATTAGATGATGAAAAAAGAAGAAAATTACTTGATACCTTGCAAAGCAAAACATCCGATAATTTGCCAGTGGGTACCTTGTTCGAGTTAGCGATTGATAAGGGTTATACGCCGAATCACATTGTTGATTCATTTAAAAATGTTGTGGGCGTTTTGTTAGCATTTTCCAAGCGTATCAAAAGCTGCGAGCTATGCTATCCAAGTGGTCATCATTCGGTGATTTGGCAACCGACAGAAATTCTTGAAGGCATTTATATTGGCCATTTGAAATTAAAACCTGAACAAGATGAACAGAGTAGCATCTTACTCATTCAGAATTCTGAAAGAGAAGGCATTCTAATGGTTTTAGGAAGTCAAGGCGTTGAAAAATTACCTGAACCTATTCCAGATATCTGGGTAACGGCTCCTCTTAAAGAATCAATGGGATTTCATTTTGCAATCAATGGGCCTTTTGATATTGATATTGGACGCGCTCAGTTAGCACCCAATTCTAATCACAACATAGAAATCGCTAGAAATCTAGGTCACTTTGTTGGGCAAAAACTATGTGAGTTATTCCAAAAACATCAAGAGTCTGTTTTCAATTTTAACGAAAAATTGGGTTTATCAAGCGATCTATCAGACTATGACTTTTGGTATTCAATGTGGGAAATATTAGGAAAAAGCGGGATCAAGAATCATCCATTAATCAAGCGTAAGTTAGGAAATTTTATCCTTATTAAGCCACTACTGAATAAACAACCTGCTTTTCCAACTGGACTTTGGGGCGAGTATCGCGTATTAACTCACTTTAATAAAATTAAATCAGTTACAATGGGATTGATGCAGGAAAAGGCCTATTTTGAACAAGTGGCCACTTGGAAGGCGTTTCAAACTCAGTTTTTGCTAGGCACTATTGCATCAAACGAACAATGGAGTCAATTGCAAAAATTACTATCTGAAATACCAGAACCTTTTGAGGGTAAAACCTCTGAAAAGCGAGGCCCAAATGACTTTTATTTGGCTGATGCCGTTGAATTAGAATTTGGTTCAAGTAAAGAAGTTTCTCCAAAGCTTGCCAAACAGTTAGGAAAACTCATTAGCAGCGATTTTTTGAATGAACTCGCCAAACAAAACGAGACAGAACACGAAAATTTGTTACAGGTTCTGGGAAAAGCCTCTTTTAAGGCTCAAGAGGGTGAATATCATCATGTTCGTACAGTGTTAAGCGAACCCCTAAAAACATCAGAACTTAAGGAAGAATCTCATCAATCGGATTTGGATTTTTTTAAAGTGTTATCTTCCGATTATACAGATGAAGCAGTGATATTTTTTAAGGCCTGTCGCAGACAATATGAAATGGCTGAATTATCTGAAATGGCTGAACAACTTCAAATTCCAATGTTGCAAGAACTTGTCATAAAAGATAAAAAAAGACGTGAACAACAACAAAATTACTTTGAACTCAAGAAAAATAACCGTCAAATAGGAGAAAATGTTGAGTTAATCATAAAAAAGATACTTTGTAACAACGGATGCAATGTTAAAACTATTTACGTCGGTGGTGATTTGGAAATTTGGCCTAATGAATACCCTGGTTGGGATAGTGGTCACATTATAATATCATCAAAAATAACAGTAGAAATCAAATTTACCATTGGCTCAAAAGTGCATTTGACGAAACGTCAATCAGAAACGGCACGCCTACAGAAATCAGGATATATCGTTTTAGTCGTGAATGGAGACAGGGGATTAAGAGAACTGCTAAACGTAGATATTGATGAAGATTCAATATCGGATGAATTAATCACTGCAATCAAACACAATTCACACGTTGTTACAAATTTATATGAAAAGTTAGGTGAACTTCCAAACCCAAAGGAAATTGAACTCGATCTTCATGGCTATTGGCTCAAAAAAGCCTTATGGGAGAATCAAGAAAATATTGTCACATGGCTAGAAAACGAATTTTAGAACAGATCATTTGGCCGTCTGAAATGTGGGTAATCTATTTAGGACTCTAAATTTTAGTTTGGATGGCCCCACCACCTACATTTCATACTCACCCTGATTCACATCTCGCGCACCATTAAAATAAGGGACACGGTTCAAAAAAGGTTAGTTAATATTAAAGCTTTGTACTCCATGTTACCTTGAATTGAACCATGCCAAATAAGGCAAGCGCGTAGAAAAGACACCTTGGTTCCTTTCACAAATCATTTTCTACACTAATGTCCATTTCTCCTCAAATCCAATCCTTAGTCGAACGCTTTGCCAGCCACCTCGAAACCTACCAACAAAGCACCTACAACGAAACTCAAACGCGCCGCGAATTTATCGATCCGTTTTTTATAGCCTTAGGCTGGGATGTTGCCAATGAGCAAGGCTACGCAGAAGCTTACAAAGATGTCATCCATGAAGACGCGCTCAAAATCGGCCGTGCCACCAAAGCGCCTGATTATAGTTTTAGAATAGGCGGTGTACGAAAATTCTTTTTAGAAGCCAAAAAGCCGTCCATTCAGATCAAAAACAATGCCGAAGCGGCATTTCAAGTGCGCCGTTATGGCTGGAGTGCCAAATTGCCACTGAGCATTTTAACGAATTTTGCCGAATTCGCCGTCTACGACTGCCGTATCAAACCTGTAAAAAATGATAACGCCGCACACGCACGGATTTTGTATTTAACCTACACCGAATATCTGGCCCGTTGGGAAGAACTCGTTGGCATTTTTTCTCGCGAAGCGATTTTAAAAGGCGCTTTTGATAAATACATTGATTCCAAAACCCACAAGAAAGGCACCGCCGAAGTTGATACGGCCTTTTTAACCGAAATTGAACGTTGGCGCGATAGGCTCGCCCGCAACATCGCAGTGCGTAATCCCGTTTTAACCTCGCGCCAACTCAACTTCGCCGTTCAACAAACCATTGATCGTATTATTTTTTTACGCATTTGCGAAGATCGAGGTATTGAAGACTACGGGCGATTACTCGCCTTACAAAACGGCCCAAAAATCTATACCCGACTTTTTCAACACTTCTCTGAAGCCGATGAGCGTTACAATTCAGGCCTGTTCCATTTCAAAGCAGAAAAAGGGCGCGATAATCCTGACACGCTAACCCCCACACTGGTTATTGATGACAAAATCCTCAAAGACATTCTCAAAAACCTCTACTATCCTGATAGTCCTTATGAATTTTCCGTGCTACCCGCCGACATTTTAGGACAAGTCTATGAACAGTTTTTGGGCCAAATCATTCGCCTCACCCCCGCCCATCGCGCCATCATTGAACAAAAAACAGAGGTTAAAAAAGCCGGTGGCGTTTACTACACCCCTACCTATATTGTTGACTACATCCTCAAACAAACCGTCGGGCCATTAGTCCAGAATCAAAAACTTAATCAAATCAACCACTTAAAAATTTTAGACCCTGCCTGCGGCTCTGGCTCGTTTTTACTCGGCGCTTACCAATTCCTATTAGACTGGCACAATGAACACTATCAAAAAAATCCGGTAAAATGGGCTTCCGGCAAAAACCCCCGTCTTTATCAAATCAGCGGTGGCGCGTGGCAACTCACCCTCCCAGAACGCAAACGCATCTTAATAAACAACCTTTACGGTGTCGATATCGATCCCCAAGCCGTCGAAGTTACCAAACTCTCGCTACTCCTCAAAGTCTTAGAAAATGAACAAAACCTCTTTCCCCAATTATCCCTCTGGAAAGAACGGGTTTTACCCGACTTAGATAACAATATCAAATGTGGTAACTCATTGATAAGCACTGATTTTTATCAAAGCCAACAACTCGGTTTATTAGATGAAGAAA
>Ga0233403_10001321_pt1 | contig 11631 bp, 4 predicted proteins | sample Na_oxic_1_MG_FD_179866 | JGI IMG/M metagenome (GOLD analysis project Ga0233403, IMG submission 179866) | Seawater microbial communities from Saanich Inlet, British Columbia, Canada - Na_oxic_1_MG | ecosystem: Environmental > Aquatic > Marine > Inlet | place: Canada: British Columbia | collected...
GTGCCGAGACGCGCGGGGATCAGTTCCTTCGGATTCAGCGGGGTGAATGTCCATGCGGTTGTGGAGGAGTATCAGAACGGGACACCTCCGGCGGTTCCCGGGATCCCCGGGGAGTCTGTCCTGGTTCCCCTGTCCGCCAAAACGGAGGAGGGTCTGAGAACTTATGCGGAGAATCTGAGGGGATTCCTGAAAAAAACAGGAAACCAAAACAGCATGGCCGGGACCGGGAATATCGCATACACCCTTCAGACCGGAAGGGAGCATATGAGGTGCCGGGCGGCTTTTGCCGTGACAGGCACGGAGGATCTGGCGGAAAAACTGGGCATATTTCTGAAACTGCCCGTGAATGAGACGGCACCCGGAATACACAGGGGGGAGAAACCGGAAACCGGGGCGGTTTCCGGGGACTCGGGGAATATCCTGAAAGGGGATATGAGCGAGACAGCGGAGAACTGGGTCCGGGGTGCCGATTATGACTGGGACCTGTCCTACCGGGGAGACAGACCCCGCCGGGTGTCTCTGCCGACGTATCCGTTTGCCCGGGAGCGGTACTGGATCACCGAATTGCCGGCGACACCCGGTTCCGTGCCGTCCCCTCCGGCGCCGGCTCAGGCGGAGACACATCCCGGGGAACAGGGAGACACGGAAAAAGAGCCGGCCGCGTCCGGGTTTCTGTCGGAGCTGGCGGAAGCCCCCGAGGCCGAGCATCAGACCATGATGACGGATTTTCTCCGGAACAGACTGGGGCTGCTGCTGGGGTTTGAGCCGCCGAACCTGCCGGCCCCCGGGCAGGGATTTTTTGAGATGGGCATGGAATCTGTCCAGGCTGTCCAGTTCCAGTCGGAGACCGAACAGGAGCTTGGCGTGAGAATATCCGACACCGCGGCATTTGATTACCCGACCATCCGGGAGTTCTCAGGTTATCTGCTCGAACTGGTATCCTCCGAGGAACCCGAACCGGAAGGCGCCGTCAGACCGGCACCCGCGGACAGCGGCCTGTGTGAACCGCCGAACCGGGATTCCCTGCCGGAGGATATCCGGAGGATGAGTGCGGCCGAGGCCTCGGAAATCCTTGAGTCGGAGATCGGATATCTCATACAGGAGGCCTGGGCCGTATATGAAATCAGTGAGATTGACCATGTCGTCAGCGAGGCGGAAAAGATACTGGAGACAGAAGGCGGGCTTGAGATGCAGGACTGATGCCTGTGATTCGGAATGTCGCAAAAATGTCGCGAAAGAGAACACCGAATCCTCCGGGATGTTGTTTCCGGGGATGCGGACACCTCTGAGGGGGCCGCTGGTGTCTTTCCGGCACAATGCGTTTTTCCCGGAGTCCCGCACCCGTACCGCAGGCGACAAACACATGCAGTTGCAAAGGAGAATTTATGTCTGTTCAGCAGAACATATCACCTGGGTAGTCATGTGGCGGTGGTGACTTCCCTTTCAATTTCATTTTTGGCGGTGCTGTGGGAATGGTGACAATTTTTTATTTTATATTTGTAATACCAATATGTCAAACATTCTCACACCACCACTTCCGCAGCGCTGCCAAATTTTTGAGACATAACACTTTCAGCGTTGTCGCAATAAACTTACAACCGGAGATTACGGATGAAAAAAGAGGATATTTTCGGGCTTATTGCAAATCATACTTGTAAGGTTGTAAGGTAATTCCGAGACTGAGAAATCATACATTTCAACCTGAAGACAGATTGAAAGATTTGGGAGCGAATTCACCGGACCGTTCCGGAATTATTGAGATGGGCATGGAATCCTTATCCCTGCAAATTCAGCGCGTAAAGGTTTTCGGGGCGAAAAACATAGGAGAACTGGTCTATATTTTATATGAAAGCATGCATGAGGAATTAAAATCTTGACCCTGCCCGTGTCCGTCCGATTAAGATCAGGAATAAGATCAGGAATTTTGAGAATCCCCAAGTTTACACTTATGCCGGGAAAAGTGTTCACGAAGTGTTCTCCCCGGCTCATAAATCGCCCGTACGCCCATTTTCAGCTTTCAGAAGGAGGATCATGTTTACCCGTTTTTTTTACATTACAGTTTATAGGCTGCGGATCGGACCGCTATGCCGGGAAAAATGTTCACGAAATGTTCTCCCCGGCTCATAAAGCGTCCGTACGCCCATTTTCAGCTTTCAGAAGGAGGATCATGTTTACCCGTTTTTTTTACATTACAGTTTATAGGCTGCGGATCGGACCGCTGATGTGTGGGAAGCGTTCACCGTTGTCCGTCCAAGAGGAATTCTCAGCCGGCACGGGACAGCCCGGTTGCCGGCCCCGCATATGGGAGGTGAGCCATGCTGGTCCGTCTTGATCAGGAGGATGCCCGGAACGGGGCCCTTGTCGGAGCAAAGGCGGCCCGCCTGAGCAGTCTGGTCGGGGAATTTCCGGTCCCACCGGGATTCTGTCTGACCGCAGCCGCATTTGAACAATGGCTTGCCCAGGGACAGCCCGATGCCGTGCCGCAAGATATCGGAACGCTCCTGGATCGGGCATATCAGGAATTTGCGGCCCGGGTCGGAACAGCAAATCCCCGTATGGCCGTGCGGTCCTCGGGGGCAGACGAGGACAGTCGGAGTGCCTCATCCGCGGGACAATATGAAACCTTTCTCAACGTGGCCGGTGTCACGGAGTTGCGGAAGGCGGTGCTCCGCTGCTGGCAGTCTGCCCACACATCCCGTGTGCTGGCCTATCGCGGGCAGCACTCACAGAAGCCCGGGGATATCCGGATGGCTGTCCTGATTCAGGAACTGATCGCGGCCGACATTTCCATTGTCGCGTTCAGTGTCAATCCTGTCACCGGTGCTCAGACAGAGGTGGTGATCAATGCGGTGTGGGGACTGGGACCGAGTCTGGCTGACGGCACCGCCACCCCGGACACTTATATTGTCAGCAAGTCTGATCTCACCCTGATCAGACGGGACATCGGTGCCAAGGAGCGCATGACGATTCTGAAGCCTTCCGGCGTGGAGGAAGTTGTCGTACCCCGTCTGATGCGGAGTCAGGCAGTGCTGAATGAGAAACAGGTGACCGAGACCGCCCGACTGGCCTGTGCATCGGAAGCCCGGATGGGATGGCCTGCTGACATTGAGTGCGTGTTCAAAGGTGGAACAATTCTCCTGCTTCAGTGCCGCCCTGTTACGACTTTATGAAAAATCAGGCTATTTTTCCAACTCTCACTGGAATGACAGCCAGAACACGTTCCGAAAAAATAAAAAGGTAAAATCTTGCAGAGCAAATATGTGTCAGGAAAAACTCTGCCCGTGGTGTTCATGTTTTCAGGGCAGGGGTCCCAGTATTATCATATGGGAAGGGAACTGTTTGAAAAGAACGATATTTTCAAAAGGGAGATGCGTCTGCTGGATAGCCTTGTCGCTGATTTCCTGGGAGAATCCGTGCTTGATCGCGTATATGACAGAAACAGACGGAAAGAGGATACCTTTGACTGTCTCCGTTACACCCATCCGGCCCTGTTCATGCAGCAGTATGCCCTGGCCCGGACCTTGGTTAAGACAGGGATAAAACCGGATTTTGTCATGGGAACAAGTATGGGAGAATTTGTCTCAGGTGCTGTATCGGGCACCCTCTCTCTCGGGGATTCGCTCCGGGCTGTTCTACAGCAGGCAGAGCATCTGGAGAAATATTGCCCGCCCGGGGGAATGCTTACCATACTGCATCATCCGAAACTTTATGACAAAACACCGCTTCTCCGTGAAAACAGCGAGATGGCCGGGATTAATTTCGATTCTCATTTCATTGTTTCGGGAACTCCCGAAGGTCTGAAGCGCATTTCCGATTTCCTGTGGGAGAAGAACATTGCTTATCTGCTGCTCCCCCTGGGCATTGCTTTCCATTCTTCTCTTATTGACTCGGCCGGTCCGTGGTACAAAGCCTTTCTCAGAGAGCTTTCTTTCAACGAACCTCAGATTCCTTTTATCTCCTGTTCCCGGGCAGGGCTGCTGAAAGAAATGCCGTCCGATTATTTATGGGAAGTGGCCAGAGAAGCGATCCGGTTTCAGGAAAGTGTGCGAAACATGGAGACTCGGGGATCATACCTCTGGCTGGATCTGGGTCCGTCAGGAACCCTGGCCAATTTTGTCTCATACAATCTTGACAAAAGTTCCGGTTCTGTGTATATACCGATTTTGACACTCTTTGGCAACGACATCGCCTCTTTTGAAAAGGTGAAAAAACATTTTTCTGAACAACCGGTCCCCGTCCGGGGCCATGTTCAGACGAAAGGTAACAGGATGAAAGCATACATGTTTCCGGGACAGGGGTCCCAGAAAAAAGGCATGGGAGATTCTCTTTTTGACGAGTTTCCTGAAATAACGGCAAAAGCAGATCAGATTCTGGGGTACAGCATAAAGGAGCTGTGTCTGGAAGATGCTGACAATCTTCTGGGGCGGACCGATCACACCCAGCCTGCCTTATACACAGTCAACGCGCTGATGTGGATGCGACATACCGCGGATAAGGATGAGGTCCCCCCTGATTTCATGGCAGGGCACAGCTTGGGAGAATACAACGCCCTGTTCGCGGCCGGCGCGTTCGATTTTGAAACCGGCCTCAGTCTGGTGAAAGAGCGGGGCAGGCTCATGGCTCTGGCCCGGGGTGGAGGCATGGCCGCCATAGTCGGCTCGGAAGAAGAGAAAATACAGAATATCCTCCGGAAGAACAATTTCACGACCCTGAGCATGGCCAATTACAACTCACCTCTGCAGATCGTGATATCGGGTCCGGCCGCGGATATTGAAAAGGCAGAGCCGTTTTTCAAGGATGCGGGAGTGAAACATTACCGTACTCTGAAAGTCAGTGCCGCGTTTCATTCCCCGTATATGAAGGATGCGGCAGAGGAATTTGCCCGTTTTGCGGAACAGTTCGCATTTGAAACGCCGACCATTCCGGTGATTGCCAATGTCACGGCACAGCCCTATGGGAAGGGGGATGTGAAAGAACTGCTGGTGGCTCAGATCACCTCGTCGGTGCGATGGACCGACACGATCCTATATCTCACTGAGCAGGGCGTGACAGACTTCAAATCAATTGGCCCCGGGAGTGTCCTGCCCGGGCTGCTTCGCAGAATACGCATTGAGGATGCCGAGATTCGGAAATCCGAAGGCAATGCCCTGTCTCCGTCCGGGCAGGCCACGGACAACATCCCGCCGGCAAGGGACAATCAACCACCCGCAACAGACAGGATGCCGCCGACAACCGGCCGGATCACTCCGGAAAGTCTGGGAAGCCGGGCATTCATGGAAGAATACAATCTCAGATATGCGTATCTCACCGGAGCCATGTTCCGGGGGATCGCCTCGAAGGAACTGGTCATAGCCATGGGAAAGGCCGGCATGATGGGCTATCTGGGAACCGGCGGCATGGAACTGAATGCCATTGAAGATGCGATCCGGGATATCCGGGGCGCGTTGGACGGAAAGCCATACGGAATGAATCTGCTGCACAACTATTACAATCCGGACGCGGAGGAGGGACTCGTTGATCTTTACCTGAAACATGATGTGGCCTACGTCGAGGCAGCAGCGTACATGCAGATGACCCCGGCCCTGGTGCGTTACCGGCTCACGGGGTTGGGCCAGGACAAGGACGGGCGCATAATGTCTTCCCGCAAGGTGATGGGAAAAATTTCACGGCCCGAGGTGGCCGAGGCATTTCTGAGTCCCGCGCCGGAGCGGATCGTCAGGAAACTGCTTGAGGAAGAGAGGATCACCCGGGAACAGGCGGACCTTTCCAAGAGGATACCCATGGCCGACGCGCTCTGTGCGGAGGCAGACTCCGGAGGGCATACTGACGGGGCTTCCGCGTACGCGCTCTTTCCGGCAGTAAACCGGTTGCGTAACGATATGATGCGGAAATACGGGTATGAGAAACAGGTCTTTCTCGGGGCTGCCGGCGGCATCGGCACTCCCGGATCTGCTGGTGCCGCGTTTATTATGGGCGCTGATTTCATTCTCACCGGTTCAGTCAATCAGTGCACGGTGGAAGCCGGGACAAGCGATCTTGTGAAAGACATGCTTCAGGAGATGAATGTGCAGGATACGGATTACGCGCCGGCCGGAGACATGTTTGAAACCGGGGCAAAGGTGCAGGTTCTCAGGAAAAGTGTGTTTTTTCCTGCCAGAGCCAACAAACTGTATGATCTCTACCGGCAATACAATTCTGTTCACGAGATTGACGAAAAGACGAAAAAGCAGCTTCAGGAGAAATATTTCAAGCGAACTTTCGATGAAATATGGAAAGAGACAGAAACCTTCTTCTCACAGCGTGATCCGGAACAGACAAAAAAGGCAGAAAAGAGTCCCAAGCACAAGATGGCCCTGATCTTCAGGTGGTATTTCGGACATACCTCGCGGATCGCCAATGAGGGCATTGAGGCTGAAAAGGTGAACTTCCAGGTGCATACCGGCCCCGCACTGGGTGCCTTCAACCAGTGGGTGAAAGGGACCGACATGGAGAACTGGCGCAATCGCCATGTTGACCAGATCGCGGAAAAAATGATGCGGGAAACTGCTGATCTGCTGAATCGCCGTTTTACGGAGATGAGTCTGGAATGAGTATTGAAAATATCGGCAGATAGGCGGAATTTTCGCAGATATCCCCAACAAGGAGGGAAATCTGATCCAAAACTCCCCCTCTGAAGGGGTGCGGGGATGTTTTTCAAAAGCTGGGGGACTGCCAAATCCCCCGGCCATCTCGGAGTGCGGAAATGGAGCCGTTATTTTCCTCCGATCTGATGGCCGGATCGGGTTCCGCGACTCGTCCGAAAAAACCATTTAATAAGGCAATTTTCATGTCTGCACATATCTGTCATCACCGCCTTTTCAGCGGAAGTTATCTGAAACAGCTCATCTCTGATTCCACTTTTCCACGGAAAAGGGAACTGCCTCCTGACGGAAGGCTCCGACTGAGCCGGCTTCTGGAAATATGGGAAAATGTGAGAAGCCGCCTTGTGGAGGAATTGCCGGATTCTCAGGCTTCAGACGGTGTTTTTGCGGGACTTCCCCCTAATCTGAGACCTTTGAGAAATGTGTCCGAATCTGTCACTGAAAACGAACTCATCGGAAGAATTCTCTCAGAGGTTCTGGATTACACTTACGAACAGAACAGAACGCTGGCAATTCAGGGCTTGTCCGAACAGGAAGGGAATCGCTTTGATCGTCCGGACATGATCCTTTTCCGGGATAAGGCACTTCTCACCCGGGCCGTGAAACACGCTGACCTTGCGGACGCTGTTTCCGATGCCTTTGAATTCTGCCGGGATGCTGATTTTGTTCTGGATGCGAAAAAGTTTGAAAAAGGCGTGGGCACGGATGAATCCGAAAAAAAAGGCCGCAAAAGCAGGGATTCGGGCGCGGCCAGGGACATTGCCCAGGTCAGTCGCTATATTCGGAGATGCGGGAAAACATGGGGCATTCTGAGCAACGGACGTTCATGGCGGCTGATGCGGCAGGGAAAGGAGCGGGCGCATCTCCGCTTTGATCTGATTCTGTTTCTGGAAGACCTGCGGAAACGCGAGAGAGGCGAAAAGAATTTCGACGGGGAAGACCTTGAAAACTTCGCGCTCTTTTACCACTTTTTCGGCCATCCAGCCGTGGGCGGCGGGTATCTGGATCAGATATATAACGAAAGCGAGGCAGACAATCGCCGGATCAGTGACATCCTGCGGGAGAATGCATATGAGGCAGTGAGCATGATTGCCGAGGGATTCTGGCGGCATGTCGCCAACAAGTATCCGAATCATCCCTCCCAGAACCAGTTGGACCATCTGCGGGAACTTTCCCTCACCTTTTTATACCGCCTGCTCTTTGTGCTCAAAGCCGAGGCCCAGGGACTTTTGCCCATGCGGACAGAGACCGGGGCAAACACGGATTATGCGGAGCGCATTTCCACCTATGCCATTTTCAAATCCGTGGAAAGTGATTCTCCGGGACAGAGAGAAAGATTCAGTGAAGGCTTTGAGAAACTGGACAAACTCTTCAGACTCATCAGCACAGGTGGGGAATATGATGTTCCGGCCTACAATGGCGGTCTGTTTGATTCGGAGATACATCCGGAGCTTTCGCGTTTCAGGCTGTACGACAATGTTGTCCACTATGTTCTTCAGAAACTGATCTACTTGAAAGGCTCGGAACCCGTGCCATATGCGGAATTGGATGTCCGGGATTTCGGCGATATCTACGAAGGTCTGCTTGAGCAGCGACTTGTTCCTGAAAAAAAGGGCGGCGATGTCTGCCTGACGCTGAGAAACAAAAAAGGCGAACGCAAAGGCAGCGGTTCTTATTTCACGCCGGATGTGCTGGTGGATCATGTTGTGCGGGAAACCCTGAATCCTCTTCTCGAAGCCTGCCGGGGCGACGCTGAAAAGGTTTTGGCGATGAAGGTCCTTGATCCGGCCATGGGCAGCGGCCATTTTCTGGTGAAAGTCATTGATATCATGGCGTGGCATCTCACGCTTCATTGCAATCCCGACGGCATGAAAACGGACAGAGACGCACCGGATGACGGCGGCCCCGAGGAATACGCCTACTGGAAACGACGGGTTGCGGAAAACTGCGTCTATGGTGTGGACTACAACCCCATGGCCGTGGAACTTGCGAAAATGGCGGTCTGTCTGCACATCGCCAACAAGGGAGAGCCTCTGTCTTTTCTGGATCACCATCTGAAATGCGGAAACAGTCTGGCCGGTGCGGATTTGGGAAATCTGGCCCGCCCCGGTCTGGAAAGCAAAAGCACCAGGTCCGTCACCAAGTGGAAGCCCCCCGGGGAGAGCAAACAGATGCTTCTGCCCTTTGAAATTGACGAGGGACTTTTTTCCGATATTCTTGAAGACATTGCGGATATTCTGAAATGCCCCGACCATACGCCCGAGGACATCAGGGCAAAACGCCGGGATTATATGGCCGCGGTGGGTAAAAGGCTCGGAACACACCGGATTCTGTGCGATCTCTGGTGCGCGCAATGGTTTCTTGCAGGAGCAGACAAGGAGGGATTTTCGATTTATGAAAGTCTGAACGGGCTTTACAACAGCGTAAAGAAAATATGCGGCATCAGCGATGACAGGGAAAGACAGGCCCGGGCCGGAAATCTGAATCACGCGTTTCTCGGAAAAATTGCAGAGGCACAGAATCAGGGATACGGGCCTCGGCCGGTTCGCTTCTTTCATTGGCAGATCGAATTTCCCGACGCGGCTTTCAGTGAGGAAGGGAAATTGAAGGAGACATTCGGCTTTGACGCTGTGGTGGGAAATCCGCCCTGGGACAAGATCAAAGCTGCAAAGCGGGATTTCTACGGCCCTTTTGATGAGAATGTGGCGAACCGTCAGGGAACTTCCCTGAACAGACTCATAGCGGAAATGGAGAAAGAGAAGCCGGAGCTGGGCAGAGACTGGGCGAATTACGAAAAAACGATAAAGGACTTCAACGCATTTCTCACACAGTGCGGCGCGTACAAGTATCAGGCAACGGTCGTTGAAGGACGAAAAACCGGGGGAGACCCGGATTTGTTCCGCTATTTTATTGAGCGGGCAAGCCATTGTGTGCGAAAAGGCGGACGCGTGGGTCTTGTGGTTCCCTCCACTCTCTGGCAGGGACAGGGCTGCACCGCGTTGCGGCAGATGCTTTTTGAAAAAAACACCCTGCTGAGTATCCACACTTTTGAAAACTATCGCAAATGGGCGTTTGATATCCATTCCAGTTTCAAATTCACGACCTTTGTGTTTGCAGCGGAACTGCCCCCGAAAAATCATTCCTTTCCAGCGGTCTTCATGCTGCGGGATACAAAAATCTTTGAAGGAAAATCAGAGGAGCGGATCGTCCGTCTTTCAGAAAACCATGTCAGAACCGTAAGCCCGACATATCTGGCTTTGCTGGACAACAAATCCGATGCGGAAGCCTGTTTTATTGAGAAAGTTCACAGAAAGCATCCCATGCTTGTGAAAAAAGCGAGCGGATGGAATGTGAGATACCATACAGACCTTCACATGACAGCGGATTCATGGCTTTTCAAAACAAGGGAATGGATGCAGGAGAGAGGCTTTACTCGCGTGTTTCCCTATCAGCGGGAAGACGGAACTTGGACTCAGGAGATTCACGGCCCTCACACCGCGGTGCTTCCGGACAACCTCCCTCCGGGCGGGGAATACTGGCTTGCCGCGGATGAGCAATGGTACAGAGAACGCCACTACATTGAACGCATCGCAGACATTGGGGAGGAGAAGAAAAGATATTTTGTTCATCCCGAGGACCTTGATTTGGAAAACAAGGCCAAGTTTGATCCTCAGAAGGATTACCGCCGGATTTTTCCCGGAGAAAGATACACCGCACTTTACGAAGGCCGGATGATTCACAATTTTGATCATTCCCAGAAGCGTTATCTCAGAGGCGAGGGCAGAAAAGCCATATGGGAGGATATGCCGATTTCTGAAAAGATACTTCAGTCCAGAGCCTTTCTGTGTAAAGCGGAGAGTCAAAAAACGGCACATCCGAGAATCGGATTCTGCGATATTACCGGCGCGACCAATGAGAGAAGCATTTTGGCCGCGATGATCGGAGGGGAAAATCTGGCAGGAAACAAAGTGCCATGTCTGATAGCGCATTCAACAGAAGATTCGCTGGTGCTACTGACCATATTATGCTCCTTTTGCAGTGATGCCCTGATACGCCTGAGAATCAGCACAAATCTGACTTGGAATTTTCTGTCAAACCTGTGCGTCCCTCCGCTGAAAAAGATTCCCGCTGAAACAAAACAGAAAATTTGCGGAATGGCCGCCCGCCTGAACTGCACCACCCCGGAACTGGCCAAGGTCTGGGAGGAGGTGTTTCCGCACGATCCTTGGACATATGAATCCCCGGAACGTGATCTCTGGAAACGGGCCGAAATCCGGGCCGAACTGGATGCCATCACAGCAGAGCTTTACGGGTTTACCGTGGAGGAATACGCAAGAATCCTGACAGGCTTTCCCCTGCTGGACAGGGACCAGCCCGCTCTTCCGGGAGACCTCTTTCTCACGGAAGGCGATGAAAAATCCAGAAGCAAATGCCCCGAGGGTGAAAAATGGATTGAAGGCGAAGATGGCATTTTTGAGCTTCGGCCCCGCGGCTTCATCACCCGGGATCTGGCCCTGCTCACCTATATGAGACACAAAAAATACGCGCCGCCCCAGAAACTTGATGAATGGTACAAAAAGAAAGCCGGATTCGACACCCGCGGCGCGCTTTCCCGCTTCCGAATCGGAGATGTGAAAGACCTGATTGAGCGCGTGGAAATCGCAAAAGCCCGGGGCGCGGTGGCCTACGTGCCGACAAGCAGAGACGGAGTGTCAAAATGGAGCGGCCCCAAATAACATCCGGACAAGATATGGTAATAAGCATGCGTGATTTATTTTTTGCAGCGGGGCAAAAATTCCGCTCCTTTTTTGCATTCTTTGCACTCGGAATTTTAAGTTGCCGAAGTGCGATTTTTTTTTTTGCAATAGCGGGGTAAAAAATTCCGCTCCTTTTTTGCACTCCGGAATTTTAAGCCTGCCAAAGTGCGATTTTTTTTGCAATGGCCGGGGCAAAAATTCCGCTCCTTTTTTTCACTCCGGAATTTTAAGTT
>Ga0233403_10001323_pt1 | contig 11629 bp, 8 predicted proteins | sample Na_oxic_1_MG_FD_179866 | JGI IMG/M metagenome (GOLD analysis project Ga0233403, IMG submission 179866) | Seawater microbial communities from Saanich Inlet, British Columbia, Canada - Na_oxic_1_MG | ecosystem: Environmental > Aquatic > Marine > Inlet | place: Canada: British Columbia | collected...
GCTCGCATGGGACGCCCCAAGTGAAAAAAGGAAGCGAATAGCCCCACCACCAAGAAACCAAGTGCAAGCAAACTACCCATCGCATAAAAGCTTTGACTATCTTGCGCCGGCAAGAGTTTCATCATAGAATAGATTTGTCCTGAGTAAAGCGCCAAAAATAAGCCTTGCCCTACCCCAATCAATGTGGTTAAAAAAATAACGGAAAATGCGGGATGCATAATGACCTCTTTTTTTAAGGAGTGACGCAGAGCATCACTTCAGTTCTACCCAAACGCCGTTTGGGAACGAGAAAATGAGAAACATGGAGTCCAAACTTTAGTTTGGTTCTTCCAAAATAAATTTTGGACTCCATCACGACTGCTATCATTACCAACTTGAATAAATATCGTCCAGCGTTTGCTGCTCCTTCGGTGGTTCTGGCAACAAACCTTCTTTTTTCAGCGGGTTATCAACACGTTGTAATTCGTCGTCGTGAATCTTGAAATGCGTTTTGCGTCGAGGTAGATAATGATTCGCCGGTTTCGTACCCCATTCTGGCATTAATTGATAGCCACCATTTTCACGAATGAGTTTGGATACTTCAGAATCCGGATCGTGAACGTCACCAAATAAACGGGCATTGGTGGGACATGCTAACACACATGCGGGTTTGCGCTCTGATTCAGGCAAAGTTTGATCATAAATCCGATCCACGCAAAGTGTGCATTTTTTCATCACCTTTTGACAGGGATCATATTCACGCGCCCCATAAGGGCAAGCCCAAGAACAGTACTTACAACCAATGCACTTATCGTAATCGACTAAAACAATACCATCTGCTTCGCGTTTATAGCTGGCACCCGTGGGGCAAACCGGTACGCAAGGTGGTTCTTCGCAGTGCAAACAACTTTTAGGAAAATGCATGGTCTCGGTATTGGGATACGTACCTATTTCAAAAGTTTGTACCCGATTAAAAAATGTACCAGTAGGATTAGCATCATAAGGATTAACATCTGACAGAGGACCTGCCCAACCAGAAGTATTCCATTCTTTACAACTGGTGACACAAGCATGACAGCCAACGCATACGTTGAGATCAATAATTAGGGCTAATTGTTCCATAAGGATAAAATATCTATAAAATTTTTGGATTGGAACTGTTTTTAGTTCCACTGGTAAAACCGGTGGAATAAAAAAACGGGAAATTAATTATTTCGTGACCATTCCTAATAGAAAAAACAGACCTGACAGGTTTCAAAAAACTGTCAGGTATAATAAAAATTATTTCTTAAACAGCCCGGCAAAGTAAGCTTGCCACTTACGGCGTTTAGTCACCATACCCGGTAAAGGTTTCATTGGTTTAAACTGAGGCGATGTTTGATTCGGTTCATCAGCCAATGTTTTATAAACACGCACCGACACATCATACCAAGCAGCTTGACCCGTGACCGGATCAGAATTGGATAAATGCTCACCCTGTTCGTGAGACGGTAATTCCTCAGAAATAAGATGATTAAGCAAAAAGCCTTGTTGAGATTCGTTAGCATCAGGAGAAAGTCCCCAAGCACCGGCTGCTTTGCCAATGGCATTCCAAGTCCAAACGGTCCCCGGTTCCACAGCCTCACTAAAACGACATTGGCAACGTACCCGTTGGTGCTGTGATTCCACCCATACCCAGTCACCGTCTTTGAAACCATTGGAAATCCCCACTTGTGGATTAACAAATAAATGGTTATAAGTATGGATTTGTCGCAGCCAAGCATTTTGAGAATCCCAAGAATGATACATTGCCATCGGTCTTTGCGTTATAGCTTTTAGCGGATAAACGTGAGTATCTACCAGTTGCGACTCTAACGGTTCATAATAAAATGGCAAGGGATCAAAATAAGTTTCAACCCGATGACGTAAATGATCGGGTGGCTGCTTACCATCCCATTTGCCTTGAGCGGCGAGGCGGAATTTTTGCAGCACTTCAGAATAAATATGAATAAGAATGGGCTCCGCGTAACGAATGAGACCATGATGTCGCGCCCAATGCAAGTAGCCCTTGTTCCAGTTACGCATGTATTGATAGGATTTGGGCAATTCGTAATGATAAAAATTATTGTTTTGTTCATACATTTCCCATTGCCGCTGATTAGGTTCACCGCGCATGAACTTTTTACCATCCTTACCCCGCCAACCCGCCAAAAAACCAATACCTGGAGCTGCCTCAAAATTGATGACGAAATCAGGGTAATCTTTATATTTACGTGAACCGTCTTCATTTGTAAATATAGGTAATTGCAACCGATACCCTAACTCAATCAGCACATCTTGAAAGGGTTTACACTCACCTTTGGGTGGCAAAACCGGAATTCGCACCGAATCGGTGGGCCCATCATATTCAGAAATAGGCCTATCTAGCATCGACATCACATCATGACGCTCAAGGTAAGTTGTATCGGGCAATACGAGATCGGCAAAAGCGACCATTTCCGATTGATAAGCATCACAGACGACCAAAAAAGGAATCTTATATTCTCCATTCTCATCTTTATCCGTCAGCATTTGGCGGACTTCGCTGGTATTCATAGACGAATTCCATGCCATATTGGACATAAAAATCATTAACGTATCAATAGGATAGGGGTCGCCACGCCATGCATTCGTAATCACATTATGCATCATACCATGCACTGAAAGCGGATATTCCCAAGAAAAGGCTTTATCAATACGAATGGGTTCTCCTTGTTCATCGACAAATAAATCATCCGGTTCTGCTGGCCAACCAAGCGGCATTCCATCAAGTGGCTTTCCCGGTTGTATGGCCTCAGGACCGGTTGGTGGTTTAGCACAAGGTGGAATTGGGCGTGGAAATGGCGGACGATGCCGAAAGCCGCCGGGACGATCAATCGTACCAAGCAAAGTCATTAAAATACCCAGAGCGCGAATGGTATGAAAACCATTGGAATGGGCGGCTAAACCACGCATAGCATGAAACGCAATCGGGTTACCAGTCACCGTTTCATGATCATTATCCCAACAATCCGTCCAAGCAATCGGTAATTCAATTTTATGATCACGGGCGGTAATTCCCATTTCATAAGCTAACATTTTAATCGTATCAGCAGAAATACCGGTGATTTTCTCCGCCCATTCGGGGGTATATTCTTCAACCTGTTCTTTCAATAACTGAAAGGCGGTTTTTACCGGCGTACCATCATCCAATTTAAATTCACCTAACAAATACGGATCAACGCCATCAGTATGGGTAGAAATGGCTTTATTCAGTTCTCGATCCCACCACAATTTATTTTGTGGATCAAAACACCCTTCTTCCGGTGGCACTTCAAAACGCACAAACATCCCATATTCCGTGCTGTCGGATGCCATATTAACCAATTCTGGCGAGTTGGTATATTGCACGAGAAACTCACGATCATATAATCCTTGTTTAATCAGTTCATTAATCAAAGCTAATAATAACGCGCCATCTGTGCCCGTTTTTATGGGTATCCATTTATCAGCAATCGCTGAATAACCGGTACGCACTGGATTAATAGAAATAAAACGTCCGCCTTGACGCTTAAATTTGGACAGTTCAATTTTTAAGGGATTTGAGTGATGATCCTCAGCAGTACCCAACATGACAAATAATTTAGCGCGATCTAAATCGGGGCCCCCAAATTCCCAAAAGGAACCACCCATCGTATAAATCAAACCCGCTGCCATATTGACGGAACAAAAACCACCGTGGGCAGCATAATTAGGTGTTCCAAACTGTTTAGCAAATAAGCCAGTCAGTGCTTGCATCTGATCACGTCCGGTAAACAGAGCAAACTTTTTAGGGTCTTCAGCCCTTAGTTTAGCCAAGCGTTCTTCTAAAATACGAAAAGTCTCATCCCACGAAATGGCTTCAAACTTAGAAGCCCCTCGCTCGGTCCCCGGTTTACGTTGCAACGGTTTTGTTAAGCGTGCGGGAGAATACTGTTTCATAATCCCAGAAGCCCCCTTAGCACAGATGACACCCTTATTGAGGGGATGGTTCGGATTACCTTCGATATAACGCACTTCACCATCGCGTAAAGTGACGCGAATGCCACAACGGCAAGCACACATATAACAGGTCGTGTTTTTGACTTCAACATGACCTGCATCTCTATCGGAACGATTGGTAGGGTCTTGCATAAATAAACCTTTTTCAAAAACTTAGGTAATGGTTAATGGTTAATGGTTAATGGTTAATGGTTAATGGTTAATGGTTAATGGTTAATGCTTAATGGTTTCTACTATTATTTTACCCTAAAAGCAAGCGTAGGGTGCATAAGCGATATCGTCATGCACCCAATTAAACATATACCTCTTATTTATTGACATGAAATGAATGGGTTTGGTGTATGACGCTTCGCTTACACACCCTACGCTCGCTGAAAATTCAGTTAAAGGTCGTCTTTCAGGAATATAATCATAAAATAATAAATTTTCATAGGCTAATAAACTTTATTTCAAGGTTTTGTGAGAAACCTTCTATGATTTCATAACCTTGTAAAAAATGAACGATTTGTTCTTCATCTATTTTGGTAATTCCATTGATATAAGCTACAAATGGCATAATAATAGCGTCATGAGAAATATACAAAATAGATTGATTGGTGATTTGTGCAGTATTGAATTCATCAATCAATAATTGACTTGCTGGCTTGATTGGGTAAAATCCCTCAAGGTGTTTATTTTGGATTAATTGATTAATGACTTCACATACTGAATGCTGATTAAATACCTTAGCTGCTTTCTGATCATCTTTAACAAAGATACCAGGATTACCGAGTAAACGTGATTCTTGTATAGGTATATCCATATTCATACCTTCAACTATTTTTTCGGCTGTCTGAATACAACGAGTTACTGGACTGGTTTTGATTAAATCAAAGAAAATAGCTAATTGTGAAAGTTTCTGACCATAAAAATAAGCCTCTTGCAATCCATTTTTAGTTAATGTTTGTTCTCCAATTAGGGATTTTTCTGCATGTCGAATCAAATAGTTCATTTATTTGTATTTGCTTTTATTCGTTTGAATTGTTTTAAAATTAATAGTTTGTATCACTAATCCCTTTTCTGAAATAACGATTTTAATTCCCTCATCTGTTACTGCAACGGCTTGTCCATTATAAAATGGTTCTAATTTGGTATAGCGGTCAGAATAAATTTCTTTGCCTTGCTTATCAATATGAAAGTAACCTTGAGTGTCTTTGGCAATCGCAAAGCCTTTATGGTAAACATCCAGTTCTTCAAAATACTGCCCATGAATCAGTTCACCTTGTTTATCAACATGGGTTGATAATCCATTATGATTAATAACAACAGCAATACCGTATTTATAATCTCCTACATATAAATACTTTTGGGAATAGAGTGGGTTGCCTTCTTGATCAATATGAAAATAACCGCCTTGTTGCTCCCTAACGACACAAGCACCTTCTTGATAATTGCCTGCCCAAGCATAGCGTTTTTGATAAATATCCTGTCCCTGAACGTCAATATGAAAAAAACCACGCTCATCAGCCACTGTGGCTATACCATAATAAAAACCAAACGCTTTTATGAATTGACGTTCAAAAATAGGTTTTCCTTTAATATCAATAAAATAAGCTTGTCCATCTTTTTCGACAGGTGCATAACCTGGCGGATGATGAAAACTCATAACGCGCTGAAATCGTGTTTCATATAGGGGTTTTCCATCAATGAAATGATGAGTTTCATCAAGCGAAATTTGAATATCATTTAATTTTTTTTTCGTAACAGACATATTTTACAGATAGCCTTGGTTTTATAGTTCAAGCAGAGTTCTTCATACGGCTTAGAATTAAACATCTCCAATAAACTCATTTTTTGAAAGGAGCCAAAATCACCTAGTGCTACCCTTTTTTCTGAAGGAGCGCAACACACATTATAATTCCCATCTTGATCTATCCACAGTTCTTTACCAAGAAATAGGCATTCGTAAGCATCTGGAATCAATGGCTCAATATGATATTTTTGGGCTAGTTTATCGAAATTTTCCAATTTGATATGACGACGGTACGAGGCAATGCTGTTAATAAACTGATTCCAAATACCAATATTATCTGGATGACGCATATTCTCTATTTCCAATTCTTGCCAATTCACCCAGAGATGATGCCCCTTAACACGATTGACTTTATGCTTAATCGCAAAGTTAATGACTTCGCAGATTCCTTCCAGATTGTTTTTCATGAAAGTGACTTGTAGCGTAACTGTAGGTGGCTTTGGCAGACTTTGGAGCGAATCTCTTATTTTTAAATAAATTTTAATATTGTTAAGCACCTCTTCAGTATTCGTCTTAACCATCACCTTTTCATTGATATTCGGTGAGATGCCGTTAATGGAAATTTTGGTATCACTGGTAATTGGCAAGAGTTTTTTGCCCCACGCTTCAGCACCCCGTTTTGGAAAAGTGCCATTGGTGGTTAAATTCAACTTGATATTTGATTGGGAAATTTCATCAATAAAAATTTGAAAATAGGGATATAACAAAGGCTCTCCCATCGTGCTCGGTATGATTTCTTTAACTCCAATCTTTTTAGCTTCAATTAAAATTTCACGCAAAAGCGTTGGTTCCATGCGTTTACGCTTAACCGATTTCCTAGTCGCATAAATACTATGCGTATCACACATGATACAATTCAAATTACATTGGTCTGGGCTGGTATCAATTGTAATACGCCAAGGTTTTTTTTCAGTCATTGGTTTTTCACTTGATGATAAATTTGCCGGACAAACTGAGCATCCTCTTGAATATCTCTCACATCTTGCTTAGAAACAATAAGCGAATTTAACATGATAGGTTTTTCCGTAATTTTAAGGACTACATTTTGTAGCGATTGAGCGTTTCCCACTTCAAACAGATAACCATTAATCCCATCGTTTACCAATTCTTTCATGCCTCCAATATTAGAAGTTATCACCGGGATACCTGCTAAAAAAGCTTCTTGAATAACTAAAGGAGAATTTTCATACCATAAGGAAGGCACAATCAGCACATCTATGTCGGTTAATACTGATTGAATGGAATTGTTATCATAACTCCCTTTGAAATGAATATTATCAAATTGCAGAAATCGTTTTTCATTGCCAATTTGCCCGTAAATATTCAGTGTTGCGTCAATGCCTTTGAAAGCATCAATCAAGACGCGAATTCCTTTCGTTGGAATAATACGCCCCATAAAACCAAATTTGATTTTGGAGCGTTGAGTATAGGTTTTAGGGCTGTAACTTATTTGGCGGGTATCAAATCCATACTTGGAATAAACGACTTTTTCTTCAGGAACGCCCTGCTTGATATAAAAGTCACGTAAGGTATAAGAAGGTGAGAGAAAAATATCTACCCAATCAATCACAGATTGCATATGTTGTAATGCTTTCTCGACTTCTGATTTTGTTGGATGATAAGGTGAACAAGCCAAACAACGATCCACTGAAGGGCTTTGACAAATTTTGCCATCCTGATTGATAAGTTGCCCTTTAACACAAAACATCCAAAAATCATGGATAGTAAAAACAATTGGCAAACCATATTCCTGTTTTGTGATGGCTATCAATTGGGTGGATAAATGCGATAAATGACCAAAATGAACTAAATCAGGTTTTAATTCCTCTAAGTAAGCTTTGAACAAATTGTCCATTTGGCTGTCATAAAATTTGTCTTGATATTGGTAATCACGACGAAATTTATTCACCCGCCTAACCGGAATGTCTTGATATTTCTCATCATAGACTTTATATTCTGGATCAAAAGTGTTTTCAACACTGGTGAAAACAGAAACGTCTTCGCCCTGGGATCGAAGTGCTTTCACTAAGTGATAGGAATAAACTTCAGAACCTGCCATATAATCAGGAGGAAAGCCATGGATGACTTTTACAATTTTCATTTCGTATTCAACTCCACATAAAGATATTCGGTAATAGATTTCTGTATTCCTTCCTTTAATGGAAGGAACTGTTGTAATCCTAACTCTGTTTTTATTTTGGTTGTATCTCCAATAAATTTTACTACATCATAATTTCTTTTTTGATTAACTTTGACAGACGCGATTTTACCAGTTGCTTGCTCTATATATGAAATCAAGTCATAAAGTGACCAACCTATGCCAGGACAAAAGTGAAATTCTGTTTGTATTTCCTCATGATTACCAAGATAATCCATCAATTTTAGAAGAGAAGTCACAGTGTCATCAATATGAGTAAAGTCAATCAGTTGTTCTCCACCTTCTATTGTTAACATATTATCTGTTGCTATCGCACGAATAAATCTGGGAATAACACGATCAAATATGTCATAACGATTCCCATAAACATTGGAAAATCGAACAATAGCGCAACTTAAATCTTGGTTTTTAGCAAAATCAGTAAATAGGCGTTCGCCTTCCATTTTAGATTCACCGTATATATTAACCGCTTTTTTCACATCTGATTCTTTGACGGGTAATGATTGCGGTTCCCCGTAAACTTCTCGGCTACTGCCAAAAATTAACCAAGGTTTTTGGTTAAATTGTTCAATGGCTTTCAATAGTGTTTTCACACCACCCACATTAGTACGCCAACATTCATCAGGATTATTTTCTGCATCAATAACACGAGATACTGCTGCGAGATGAACAATACCATCAAATATTTGATGAGAAAATACCCTTTCCATTATTGATGGATCACAAACATCTCCTTGTATATAACTTATTTTATTTTCTGCTATTAAGGATTTATCATTTTTAATATCTATGATTGTGGTACTGATATCCTCAAAAATGAGTTTATTGGCAAGTGTTTTACCAATAAAACCAGCACCACCAGTAATGAGTATATTCATTTAATTTTATTGTATTTGAGCTAAAAATTTCTAAGCGATTGCGAGGTTAAAAGATAAAACACCAATAGGTAAGGTATACAACGTAAAAATAGGTGAAATAACACACTAAAATATCCAAAGAATCACTTTTTTTCCATAATTCATAAAGATTTCAAACAAATATTTTATGGAATACCTTTTGATTCTTTAATATATTCTCAATCAAGTTGGATTTGATTTCAGTTTTGATTGACCTTTTAAGCGTTTTTTAAACATTGAGAAAATCATTTTATAATATATTGTATTTCAATAAATTTCATTGAAAACGCCATTAATTGGTAATTGATAATTGATAATTGATAATTGATAACTGATAACTGATAACTGATAACTGAAAATGGAAATACTGTTTTTATTAATCCCAATCTCGTTAGTCCTGATAGGGTTAATCATTTGGGCTTTTGTATGGGCAATCAATTCAGGGCAATTCGATGATTTAGAAGGTCCGGCCCATGAAATTTTAATGGATAACGATAATTTAACAAAACCAACCGAAAAAGCTTCTCCTATTTCCTTTGCAAACTCTTTGAAAAGTTGAGCTTGTCGAACCATCCCGAATTATTTAGGGTCTTACAAATCGTATTTCTTTAAGAAATACGATTTGTTGCTAATAGAAAAATATTTTTGATGAGCCAATAACTTTTAAATATATGAGAAGTAATGAATACTTTTATGTATTAACATAAATTTTTATAAATTAATCATATTTTTTGACTAACGTTGCGAGCCAAGGAAGGCGAGTAGTCCCAGATAGCTGGGGTCTTTTTGCCGAAGGCAAAAAGCTTTACCCCAGCGGAAAGTCTTATGGGAGAGCGATTTTCGAGCCGGCGAGAAAACGCGGACACCGGACTATTCTTTGCACAATAATCTGTGGCGAGGCTTTACAGGGCAAAATAGGCATGGATGCCTCGTAAGCGCATACCGCAGCCCCGCGCCATTCCTCAATCTGATTAATAACTATCGAAAAATATCTAATTTGACTAAAGCGATTAGTAAAAAAAATCACCAGATTTTTAAGCTAAAAATTATATAAATTATTAATATATAAATAATAGTTTTATTTAGCCTTATCCGCTTCTAAAAATGTTTTTCATTAAGTAAATTTTCTAATACATATACATAAGTAATCCATTATCTTTTAAATTTATAAAATAAATTTTTATCTTTTCAGAATATAATTTATTATTAAACTTCTATTTATACTTATCCAAGAAAATTTTTATTGAATTAAAAATTTTTATTGAATTAATAAGAAAATTGATTAAAAAAATTGCTTTGGATAATGATAAATGGAAATCTCATACTAAATTGCTTTCAAAAGGCCCTAACCCTCTCCCAGAGGGAGAGGGAACCGTACTGTGGGGGACATCTTTGAAAGCAACTGAGTATTATCTATTCGCTATTCTCTATCAATGATTCAGGAGAACCTTAAAAATGGCGGAAACTGCAATAGGTCGAGAGACCTATAACTATAAAGTCGTGAGGCAATTTGCCATCATGGCGATTGTTTGGGGCATTGTCGGTATGACAGTCGGTGTCTATATCGCGGCTGAATTAGCTTGGCCCTGGCTTAATTTTGATATACCTTACCTGACATTTAGTCGTTTGCGGCCCTTACATACCAATGCCGTGATTTTTGCTTTTGGTGGTTCAGCTTTATTTGCAACTTCTTATTATGTCGTGCAACGTACCTGCCATGTCCGCTTAATCTCGGATAAGTTGGCGGCATTTACCTTTTGGGGTTGGCAATCAGTCATTGTGTTGGCCGCAATTACGCTACCGCTTGGCATTACCACAACCAAGGAATATGCCGAATTGGAATGGCCAATTGACATACTCCTTGCCGTCGTTTGGATAACTTATGCCATTGTGTTTTTTGGCACAATTACTAAGCGTCGTATACCCCATATTTATGTAGCTAACTGGTTTTATGGCGCATTTATTATTACCGTTGCCATGCTACATATTTTCAATAGCCTCGCCGTACCAGTGTCTATGTGGAAATCTTACTCAGCTTATGCTGGCGTACAAGATGCGATGGTGCAATGGTGGTATGGTCACAATGCAGTAGGATTTTTTCTGACTGCCGGTTTCTTAGGCATGATGTATTATTTTGTGCCGAAACAAGCCAAACGGCCAGTTTATTCTTATCGCTTGTCGATAGTTCACTTTTGGGCCTTGATTTTTACCTATATTTGGGCCGGCCCTCACCACTTACATTACACGGCTTTACCAGATTGGACTCAATCGCTAGGCATGGCAATGTCCTTAATTCTGCTTGCACCTTCTTGGGGCGGTATGATTAACGGGATTATGACCTTATCTGGGGCTTGGGAAAAATTGCGGAGCGATCCTATTTTACGTTTCTTGATTGTGTCGATTTCCTTCTATGGGATGTCCACTTTTGAAGGGCCAATGATGGCGATTAAAACCGTCAATGCCTTGTCTCATTATACCGATTGGACGATTGGGCATGTTCATTCCGGGGCCTTGGGTTGGGTAGCAATGATTTCGATTGGTAGTCTTTACTATTTGATTCCTCGCTTGTTTGGGCGTGAACTGCATAGCTTGAAATTGGTTGAATGGCATTTTTGGGTCGCCACCATTGGCGTAGTGCTATATATTACCGCCATGTGGGTTTCAGGCATTATGCAAGGCTTGATGTGGCGTGCTGTTAATCCAGATGGTACTTTAACCTATAGCTTTGTAGAATCCGTACAAGCCATGCACCCTTACTACGTGATT
>Ga0233403_10001324_pt1 | contig 11627 bp, 8 predicted proteins | sample Na_oxic_1_MG_FD_179866 | JGI IMG/M metagenome (GOLD analysis project Ga0233403, IMG submission 179866) | Seawater microbial communities from Saanich Inlet, British Columbia, Canada - Na_oxic_1_MG | ecosystem: Environmental > Aquatic > Marine > Inlet | place: Canada: British Columbia | collected...
ACTAAAGCAATTGAAATATTGATTTTTGCATACTCAATGGCATTTGTTCATTGTAAATTACGTGAAAATCAACGTCACATAGGAGAAAGAAGTGTTATTTTACTAAAAGCTCTTGTGATAACTGCTTTAGACACTGCCATCAAAGAAGCCTGCGGTATACCTGCGAATATCCAGAAAACCGCTCAAAAGAATTACACGGACATTGTCGAGTTAATGAAGGAGTCGGGTTTAAAATGTTCGGTTAGTGAGGAGATTGCAATTAAGACTGATATTACCCGTTTTCTTGATATTCCATTGAGTACGCTTAATAGCTATCTTGGTAAGCGTCGCAATGAAATTAAGCCGATTCAGTTAAAGCGTGAGACGATTCGGGCTTTGGGTTCTAAAGCATCACGTTTGAATGGTTATCAGGTACAAGATGTAGGAACAATCGCTTTAGGTATGGATAGCGTTATTGGAATTGGTTTGAAGGAAAAGATGTTTGGGCGTGTCAGTTCTTTGGCTAAGTTCGATACGAAGGGCGAAATTGAATGGCAACAAATATTAGCAGAAATTTTTGCGGGTTTTAGTTTTTATCATAATTATCAAATTGGTAGTTATAGAGTTGATTTTTACGTGAAAGAGTTGGATTTGATTCTTGAATGTAATGGTTATGATAGTCACGCTAATTATAATCAAGCTCATGAAATCGAAAGGGAGCAGTTTTTAAATAATTATCGTGTGGTTCGGTTTCATCATCAAGTTGATTTGAAGACGCTTTTTAATAGCATTTTGCGAGCCAAAATGGGTACGATTACCAAATTATATAATTATGTTTATCCTGAAACTTCTAAAAGTTCAGCAACCGAATTAAACCTTAGCTGATTTTGTATCAATAACACTTCAACTTGGTAGGAGACATTTTTATGATTTTGCATTAGCAGCCATTTGGTAAGGCGACGACAGTGCCATTTTAGTCAATACCAAAACTTGGAAACAATCTCTCTGGTTCCTCGTTTGGTAAAGTGCGGGCTGATTTATACTATATTAGTAACTACTCAGCCTTCAATATTTAGTACAACGGATCGGAGGAATGATCGGATTGGTGTGTGATGTGTCTATAGTTATGACACTTGTTGGGGGTCCCTTGACAAGGTGTCGCCTTTGCACCAATCCGTTGATTCCCCTGATCCGTTGTACTAAATATTAAGAGCTGAGTAGTTACCTATATTATAGTTATAGTATCTTTGATCCCAAATCACTTAAAACCCAGTTGACTAATAGACATTAAGGATAAGGTTCCAATAGTGTCTAATAAGCGTTGAGAGGAACCCACTTGAAACACCCCCAAAAGTTTCAGGCGGTGTCGGGTGACAGATTGCTCTTGGAAAGCCTGAGAAATTTGACCGACTTTTTTTAAGGGGTGCCGATATAACGCGCTTTGGTTACTTCGGTAAAAAAATTGGTAATTCTTTGATTTAATTAGGAATTAACCATTTCATTTTTTTATGATTGACTGAAAAGGAAATATGATGATCTCATATTTACGACGAAAACCTGTTCCGACGCGGAACACTCATTGTTGTGAGTCACCCAATAGGCGGTGGCGAACCTTTATCAACTGGCTATTTGATAGCCTTATGTCGGGTGTGTCGGTAGTATCTACTGTGGGGGCTAGTTCCCTGAAATCTTCTGCTTGGCGGGGGGGTTGTGTTTGTTGCTCTTGTCGTGGGTATGATGGCGATGGTGAGTATTGTTTGGGCTAAAAATGATGGTACTATTACCCTTACAACACCTGAAAAAGAGCTTGGAATATGTGCAGATAAATGTCGTGAGGCACAGTGTAAACTTGAGGAAACTCAATGTATTACTGGTAATGAATCTCAATATGATAATTGTATGTTCGCATGCAATGAAATGTACAATTACAGTATAAGTAATAATATCGGTCCAGTATCTGATTATGCAACAAAAGAACAACTTGCAGACGCAGCTAGTCAAATGAGTGGCATGAAACTATACCTTACTTCAGGTGGTAATTTTCCATCAGGAAATAGTAGTGAATCTTTTGATTACACCCTCAGTATTACAAAAGAAGGTGATGGAAGTGGTACTATCTCTTCTACAAACTTCAATTGTAATACCGATAGTACAGATTGTGAGCAAGGTTATGTTACTGGTACGCCTGTCACTTTAACTGCCACACCTGATGATAATTCTATTTTTTTAAAATGGGGTGGTGCTTGCAAAGGAGGTGAATTTGAAAATATCGCATATCAAGATAAAACTACTGTTGTAGCAATGGACGCTAATAGAAGTTGTACAGCACATTTTATCTCGAAAGATGGGGAGACGCTAAAAGAAATGATGATAGTGCAGGCACAAATTGGTATTTTATCGGCTGTTGCAGTACCTAATTATTCTTGCTCTGTAAGTAAATCAAAAGTTTATCAAGCAATTAATTTGCTAGAAAAACTTGAGCTTCCCGTAGAAAAATGGTGGAACGAAAATAATCAGTGGCCTACTGATATTACGCAATTGATTGAATTAACTGATAAAGATGTTAGGTACGTTGATAGTGTTTGGCTGGAAGATTCTGTGGTAAAAGTGCAGATGAAATCTGATGTAGGTAAGTGGATAGCAGATGGAATAATCATCCATGCTTTTGATTCTAGCAGTCAAACATGGGCATGTACTTCTGATATGCCTAAACGCTTCATCAGATTTTGCGAATCTTCTTTTCAAGAAGAAACGACATCAATGTTGCCTTTAAACATATCCAAAACTGGCGATGGTAGCATCTCTACGATTCCTTCTGGTGCCAATGATATTTGTGAAACTCTTCACTATCCGCCTGACACAGAAGTTACCTTAACTGCTACACCTGATGCTGATTTTGTTTTTAAACATTTTTTTTGTACTGATGATGGTTCACTCAATAGCAATACAAAGACAAATCCAAGAATAGTTACGATGGATAAAGTCAGAAATTGTAATGTAATTTTTGTACCTGCTCAGACATTAAATATTATCAAAACAGGTAATGGCTCTGTCACTAGCAATCCTGTTGGCATTGATTGTGGTGCAGATTGTAAACAAGATTATGCGACTAACACACCGGTTATTTTAACTGCAACACCTGCTAATGGTGCTATATTTACAAACTGGAGTGGGGGAAATTGCAGTGGTACAAATCCAGTAACTGCCGTAACTATGGAAGAAGCTAAGAATTGTACAGCCAATTTTGAACTTGAACTTAAAATTGTTGCTTGTGATTCTGTATGGCTAGACGACTTAATTGCCAAGTTTGAAAATGACCTTGACAGTAATCCGCCTCATTCAATATATCAGTACGACTATCAAGGGAAAACGGTTTACTACGTTCCACCACAATGTTGTGACCAATATAGCACGCTCTACGATACTTGCGGAAACGTGATATGTGCGCCCGATGGCGGTATTACTGGAACAGGCGACGGCACATGTCCTGACTTTATCACTGCGCGTCAAAATGAGACCGTGATTTTCAAGCAAAGCGTTGGATGCATCGCTAAATTGTCTGTCACGCCTACTGTCCAAGAAGTGTCAAGTGATACAGGTACAACTTCATTTGAAGTCAGCACGAATGAATGTCCCATAGACTGGGCAGCAACAGCAGATGATTCATGGCTAACAATTGATGATGGTGCGTCTGGCACAAATAGCGGAACAATCACTGTCAATTACAATGCTAATTCTGATGATGCAAGAACCAGTACGATAACGGTGACGGCTGACAATGCAGATAATAGCCCACAAACGGTTGAAGTTAAACAAGAAGGGAGTACTCCTACTTTTGACTTAACCGTCAGCAAAACAGGCAACGGTACAATCTCAGCAAATGGAATAAATTGTGGTACAGATTGCAGTGAATCCTATACTGCGAATACCCAAGTGACCTTAACAGCTTCTCCAGATGATGGTTCCAAGTTTGTCAATTGGACTGGAGCTTGTACAGGTACAAATCCAAATGTTACTGTCACGATGGATGCGGCTATAGCTTGCACGGCGAACTTTGTTCCAATAACATTTGACCTAACCGTCAGTAAAACAGGCAACGGTACAATCTCAGCAAATGGGATCAATTGTGGTACAGATTGCAGTGAATCCTATACTGCGAATACCCAAGTGACCTTAACAGCTTCTCCAGATGATGGTTACAACTCTGTCAATTGGACAGGGGCTTGTATTGGAACCGAAACTTGCCAAGTGACGATGAATGAAGCAAAGGAAGTCACGGCCAATTTTGAAACAGTACTTGCTTGTGATTCCACCACATGGCGAGACGACTTAATTGCCGAGTTTAAAAATGACCTTAATAGCAATCCGCTTCATTCAATATATCAGTACGACTATAAAGGTGATACGGTTTACTACGTGCCACCACAATGTTGTGACCAATATAGCACGCTCTACAATGCTTGCGGGAAGGTGATATGTGCGCCCGATGGCGGTATTACTGGAACAGGCGACGGCACATGTTCTGACTTTATCACGGCGCGTCAAAATAAGACAGTGATTTTCAAGCAAAGCCGAGTGATTGAAGAATGCATCGCGAAATTGTCTGTCACGCCCACTGTCCAAGAAGTGTCGAGTGAGACAGGAACCACTTCATTTGAAGTCAGCACTAATGAATGTCCCATAAACTGGGCAGCAACAGCAAGTGATTCATGGCTAACAATCGATAGCGATGCGTCTGGCACAAATAGCGGAACAATCACCGTCAATTACGCGACTAATTCTGATGATGCAAGAACCAGTACGATAAAGGTGACGGCTGAGGGTGCAGAAAATAGCCCGCAAACGGTTGAAGTTAAACAAGCCGCTGATGAAAAATGCCAAGCGAAACTATCTGTGATACCTGCCTATCAAAAAGTGCCAAATATAACAGGAAGCACTTCGTTTGAAATTGTCAGCACAAATGACTGTCAAGCAGAATGGGCGATTGAAGGTTCACCCACTCCTATTCAACCCACTTCTGGTACAACACCCAGCCAAGTGACTGTTCAATACACAGAAATACAGTGTGTGACAGACCCTTGTGGCATAACAGATTTTTCTATTTCTTCTCCAAATGCCACTAACAGTCCAGTCATATTCACACTGCAATTAGGTGAAATAGATAATATAGAAGCAAAGGTATACACAACCTTCGGCAGAATCTCAGACAAACAAGGCAATCCCATTGCCGATGTCACAGTACAAATCGGTGATAAAACAACCCTCACTGATGACTTCGGCTCATGGAGAGTCGATTTAACTGAAGGCAGCTATACCGTCACCGCGACAAAAGAAGGTTACCATTCTGAATCGCAAAGTCTTACCCTTGCTGGAGATAATCTCAATATTGAAGTCAATATTGAAATGGATCGAACCGGGTGTGAAGCACACGCTGCATACGTGGTAGAAGAGAAATTAGTCAGCATCCCATTGTTGGATCTTCTATTAGCACCTGATAATTCCTCGACACAACCGCCAACGGCTAATAGAATAACCGTCGCACGGGTGAACTTATATTTAGAAGGGGCTGAGTTTATAGTCGATCTAAACAGCTTTGAAGTCATAGAAATGGCATCACAATTTTCTGAATGTCACGCTCAATATGACTCTGAAGGCACTCTGTACATGCCAAATGTCGATGTGGTAATTGTTCCGGGCACCGTAGCGGGTACTTACGAAGCGACTCTTCGCCTGCTTCCTCCGGTTCCACCCTTCATTTTTCACCTTGAAAGCTACTCGCCTAAATAGCTATAGTTTGTCAGATAAATATTTTGGTCGGAGTCTGCCAACTTTAGCTTGGTTCTGCCAAACTAAAGTTGGCAGACTCCTTTTTCTGAAAAGCTATAGCATCTATAGCGAGCTACGCGAAGGGTTAAAGTAGCAAGCGTAGCATGGATTAAAGTAGGATGGGTAGAGCGACAGTGCAACGAAGTAGCGGAACGCTCAACCCACCCTTCCTCTAAAAGGAAACCCACGCACTTGCAAAAATTATCAAGGCTGTCGTCAGTAATCATTGCTGACTTCAGCCTTTTTTTTGACAAAAATTAATTAAGTGATTTCCAAATACCCTGCTGTAATGCCAATCGTTTAGGCAAAACTACATAATTTATTGATTGTTCGACGCTTCGCTGAGAGGAAGGCATTCCCAAACTCCGTTTGGGAACGAGAAAAACTTTTAATTGCAACGCGCCGGTTGATAAGCAGGTACATCAAGTATCCCAATATCTAACCAAGGATATTTGCCCGTCTGTTTATAAACATGTTCCCTTACCACATTAGCAGAAATACCTGCTAATTTATTGATTAATAAAGAAAAATAATCTATGTCGTCTATTGTCACCAATCGGTGCGATTGATTGGAGTGAACAATATCTCCTCTTAAATTTAACAAAATATTTAGGCACTTTTTCGCATTTTCACAACTCATGCCCAGCCAGCCCCAGTGTGATGATAAACTCTTTATGCCAATGATGGAAGCAAATAATTTATCAATGGTGTCGGGGCGTGGTGATTGAAACTTATCAACATATTGTTTCATCACCTCATTTTTATTATCTCGTAATAATCTAATCCACCCATCACCGGCTAAATGCCAAATATCTTGTTTCCATATATGCGCATCCCATGTTTCTCGCGTTTTTTGTTTTCGCCGCCTCACCATGTCATCATCAAAACTATCTGGATGAGGGGGCTGTAGTTTTTGTGAGGTGACAATTTTCACTTGAAGCGGAAAAATATCCGGATTTTTAACATGAACCAGCATAAAATCAAAGGCACTGGTGACTAATTGTTTGATATATTCATCCCAGCAAGTGACGATAAATACAGTGCCTTGTTTAAGCAGGATTTCAGTGGTACAGGGTTCACCACTCGAAGTCTTCAGAGGATGACTCGAAACATGAGAGTAAATTGTCATTAAAGAAGTCAGCTCATCCATATTTTCCATATAAGAATCAATCGGATGCGCTCTATTAGGTTTATGGTTTTCAGGCATTATCAACTCCCAAGAACATGGATTATTTAGTTGAGTAGATTTTCTCTACCCCCTTCGATGTGAGCATAATAGTATTACGAACCAGCTTAACAATCCCTGTCGCTATCATCTCCCTTATCGTGTCCTGAAAAACCGCCTTTTGCGGCTGAGTCAGGGTAGGATAATAAATTAGGCTCAACCATCTCGCTGGTAATGCCCGATGTTCATCAAGATTAAGAGACTTAAATTTTTCCAATATGTCATTGGTTACCTTATCTTTTTCAGCATTCATTTTATAATACCTTTCTAAGGAATGTGCATGAAATCAAATCGACAACTTAATTTGATTCCTGTTCCGGCTATAAAACTTGCAACAAGTTCTACACAAGATGGTGGGTTGAGCGTTCCAGCACGAAGTTGCGTTCCTCTACCCACCCGCAGCGAAACTGCCATTAAGTTAAGGATCAGGTTGTATTCGGAGTCTGCCAGATTTATCTTGGTAAGCAGCCGCCCAAAATAAATTTTGGACTCCAAAAGACCTTAACTTAATTCTCGTTCCCCTACGCTTGCTATACAATTCACAATTCACAATGATTCAAAGCTTGAAGAAATCTTTCATTTTCTGATGGCAGCCCTATTGACACCCTCAAATGTTGTGGCATACCATAACCACCTCCAATTGGGCGCGTGATGACACCTTGACGCAAGAGCAATTCATACACTTTGGTCCCATCGCCTACATTGACAGAAATAAAATTGCCCAGCGAGGGAATATAAGATAATCCTAATTGATTAAAACCATCCTTCATTTGCTGCATAGCACTCTCATTTGAAACGACGCTTTTATTTAGATAGTCCCTATCTGCTAGGGCAGCTGTGGCAGCAGTCAATGCCAAACTGTTAACATTAAAAGGTTGCCGTACCCGATTCAGTAAATTAGCCACATCAGGATGGGAAATCGAATAACCAACTCGCAACCCTGCTAATCCATAAGCCTTTGAAAAAGTGCGCGTGACAATTAAATTAGGATAATCTGCTAACCACGTTAAACTATTAGGATAATCTGGATTTATTGAAGCGTATTCAAAATAAGCCTCATCCACTGTCACAATCACGCATTTAGGCACCGCATCTAAAAAGTGCTTAAGAGAGGTTTTATCAACCCAAGTGCCTGTGGGATTATTAGGATTTGCGATAAATATCAGACGGGTATCATCACGAATCGCCGCGCTCATTGCAATTAAATCATGCCCCCATTTTACTGCCGGTGTCACAATGGCTTTTGCACTAAGGGTTTGAGTCACAATGGGATAAATAGCAAAAGCATGTTCAGAAAAAATGACGGCGTGTTCGGATGTGACAAAGGCGCGGGCAATCAATTCAAGCACATCATTGGAACCATTGCCCAATGTAATCATATCCATTTCTACGCCATGCTTTTGGGCTAATGCTTTTTTAAGCACAAAACCATTGCCATCAGGATAGCGGTTTAATGTCTTTAAATGAGCTTGCACCGCTTGAAGCACTAACGAGCTGGGACCCAAAGGATTCTCATTAGAAGCCAATTTTATAGCATCGAAAATCCCATACTCCCGTTCTAATTCTTCGATGGGTTTACCGGGCTGGTAGGGATACAAGCCTTGTACACCGGGCGTTGCCAATTGAAAAAAATCACAAATCATGTCAATTTAGTCAGTTATACTGTGAATGACTAAGTTTAAGACCTGACAGGTTTTGGAAACCTGTCAGGTCTGTCGTTTCTATTTAGTCAGTTATACTGTGAATGACTAAGTTTAAGACCTGACAGGTTTTGGAAACCTGTCAGGTCTGTCGTTTCTATGTCGTTTCTAATTATTATAAAGCGCGTGAGTAGGAACCAATATGTTTGACTAAAGAAGTATGTTCCTTTAAAGTTTTCAGAGATTTCTTAATCGGAACATCCTCAATATGTCCTTCAATATCAACGAAAAAAACATACTCCCAAAGCTCTTTATGCGAAGGGCGCGATTCAATGCGTGTCATGCTCACATTATTTTCAGCAAATGGTGCCAATAAGTGATATAAAGCCCCTGATTTATGAGGACTAGATAGCAATAGCGATGTTTTATCATTCCCAGTAGGTGCTAGTTCTTGTTGTCCTAACACTGCAAAACGAGTCGTATTATTAATATCATCTTCAATCCGTGAAGCGACTATTTCTAATTGATAAATATCAGCAGCGAATTTACCAGCTATCGCAGCCGCTTCTACTTCTTCAGATACCAGACGAGCTGCTTCTGCATTGCTATTGACAGCAATACGTTCTACGGTACACAGCCGATTATCTAACCACCCTCGACATTGAGCAAAGGATTGGGGATGCGCATAAATCCGCTTAATTTTTTCGATCTGCTTGCGCTTTGAAAGCAGGTGATGATGAATGGGTAAATCAATTTCACCACAAATTTTCAATGATGTATTGATAAAACAGTCTAAGGTTTGATTCACGCCACCTTCAGTAGAATTTTCTACGGGAACGACACCATAATGCGCAGTTCCCACTTCCACTTCACGAAATACTTCATCAATCGTTTGCAGCGGAATATTTTGCGTGCTATGTCCAAAATGCTTGCATACAGCAGCCTGTGAATAAGTACCCGCAGGTCCTAAAAACGCGACTTCAAGCGGTTTTTGCAACGCTCTACAAGCCGACATGATTTCTCGAAAAATCAATGTTAAAGTCTCATTGGATAAAACGCCTTTACTATTGCGTAGTACAACATTTCGCAATATCTCAGATTCACGTTCAGGTCGATAAAAAATGGGATTTTCACCCTCCGCGTTTTTTACCAGCGCAACCTCTTGCGCTAAACTAGCGCGTTTATTGATGACGTTTTGAATCTCTGCATCTAATTGATCGATTTTTGCACGAATATCGGGTAAGTTATGGATAGACATAATATTTATAGTATAGCGCGGTGGATTATAATTTGAATAGTGAATATTCTTTCAGGTTGGGAGGGATTTGCAATTGGGGTGTTAAATTTGATGCAATTCTGCTCAGAAATTTTCACCTTTTTTTGTCTGAATCAGAATTTTCAGAATTTTAGAATTTTCAGAATAAATTCGATATGATTTTAGGTTTTATTCAGAATAAATTCGATATAATTTTAGGTTTTATTCTGTTAATTCTAAAATTCTGAAAATTTTGATTCAGACAATGAAATTTATTTCAAGGCTTACTCTTCCAACCCAAACTGATACAATACATTTTTACTCACGCCAGTGATTTTGCCCGTTAATTTAGCGGCTTGTTTTAACGGTAACTCTTTGCGCAATAATTGAAAAATACGCTCAGTTTCAGAATCAATCGCACGCTTATCCGGTTCTGGTGCGCCTTGTACCACTATCACAAATTCCCCTTTTTGTAATGAATCTCGCGTCTTGAGCCAGTTGAGTATACCGCCTAAAGTATCTCTATAAATGGTTTCAAAGAGCTTAGTTAATTCTTTGGCTAAAACGGCTTCCCGCATTTCGCCAAATAATTGTACCATGTCATTGAGACAATCAAAAATGCGATGCGGTGCTTCATAAAATACTAAAGTTCTTGATTCTATTGATAAATTTTCTAAATGTCGCAAACGGGCAGCAGATTTCGCGGGTAAAAACCCCTCAAAAATAAAACGATCCGCAGGAAAACCTGCCACTGATAGCGCACTGATTAAGGCATTTGCGCCCGGAATAGGTACAACCGTGACTTGTGCCGCATGAGCGGCTTGTATTAAATAAAAGCCCGGATCACTAATCAATGGTGTGCCAGCATCACTAATAAGGGCTATACTATCGCCATCATGCAAACGTTGCAATAAAACACGCGATTTTATTCGCTCATTATGCTCATGTAAAGATTGCAACGGTGTTGTAATACCAAAATGATTTAACAAATGGCGACTATGGCGAGTATCTTCTGCTGCAATCAGATCGACTTCACGCAAAACAGATTGCGCTCGTAAACTAAAATCTTGTAAATTGCCAATGGGTGTGGCAACGACATAGAGTGAACCTTTTTTAATAGATACCATTTTGCAGAGCTATTCGCTTGTCATCGTTTGATATAGCTTTTCAGAAAAATATCTCAAACCTAAACTTCCGAGGTTTTTGGCCAAAATCTTTATCTGAAATAAATACTATAGTAAAATGTCGGGTGAGCAAAAAAATACCATTAATGGGCACCCTTCAAATATTCCCGTCGCTTTGAAGAATACAGAAAAAAAATTATTTTATCAATCAGTTACGATAAAGCCTGCGAGAATTTTTTATTATTCAAAAATTGATGATTTTAATCGAAATGTCAATACAGCCTAACTAACAGCCTTTGTCGTTATACAAACGGGTCAAATGTGCCTTTCTCTCAGCGATCAGCTCGGTTGCTTGGCCTGCATCGTAGTAAGTATAAGCCAAGCCCGGAATCCAAAATAAAGCGGCTGCCACATTAGTACCCGTGAAACCCTTTTTGGAATCCACATCTGTTTGAACATCTTCCAGTTTTTTCAATTCTTCCATCAGTTCTGAACAAGACAATTTGTTATCACCAATCTTGACGGTATCAATCTTCTGAGAGGTTGCGCACCCCGTTAAGAAAAAGCAAAATAAAATA
>Ga0233403_10001325_pt1 | contig 11625 bp, 12 predicted proteins | sample Na_oxic_1_MG_FD_179866 | JGI IMG/M metagenome (GOLD analysis project Ga0233403, IMG submission 179866) | Seawater microbial communities from Saanich Inlet, British Columbia, Canada - Na_oxic_1_MG | ecosystem: Environmental > Aquatic > Marine > Inlet | place: Canada: British Columbia | collected...
TTGGAAGTAAAAATCCATTTACATAAGCCCGTTTTAGCAAAAACGAGCTGCATGTTAGTCACCACCACCTGACTTGAGCTTTTAGACAACTGCTTTCACGCCAAAGATTTTGCGCGCAAAATCTTTGGCGTGAAAAGCTGTTGGCTGGGTGGCTGAGTGGCAGGGTGGTCTTTCTATTTCCGCTTTACTGCACTAGAGCCATTTTCTTTTCATATTTTTTGCCCCAGGCGTGCAAAAATTGGGGCAAAGAACCGAAGGTCAGCGAAACTCAATCAGTTATCAGTTTGACCCGTTTTAAACCTTCAATCATTTCAAAATGTCGATCATGGGTGACTAATGGTAAATCATTTGCTAAACAGGTTGCGGCAATCCAAATATCATTTTCTGGCAGAGGGGTACCTTTATCTTTTAAAATTTTGCGGATTTTGGCGTATTCTTCTGCCACCAGCTCGTTGATATTCAGTACGACACAAGCTTCAATAAATTGACGAAAGCGTTGTTCATTAGCTTCACTTCTTGCCGAATTTTTCGCACCAAACAATAATTCCCCGCAAACCGTGATGGGTAAATAGATTTTTCGGTAATCTTGCAGTGATTCAACGATCAGTTTATTATTATTTAAGACATCAATGACAATATTCGTATCCAGCGCAATAGGTTTGTTTTTCACCAGTCTCCCTCAATATGTTGAAATTCTGATTGAATGAGTTGACGCATTTGTTCTGCGTCTTCATCATTTAAACAGCCTGCAAATAATAAGATGGGTGATTGAGAAGGGGGCGAAAAATTTTTGACTCGTTGCCATAATTCAAATAGTTGTACTAAGTCAATGCTATTAGCCCTATTTTGAATCTCATCAATGAGTCGTTGTTTGACTAGGGTAGTCATTTACACTTCTCCGGGTGAGTTATCAGTTATTGAACTTAACGACAGGTTAATCTTGATTTAAAAATAGGTATGATAAGCGCCCTTTAATGTTTGTGCAATACACAAAAGTGTTCAAAAATAGAAAATGAGTGGCCTTTCTTTTGACTTGATAGAACGCAGATTGTCATGATAAAACTGATTCACGCTGATTTAAAAAGGAGGCAAAATGAAATTTCCTTATGGTATTTGTGATTTTTATGACATGATCACCGACAATTACTTTTATGTGGATCGTACCGATAAAATTTCATTAATTGAAAAAACAGGAAAATATCTACTGTTTTTACGCCCGCGTCGTTTCGGCAAAAGCCTCGTACTTTCCATGTTAGAAAACTATTATGATGTCGCAAAAGCCCAACAATTTGAACAGTTATTTGGTCGGCTCAAAATTGGTAAAGCGCCCACGCCTAGACATAATCAGTATTTTGTCATGAATTGGGATTTTTCGGCAGTCGATTCAACAGGCAGCGCAGAAGACGTTCGGCTTAGATTGCACAATCATATTAACGGTTGCATTGAACAGTTTATTGTTCGTTATCAGGATTTTTTGGCGCATGAGATTCAAATCCACCCCACTAATGCCTTGCGTTCTTTACAATCACTACTAACAGCCATCGAAAGCACACCCTATAAGCTGTATTTGTTAATTGATGAATACGATCATTTTGCCAATGAAGTCATGATGACAAAACAATCCAATAGCCAAGAGAAACCTGAAAGCTTGATTGAAAAAGTCGGAGCATTAAATGGGATTTTCAAAGCGGTTAAATCGGCTACCAAAGGTTCGGGTATTGCTCGTCTCTTCATGACTGGTGTTTCGCCAAGCCTCATGACTGATCTTATCAGCAGTGGTTTCAATATTGCTGAAAATGTTTATTTGACTCCCCAATTCAATGATTTGTGCGGTTTTTGGGAGGCTGACATTTTGGCCGCACTGCAACAGATAGCGTTAGAATGTGGTTTTGATGAACAACAAGTTAATGAAGCCCTAGCCATGATGCGTGTTTTTTATAATGGCTATTGTTTTGTTTATGAAGAAAAATCAAAGCTTTACAATTCGAGTTTAGCCCTCTATTTTTTGAAATATTTGCACGAGAACGCTCAATATCCGCGCCAAATCTTAGATGACAACTTGACAATGGATCGGAACAAAATCATCTATATTTCCCAATTACCTCATGGGGAAGATGTGATCTCGGCGGTTTTGAATGAAGAAAAACCTTTTGCGATTGCTGAATTATCGAACCGTTTTGGTGTGAATGATATTTTGACTGCCACCAAAGACACGCCTTTTATGGCTTCATTGTTGTATTATTTCGGCGTATTGACTTTTGATGGATACAGCACTTCTGGGGAACTGATTTTAAAAATCCCGAATTTAGTCATGCGTAAGTTGTACGTGGAACAGCTACAAGACTTATTCTTACCCGATTGGACGGCCAAGGAACAGGTAAGGGGCATCGCTCAAGCCTTTTATCAAACAGGCAACTTGCACCCCTTATGTCAATTTATGACGCAAAACTATTTTAAGGCCTTTAATAATCGGGATTATAAGGGCCGACAAATGAACTGACTATCAAAACCGCTTTTTTGACGTTGCTGTTCAATGATACTTTTTACATCATGGATTCAGAAAGCGCATTAGGGCGACAATACGCCGATTTAACGATGAGACTCCGCCCCGATATGCGCCGCTATCAATTATTAGATTTTTTGATGGAGTTCAAGTATATCAAGTTCAAAAAACTGGGTTTAACGGCCGAACAGCTCAAACAAATGAGCGATGAGGAGTTGATGGTATTAGAACTTGTCAAAGAAAAGTTGGCAGAATCCGAAAAACAACTGAAAACTTATCGACAAACCCTACAATCGTCTTATGGCAATCAATTACGATTGCACAGTTATAGTGTCATCGCAATCGGTTATGAACGGATAATCCATTGTGAAATCAAGTAATTAAAAAGGAGGGCAGCGGTATTTGTTCTATCCGAAAAAATCAATCGAACGCAGATTGTCATGATTAAACTGATTAACGCTGATCAAAAAATCAGCGCCAATCAGTTAAATCAGTTAAATCAGCGTTCTATCCAAATGAATTTAAATAAATCCGTTCAGAAAGTTAAGGCAAATTACAATCAAACTCTTGTAATATTAAAACTTCTGCTCTCAAAGCGGATTGTTGTAATGTGACATGACATTGAAGTACGGGGCCATCTACAGCGCCACCAACTAACAACAAATATATAACGTTATAGTAATGATTGCATAATAAAGCCAATCCAGCGGACGGCAAAAAGTGTCGCCGCAGATTTGCTTTGTTAGTTGTTAGCAGTATCGCAGGGCGTAAACTACCTTTTAAATTCAAACCTTTGCCCCCATCACGCGACTATCTCAGGCAGCAATTTGACACCGTTATTGCGTGTCAGAACGATCTGCATTAACGCGGGTAGCACACATTAACATTTTGAGCACCCACTATATCATATCGAAGCACCGTGCTATTGAATCAATCTGATTTTTTGACACGATCACTCTCACCATGAGCCGCATACCTGCGCGAACGATTCAACACTTACCGCATCCCTTCTGTTTTTATTAATTGCCCCTGCCCCACATTCGTAGCCACATCAATAATAGATGCCAAAGCCCACGGGATTGGCCTTGTTAGGCTATTTTGCTTTCGCTTGATTATGTTAAGCAACTTCTGGGGTTATTATGTTTACAAGGGACAAAACCATTGGTGCCTGCTTGTTATCGGTATTTATAATAAGCTGCTCCGAAGCATGACGTTTTCCATAATGCAGATTATATCCCTTCTGTATTTTTATCAAAAACTGCGCCAATTCGGAATCAGGTGAAATTGTAATAACTGCAGAGAACTGTGAAATAGAATCATTATCGAATTCGCATAACACTTTTTCTGACAAATAATTTAATCTCTGGATTTTATTCTCATCAAACCAATCAGCGGCAAGAACCAAGTCCCATTGAATATCATCAGGATTTCTAGCAACAAGGCACTTTACTATAAAAGCGCCTTTTTCATGCTCTATTTACAGCATATTTAGCGTCTTTAGCGTTTAGCTTGATTTTAATCGCGAAAGCTTTCACCAGTTGCATTCGACATAAAACCCACCCGACATTGATTGGTGGGCAACACGTTACCCACCCAACAAGCCCTAAAAATCTTCCCAATCTTCATCTGAGGAATGGGGTAGTTTAGCAATAGGTTTGATAGCCGCTTGGGCCGCTGGCACTTGTGAAGTGTGGCCGGTGTTTTGAAAACGTTTCGCTGAGGCTATCATGTCTTGATCCGTTTTGAAGAAGCTAACATGCTCTCTTAGACTTTGCGCTTGTTCTTTTAAGATGCCACTGGCTTGTGCGGCTTCTTCTACTAATGCGGAATTTTGCTGAGTCATTTCATCTAGTTGAGAAACGACTTTGTTGATTTGTTGAATGCCGGCCGTTTGTTCTCGGCTGGCGGCAGCTATTTCGCTAATAATATCACTTACCTTTTTTGCAGCTATCACGATGTCTTCTAAGGTGCTGCCGGATTGATTGACTAAATGCGTCCCTTCTTCTACTTTATTGACACTGTCTTGTATTAATCCTTTAATCTCTTTCGCGGCTGATGCGCTGCGTTGGGCTAGGTTACGCACTTCTTGAGCGACTACGGCAAATCCGCGTCCTTGTTCTCCGGCACGAGCCGCTTCTACTGCGGCATTTAACGCTAATAAGTTGGTTTGAAAGGCTATGTCGTCAATGACACCTATAATGTCGGCGACTTGTTTACTGCTTTTGCTGATTTCTGCCATCGCCACTATCGCTTTTCCTACGATTTCTCCCCCTTGTTCTGCTTGAGTGCGGGCACTCGCGGCTAATTGCTTTGCCTGTTGAGCATTGTCCGCATTTTGCTGCACCGTGCCCGTCATTTCTTCCATACTGGCTACCGTTTCTTCTAAAGAAGCAGCCTGTTGCTCGGTGCGTTGACTTAAGCTGGTATTGCCTTGCGAAATCTCTTCAACGGCTTGATTTACGATTGAGGCACTTTCTTGAACGGTGTTAATGACTTGGGTGAGCTGACTGACGGTGAGATTGACATCCTTTTTTAAGTGTTCAAGGGAACCGGCGTATTCTCTTGTCATGCTTTGGGTTAAATCTCCGCTTGCCAGTGCGGCAAAAACACGCATCTGTTCTTCAATCATTTGTTGGTTTGCGGTTAACATTTGATTGAGTCGTTCGCTTAGGATCGCTAAAAACCCAGATTGTTCTCTGAGATTAATGGTTTGCGTAAAATCCCCTTTGGAAGCCGCTTCGGTCGTTTTCTGAATCTCACTGATGACGAGTGTCAATGTGTTTATCGTGGCATGGACATCATTTTTCAGTTCTGCGAAGGAGCCGCCATAGTCGTTGGTAATGGTTTGCGTTAAATCGCCGTTGGCGAGGGCGGCAAAAACCCGTTTCAATTCTTCAATGATCTGCCTAACGGTGTCTAAGGTTTGATTGAAGCCTTCACTGAAGGTTTTGAAAAAACCGGTTTTGTTTGAAATATCAATCAGTTGACTAAAATCGCCCCTAGAGGCGGCTAAAACGACGGTATTGACTTCTTGCTCGGTTGCCTTTTCGGCGGTACGATCACGACATTCTGCGACGAGGCCTAAGCGTTGTCCCTCAATATTGATAACGGGTGTGAGACTGATTGCGAATTTTAAATCACCTAAAGTCACTTGAGTACGGTGAGTGCTGGTGAGGTTTTGTAATACTTCAAATTGCTGATTTGTGCTTTGAAACAAGCTATCAATTGACAAGCCTAATAATTCTCCTTTTTTGTAGAGGGGAATCGTGGCGGATTTTTGAAATAACTGTTGTGCTGATGGGTTGGCATAAATAATTTTGGCCTGGCTATCGGCAATCAAGACGCTGGTTGTCACATTATCTAATGCTTCATTAATACGCAAGGCTTGTTCAGTAATCCGTTTCTCTTCAGCAATGCGTTCACGCAATTGTGTTTGCATACGATCAACCGTTTGCAACAGTTGCCCCATTTCGTCTTTCTTTGTGGCATGGATTGTGTTATCCAAATGCCCGGCCGCAATGGCTTGAAAAACGTCTAACATCAGCTTGATTGGTTTATAAATGGATCGCATCAAAACGAAACCGACTCCTATCGACAATAAAATCGCGCAGATGATAGCAATCGCCACTGAGTATGTCCCCTCAATACGCCTGTTTTTGAGTTCAATCAAGGCGCTTTGTAGTTCCTCGTTATGGGTGATGACATGCTGAGTTAAGATAGCCGCTAACGCCTCACTTTTAAGGGGTACTTGACGTTGGATCGCCTTCAATTCTGTCTCTTTATTCCCCGTTTCCTTTAAGTGAATGACTTGTTTAGCCAAGTTGATGATCTCTTTAGCGCGATTTTCCATATCTTGCGCGACTTGACGTTCCGCTTCCCCAATATGGGTTTCGTGGGCCGTATGTTCTTCCACATTGTGTTGAATTTGAGCGATATATTCCTCAGTGTGTCCACGATGTTCAGATTCGCCTGTGATGAGAAACTCAGTCACATCATTATTGAGCGCGGCTAAAGCCGCTTTAGTTTCCAACATCGACATTGCGCCCGGCACAATATCATCACCCAATTCTGCCACTGTCGTCTCCATATGTTCAAAAGTGTGCAGCGTGACAAAACCTAAGAGCAAAACAACTAAAACGAGTAAAGAAAATGCGAGGATAAATTTTTGGTAGATTTTCATGTTGTCGATATTGAATTTAATGGACAATGAACAATAAACAATCAATAATGAACAATAAACAATGAACAACTGTTCACAATCATTCTCTACTAGATGTGATGTCATGATTGAGCTTAATTATGAATGTTGAATGATGAATGTTGAATGAATTGAATGATTCATTCTGAATGAATTGAACAATTCATCATTCATAATTCATAATTCATCATTCATCATGAGCCCCAAAGTCGCGATTTAAACAGTGCCAAGTATAATTAAAAATAAGTGATCTATGTTATAGTGAGTTAATAGAGTAGGCAAGTTCACTATTCGTTCTTTTTGAGTGGGCGATTTATCGCCTTATTGACATTATGAAAAAAATTTACACGTCACCTGAGAGGCTAATCATTTTTCATTTTAAAAATGTACTCGCCAGTTATCACATTGATTGTGTGGTTAAAAACGAGTATCTTGCTGGCGCGGCGGGCGAAATTCCACCGAATGAATGTTGGCCTGAACTTTGGGTGAAAAATGACGATAAATACGATAAAGCATTAAAAATATTAGATAAAAATAGGTTTTCGACTCCATCGACAGCACCAGATTGGACTTGTACGCGATGTGGCGAAAAACTTGAAGGACAATTTACGGCCTGTTGGCAATGTGGCGAAACGCGATATCGGTGATTTGTAGGGGCAACCCTTGTGGTTGCCCCCTTGTGGTTGCCCTTTTGAAAATTGAGTAGGGGCAATCCTTGTGGTTGCCCAATTAAAGGAAATGTATAAATGAGCTTTGATGGGCTTTCTAAAGAACAACAAATAATGGTGTCTATGCGTAAGGTGTTGACGAATATTATCAGAGAGATCACACCTCAACCGGGGGCTCAGTATCCTTTGTCAGAGCCGACTGTTGAAGATATTCGTATGTGTCTAACGTTGATCGCAGCACGCGAAAAGGAGTTGGCTGAGGCGAAAGGGCTGAACAATCTTGATCGCCCTTATTATGCTGATGAGCCACAGACAACTCAAACGGTGCCATTGGATCAAATCCAACGTCATAACAAGAAACTTCATTGAGATTAGGATAGCATTCTGAGTAAAAAACTTTTTAAATCTACTGCGCTAGTCGGTGGATTGACTTTTATTTCCCGCATTTTAGGATTTATTCGCGATGTGGTTATCGCCCAAATTTTTGGGGCAAGTGCCAGTACTGACGCTTTTTTAGTGGCCTTTAAGATCCCTAATTTTATGCGCCGTTTGTTTGCTGAAGGTGCATTTTCACAAGCGTTTACCCCCGTGTTGAGCGAATACAAAACGCAACGAGATATCACTGCCGTTAAACATTTAGTGGATCATGTCGCTGGCAATTTGGGGGGGATATTGTTCGTCATTACGGTGATAGCGATTTGTACGGCACCCTTGTTCGTTTTGATTTTCGCGCCGGGCTTTATCCACTATCCAGAAAAATATGATTTGACAGTCGCGATGCTGCAAATTACATTCCCTTATTTGCTGTTGATCGCTTTAACCGCCTTTGCGGGAGCGGTATTAAATACTTATGGGCAATTTGCCGTGCCAGCACTTACGCCGGTATTATTGAATATTTGTTTGATTAGTGCAGCACTGTGGTTTACCCCCTATTTTGATCAACCGATTATGGCTTTAGCTTATGGGGTATTTATCGCAGGGTTTGTGCAACTGGCTTTTCAATTACCTTTTTTATATCGCTTAAAATTATTACCCAAACCGCGTTTTAATCGCCATGATGAAGGCGTGAAACGGATCCATCAGTTAATGATACCCGCGCTGTTTGGTGTCTCAGTCTCACAAATCAACTTGTTAGTCGATACCTTGATGGCCTCTTTTTTGATGACAGGGAGTGTCTCGTGGTTATATTATTCTGATCGGCTAATGGAATTTCCGGTAGGCGTTTTCGGTATAGCTTTAGTGACTGTAATGCTACCTAACTTGTCAAAATCTGTAGCACGAGGAGATATGCGTGACTACAACAACAGTTTAGACTGGGCGTTACGGTGGGTATTTTTAATTGGTGTGCCCTCTATGTTAGGCTTAATCACCTTAGCCGGCCCGATGTTGACGACATTGTTTCATAACGGCGCATTTTCCGATCACGATGTCATGATGACGGCACGCAGTTTAGTGGCTTACGCCATAGGCTTATTAGGTTTCGTACTGATTAAAGTGTTAGCATCAGGCTTTTATTCCCGTCAAGATACCCGTACCCCGGTAAAAATTGCCGTCATTGCCATGACAACCAATATGGTGTTAAATTTGACATTCATTTGGCACTTAGCCCATGCCGGATTAGCACTGGCAACCTCATTAGCGGCCCTATTAAATGCCAGCTTGTTGTATCAAGGTTTACGCAAACAAGGTGTATTTCAACCCTTACCTGGCTGGCGCAATTTTTTGCTACGCATTCTTCTAGCCAATAGTGCTATGGCACTGTTATTGTGGTGGGGTAGCGGCTCCTTATCAGAATGGTTGACGATGGGCATGATTGAACGGGTTTTATCTCTTTTCGGATGGATAATTGCCGGTATGGTGGTGTATTTTGGCGCTTTAGTCGTTTTAGGTTTACGATTCTCTCATATCAGTTTAAAGGCATGATGTGGGCAGGTGGGTAGCGATATAAGAGAAATAAACGCGCTTTGACGCTAAAGATAGTAAAAAGATAAATCTTGCCTCGAAGCGTCTCTTGCGTCTCTTGCGTTATTTCTTTTTGCCGTTATAGACGAAAAATATGTTCAAAGCGTTTAGACAAGGCCTTTATTATGCAAGCATTACGTGAAATCTATGACGTGACTTCAGACACATTAACCATTAAAATTCCGCAAAATTTTTCCTATTCAAAAGCGGAAGTGATTGTCTTGTTTTTAGAAGATCAAATTGAACATAAGGCGCAACCCGATCCTTGGGAAGCGACTCGCCAATTTCGAAAAAAGCTAGAACAAAGTGGGCGTGTATTTACTGATAGTGTGGAATTAATTCGGGCGGATCGTGAACCATGAAAACTTATGTGATCGATAGCTGTGTCGCTATAAAATGGTATTTTCCCGAAATACATAAAGAGGCGGCAGAACGATTGCTTAATTCCGCTTATCATTTACACGTTCCCCACTTGTTCTTATTGGAATTTATTAATGTTGTGTGCAAAAAACGGCGACGTGGAGATATCAGTAAAGAAGAAAGTGATTTTGCAATCCATGAAATACAACAAGTTCCACTCAAATGGCATGATGATCGCGCTGTGTTGACAAAAGCTTATGATATTGCTAATGAAATGCAACGCAGCTTATATGATTGTTTATATCTGAGTCTTGCAATATCGTTAGACGGTGAAATGGTAACCGCTGATTTAAAATTTTATGAAGCCCTTAAAACGGGAAATTATGCCAAGTGGTTATGTTGGGTGGAAGACATACCGTAAATAACAAAGATTCAACGTCATGTTGTTGAATAAACAGTTCAAATTGCTAGTACTGCAATGTGGATGATGGAAATTAGAGATAGAACGCTGATTAAACTGATTATCATGATTTACACTGATTAAAACAAAGTGATAAAAAAAATCAGCGTCAATCATGATAAATCAGCGAAGCTAAATATCAGCGTTCTATAATCTTTTTCTTTATGGCGAACACAGAGCATCACAGAGTGTCACAGAGTATAAAATTGATAACTGATAACTGATAACTGATAACTGATAACTGATAACTGATAACTGATAACTGATGGAATTAATTAGAAATCTTGCACAATTACGCCTTCGCCATCGGGGCTGTGTTGCGACGATAGGTAATTTCGATGGGGTGCATTTAGGCCATCAAACCGTTATGCGACAGCTCACAGCTAAAGCTCAGGATTTACAATTACCAACGGTAGTGATTCTTTTTGAACCCCAAGCACAAGAATTTTTTGCGCCTGAATCAGCGCCGGCCCGTTTGACAAGACTGCGGGAAAAAATCAGAGTCATGCGCCATAATGAAATGGATAGGGTTTTGTGTGTACGCTTTCATGCCACATTTGCCGCCTTATCGGCCGATCAGTTTATTCAACAAGTTTTGGTACAAGGGCTAGGGATACGGCATTTAGTCGTCGGTGATGATTTTCGTTTTGGATATAAACGCCAAGGTGATTTTGCGCTTTTGCAAGAAGCGGGTAAACAATATGGTTTTAGTGTAGAAACTCAACAGACTTTTATTTTGGGCGGCTCCCGTGTCAGTAGCACTCGTGTGCGTCATGCCTTGGAACAGGGTAATATGCAACTGGCCAGTGAATTATTAGGTCGGCCTTATACCCTCTGTGGGCGTATTCGCCATGGAGAACAACGGGGACGTCTTCTAGGTTTTCCCACCGCCAATATTTTTTTGCACCGCCAAGTTTCTCCACTGCGCGGCGTGTTTGCAGTCTATTTGCATGGCATCACTAAACAACCTATCGCAGGTGTCGCGAATCTGGGAACACGTCCGACAGTCGATGGTAGTCAATTATTATTAGAAGTGCATCTCTTTGATTTTCACAAAACGATTTATGGGCACACGGTTAAAGTCGAATTTGTGCGTAAACTACGCGATGAACAACGCTTTGCCTCTTTTGAAGCCTTAAAACAGCAAATTCAAATTGATGTTCAAACAGCGAAAGCGATTTTTATCAACTCAACTCAATAGGAAATTTTGAATATGGCACCAACCCCAATTGAAGTCAGACTCAACCACTTGAAAGAACACCTTCACGAAGAAAATAATATTCTTCACGAAGTTGTGGATAGTTTTCGTGAACTTGATCTCATCACCTACAAGCTCGGTTTTTTGAGCCCAGAACAATCCTACGCCACCCGCGTTTCTTGGTGGCCAATGATTGCCGTACTGGGCACCTATTCAGCGGGTAAATCAACATTTATCAATCATTACCTTGGGCATGACTTGCAACGCACGGGTACG
>Ga0233403_10001326_pt1 | contig 11624 bp, 6 predicted proteins | sample Na_oxic_1_MG_FD_179866 | JGI IMG/M metagenome (GOLD analysis project Ga0233403, IMG submission 179866) | Seawater microbial communities from Saanich Inlet, British Columbia, Canada - Na_oxic_1_MG | ecosystem: Environmental > Aquatic > Marine > Inlet | place: Canada: British Columbia | collected...
CGTTTTTTCCGGGTCCCTGAGACGGGCATCGCAGTCAGTTTCGCAGGGGCCGGAAACCGGGCAAAAAATAATGGCTGAAAACGGCGTTTTTAGACGGCCTAGGTCCGGACAGAGATGTTTCGGATTTGTCAATCCTTGATAAAAGAAGTCAGAGTGGGTGCCCGGCATCGCAGTTTTTTTTATTCACCCAGCCAGCGATCATCATTGCTCCAGGCAATCCCGTGCTTTTTGAAGAAATCAACAGCGTCTTTTGTAAATCCGTTAAGCGAAAAGACAAAGTTGACCGTTTTTCCAACCTGTTCAATCTCTTTCAGACATTCCGCCTTCTTCAGAAATCCGACAGCCTCGCTTTCTGAAAACTTGTTGCTCTCGCGGTTCTTAACTTCACCTATGACAGAATATTCATTCTCCCCGGCCCTGGCAAAAATATCAATTTTAAGCTCATGCTTATGTAATGGAAAAGCGTGATAACACCATACACTTTCATATTCCGCAAACTGAAAATCATGCGGAAGGTTCTCAGTTGCGGATCGGAACAGGGCGTCACTCTGACGGACCTTGTATCTGAGCTGGTTTATTATCAGGAATTCAGCATACGCCCCTTTCATCTGGCTCAGTTTTCCGAGCAGCTTCCGATATTTTCTTTTATACTCCCCGAGCATCTGCCTGTATTCGCGGGTGATCTCCCTCACATCAAACGCTTCGATTTCCTTCTGGTAAACTCCCCGGAACACCTTGTCAAAGATGTTGTCCCGGACACCCTGGTAATCAAAATTGGTCTGCCCCTGATTGATGATGTCGCATTTCACAAGCGCCTTGAGCTTTTTTTCCAGTTTGTCATCATCCATGTCCGGAACCAGTCTGTCCCGCAGTTCTTTCCTTGTGACCTGCCTGTCCCGGTGTCTGCCCAGATATAAAACGATGTGTTTGGCATATTTTTCATTCACCTTTGAGAAAGCGGAATTCACATATTCCATCCATGTGTTTCTGATAATCCCTCTTTTGTCCAGAGTTTCAAATTCCAGGGTGCGAAGCAGTCCCTCTTCCGCGGACAGGTCTCTGTCCAGGCTCTGGGATTTGAAAAGAGAACTGATATAAAACGGATTGCCCTCGCTGAGTTCCGCGATCATATATGCAGTCTCCTCTGTCACCGGAATGCCGAACAGCTGCGAATACCTGAATATGGTTTCGACAGCCTCGTCCGCGGGCATGTTCCCAAGCTCGTCCAGAATGAATCTTCCCGGGAGCATCATGATCAGGTCATGCATCAGCCAGCCCACCCAGCTTCCGGATACCAGCAGCGGGGCGTTTTTGTATTCGGCTGTGCTCAGATATCCGGCTGCAAAATCATCTGCCCGGTTTTTTTTCCCCTTGTCCCAATATATCTCACTGTTTAAGAACTGGAATTCGTCAATGATCTGGATTATGCACTCATTACGGCGGGTTGCAAGGTTCAGGGGGGCTTCCCTGACCAGCATCCAGAGATAGTCCGGGCTTTCCCGTCTTATTTCTGATTCGATTCCCCTGAGAGAGTCCACAAGATAATCCAGCCCCTCTTTTCTGACAATCTCAACTGCTTTGGAAAAATCTGACTTGTCAGCTTCGGAAACAGCCAGATATTCCGGTTTCCGGGTTTTAAAGGCGATATATTGATAGATAAAGGTGAGATAAAAATCTTTGCAGAAGTCAACTGCCCATTTCTTTCCCTCCCTGACCTCATAGTAAAACGGGATGACACCGTCGTTTTTGTGAAAGGTCAGGTTGTACAATCGTTGCAAGAGGGCGGTTTTCCCTGTTTTTCTCCGGGACAGGATTGCCATGCTGCCGGAAATTTCCTTTTTAATGTCCCCGATCCATCTGAGATATTTGGCCAGTTCCTTTTTTCTGCCGACAAACAGGTCCGGGTTTCCGATTTTTTCTTTGAGATAGATTTGCATCTGCATTTCCTCATATTAGTCCGATTCATCAATCACTTTTTATTATTGCACAATAAAATTCACAGTGTCAAGATAAGCATTCTTTTTGCACATAAAATCTTGCGAATTCTCATTTAAATTCACAGTGTCAAGATAAGCATTCTTTTTGCACATAAAATCTTGCGAATTCTCATTTATTCCTGCCAAAAGCCAGCTTCCTGTTGCCAGCCGGCCACGCTCATTTCAGACTTGGGCGAGCTCAGTCGAACGGTTGGCAAATCCGCAAAAGTGCAAGAAACTGCACGGCAGGCATCTGAAATTGAAGGTTATCTATCTGAAATAACAAAATATTTGTTTGGAATGGCATTCATGTCAGGATGCAAAAATTTGCAGATTTCAAACTAACTCTTTGAGATAACTGATGAAAAAAATACTGAACCTGCAAAAAACTGCACATTTGCATCTGTCCTCCCGGAATTGTCAATCCAGGACATCCTGAATCATGACACGACCAAATAAGTTTTGACAGGTGCGCTATATATAAAGCAACTGTCAGAATTAATTTGGTGAGGCACACATGTACGGTTACACCCTGAATTATTATGGTGACAGGTTATTACTGTTCAAAGCACATTGAATAATCAAAGTTGGCACATAAATTGCATAAATAAGAATCAATGCATTTAACCGAAACTTAATTTCCAGTTACTGACCACAGCCGGTATCAGGTTTCAAAAATTTCAGGATTAAGGCGATTTCTAAAAAAGGATATCCCACTGAACACCTGTCTGAAAACTGACGGATATCCCCGGCTGCTGCTTTTTTAACCACGAAACACACGAAACACACGAAAAGATACAAAAGATACGGGAATATTCTGTATATACTCACAATTTTCGCTTTTTTCGTGTATTTCGTGGTTAAAAAAGCGGACGGGGTTGCAGACCGGCAAATATAGTGGGAGATTCTTTTTTGGAAATTACCTAAGTGAACAGATGGCCAGACAACCAACTACTACAGCAAGTTGGAAATTCGTCCCCTCTCTTGTAATAAGAAAGGGGGCGAATTTATGAATCGTTGCACTAGCTTCAGAGTAAAATTGCCAGGTAAAACAGCATGATAAACTCCAAAATACTTATTATAGACCCTGATGATGACTTCAGAAAGGCCCTGTGTCTGTTCTTCGGGACCAGGAAAAGCATGAAGTGCCTGACACTGTTCGGAAGTCTGGAAGAGTCTGCCGATGCCCTCATGAAAAATGAATATGATGCCATCATATGTGATTACTGCCAGGCTTACATGAGCGGACCCAAGTTTTTCAAGTTGGCTGAGGCGTTCCAGCCCGATGCAAAAAAAATCATCGTTTATGATAACGATATAAAAGATGACATACCAAAAAATTACAGCCTTGTCAGGAAGCCTTTTTCAGGGGAGAAAATTGAAGATATTATTAAAATATTAGGAAACAATGCTCCGAAATCTCAGGTGCTGATACCCGAAAAAACGACAGCCGAGAGGATCGTAAGGAATCATGTGATCGGAGCCATGGGAGCAGGTCTGATTCCTATCCCATTAGTGAATATGGCCGCGCTGACAGGGATTCAACTGAATATGTTGAAAAGACTTGCCGGAGTATTCGGAATACCGTTTTGCAGGGATAAGGGAAAGCATCTGATCGCCATTATGGTGGGAAGCACGCTTCCTTCCCTGAGCGCGGCCTCTCTGGTTCATTTCTTCAAGACAATTCCTCTGCTGGGTCAGGCTTGCGCTGTATTGACCATGCCTGTTTCAGGCGGGGCCGCAACGTATGCGCTCGGCATGGTCTTTATTCAGCACTTTTCCTCCGGGGGGACTTTCCTGAATTTTGATCCGGATCAGGTCAAGAGAATATTATGCTGAAATGTTCAAAAAAGGGAGCCATATGACTTTTCAGCAGTGTTCCAAAGCTTTATGTGCCTAACCCTTAAAACCTCAGACTTCTGACCCACAGCCATGTCCCAGTTGCTGCTGTCAGAACAATGAGGAAATGGAGAACCTTTCCTGCCCGATCTATCTGTTTTATTTTAACAATTTTTTTCCCCCGGGACAGGCTGAATATTATAATGGATATGATCACAGAAAGGCAGAGCAATCCATACACAGTGAATATGGCATATTCGGTGATACTCCAATACGCTGTCTCAATGTCCGACAGGAGCCGGTGGTGACAAAAGGAATTTGCGGCCAGTGAGAACATAATGACCCACACACGGATTCCGTACTGCTCATATGGGATAAAATAGACCATGTGAAGGGCCAGAGCCATGAGCAGCACCGGCAGAAAATTCCTTAAAATAACATCATATCCTTCTCTTTGGATACGAATTGCCGCATTGAACTGAGAATAGTGGATGTCATTCTGAGGAGCAGAGAAATCCCGGCTGCCCGGAGTGGAAGCAGTGGTGATAATATACTGATAAAACCGCATATTTTTTATATTCCATCCGCTCAGAGGGTTTAAATTTGTCACTTTTCCGTCAGGGGTTCCCGGGATATAAATGAGTTTGTCTCTTGTATGGCTGGCATGGCGGAAACTGATCCTTATGTCCTGATCATCAAAAGGGTAGGCACGAAAATCAAAATTATTCTTAAAATCGGCTTTCACATGGTATGACTGAACAGTTATATTGTCCTTGCTTTTATTTACAACAGGGTGTTCCAGTCTGACAGATCCAACAGCATTCATAAACTTGATATCGGCAACATTAACCCCCCCCTTATATCGGAACCATACCTGAAAGTCCGCAGTATAGGTTCCCTGCCTCACATTCAGGTTGCTGATCTCACCCACATCTATTCCTGTGTAAACCACGTCGGTCCTGTTCATAGTTTTATCTTTGAGCATAATGATTTCACTGGCAAGGACCTTTCTCAGTGCGTCATTTCCCACGGAGTGACCCATCTGATACTGTGAATATGCAGGAAAAAGCTTATTATCCTGATAGAAGACAACAGATGAAAACGGTGATTTCATGTCTCCGTTTTTATCAAAATAAATATATCCGGTCACCCCTTTCACAGCATCGTCCATGGTGTTCATAGATGCCATAAATTCTCTGATCTCCCGCCGGTCCCTTCTTATATTCTCTTTTCCGTGAACTCCGCTTCTGCGGATGGCTTCCACAGCAAGCATCGCGGCATCATAGTAACAGGCAGCAACCCATGAGGGTTCTTCTTTATATTTTCTGATGAATTTCTGTCTGAAGGTATGGGCCTTTTCATTGGCGATATCCATCAGAAAGGGAGATACCGCGTAAATGCCGTCTGTAAAATAGCCCGGCTTTGTCTGTTCCTGGGGATATTTGTTGAATCCCCTGATAAAAGATGGTGTTGCAAATGAATCTGTGCCTATTATGGAATAATCTGTACCTGGAAATTTTAATGAGGAGATGATCTCCGGGGCATGATCTCCGTGAACCGCCATAAAAATAATTCCCGGATCTTCCATGGCTCTCAATTCAGCAGCGATCCGCTTTAATTCATCACTCTTTAATTCATCACTCATTTCCGGCTGAAACTTCCATTTTCTCTCAATATTAAGTGACAGGTCCCGGGCTGTTTTTTCAAAACTTTTGGCAAGGGTGGTTCCGTAGCTGTCATCGGTGAAGATGATGCTTGCCGAATTTTTGTTTAAGGATTTGCTGATATACCCGGCAATGAAACTTCCCTGAAGCTCGTTATCGGATATGATTCTGAAGTACCAGTCATTTCCGGAAGTTACCGGGTTGGCCGAGGCAGAGGCCGTTATTGCGGGTATCCCGTTTTTTCTGTAAAACCTTCCGGCTGTAATCGAAGCCTCACTGCGGAAGTGACCGAGGACAATCAGGATATCTTTATTCTCTGCTATTTCGGAGGCAACAATTCCCGCATCTCTGGGGCGATTTTTGTCATTAAATGAGCGCAGTCTTATCCTTCTGCCATCAATCCCGCCCTTCTGATTGGCCTCATTCAGATACAGCGAAATCCCTCTGAGCATTGCCTCGCCCTCTGCCCGTCTGGCTCCGCTCAGAGGGGCAGCCACGGCAATATAAACGGGTTCCTGTCTGACAAACAGGAAGAATATAGCCATGCCCGCTGAAATCAGGGCGATAGTGACAGATGAGAATATGATCAGTTTTTTTTTCATAGCTTTTTTTAAGGCATTTGAAACAAATTGCAAATTTGTTTTACATTAACCCTTAACCCCTTAACCCCTTAACCCCTTAACCCCTTACTCCTCAAAATACCAATTCCGAATATGCTGTCCGCCCATGGCCATACTGTACCATCCTTTCACTCTGGGTTTTACCAGATAATGGGCTGTTTCAAAATAGATCGGAACAACCGCGCACACTTCTTCACACAGGATCTCTTCCGCATGTTTGTAAAGTCTTTTTCTTAATATGGGGTTCTGGGCTTTTTGCGCCTGCTCCATCAGTTCGGCAAATATCGGGTTGTCCCATCCGACAATATTGTCGGACATGGTCGGGTGAAAGAGATCGTTAAGCCAGTTGTTCGCGTCAGGATAGTCACAGCACCATCCGAATCGTATCATATGCCCGGGAAGATGTTCTGATCTGGCTTTGAGATACTCTGAAAATTCCATGGGTTCAAGTCTGATGGCAATGTTTAAATAGTGTTTTAAAAAGATTTGCACAGCCTCGGCAACTTTTTCATGGGTTTCGGATTCATTATACAGCATGCTGATTTCAGGAAATCCCTTTCCATCAGGATATCCGGCCTGGGCCAGCCATTTTTTTGCCCTGTCAGGGTCAAAGGGGATCCCGACTTCCTGCTCGGAATCAACAGAACCGAAAATCGGAGGACGGGTGAATGTGTGTGCAATCTCCTGATTTCCACGGGTGACCAGCCTTATCAGGAGTTTGCGGTCAATAGCCGCGGAAATGGCTTTCCTGACAAGGGGGTTGTCAACCGGTGGCAAGCGGGTGTTGAATGCGTAAGCATAGGTACAGAACAGGGGAACCTGGGAATATTCGGCAGATAAGGTGCTGGTCGGCATATTCGGAATTTCGGCAATGGGAATTCTCAGATAAGCGTCCCCGATGATGTCAAGCTGGTTATTTTCATACATGGCCAGACCTATGGAACTCTCCGGTATGATATAATACCGCACCTCCGGGATGGAGACATGCTCGGCATCATAGTATGCCGGATTCTTCCGCAGGATCATTACCATGCCCTTTTCCCAGGCAGCCAGTTTATACGATCCGTTGGTCTGAATATTTTCAGGCAGGGTCCACCGGTCTTTGTGTTTTTCAATCACATATCTGGGCAGAGGGCGATAGACCCATAAACCGGCCATGGCGGGAAAATATGCGGCAGGATTCTCAAGCTCAAATACCACGGTGAAGTCACCGGCCGTATGCACTCCGATCTCCGAAGGGTCTTTTTCACCTTTGGTGATGGCCATGGCGTTTTTCAGAATATTCAGCATAAAAGCAGAGGGACTTTTTGTGTCCGGGCTGATATTGCGACGGACGGCCCAGACAATATCGTGGGCGGTGACTGGCGCACCGTCGGTCCAGACGACATCGGGGCGCAGGTTGAAGCGGTAGGTCATGCCGTCCTCACTGACGGTCCAGTCTTCTGCCAGTTCGGGAACTGCCTCATAAGTTTCAGGATTAAGATCGGTCAGTCCCAGAAAGAGCTGTTCAGTGATTTCAATGGAAGTTGTGTCTACGGTAATCCCCGGGTCAATTGTCGTGACAGCCCCCTCCATGGGAAGCCTCAGCGTAATATCCTCCAGCACCTCAAAAAGATGAATATCCTTTCTCAGCTCACGTTCGAGGAACTCAAAATTTCCCTCTCTGATGACTTTGAAGAAAACAGATTTGCCAGTGATATTTCCGTTGCGCTGAAAAGAATACGCGCTGGTGACACCTTCCCATTTATTCATAAACCGCAGGGTGGTGCTGATGACAATCGGCACGGCCGAACCCCCTGCCTCAATGGCAGAGGCCAGCACCCGGATGGCGTCATATCCCTGAGCCGCCCATGTGTCCGGTTCAAAACTGAAGTGCGACGTGAATTTTTTAACAAAGTTCCGGGTCAGGGAACTGGGCTGGCGCGGGTCAAAAACAGTGGGAACAATTGTCTCCTGAGATCCTTTTCCTGCAATATTCCAGAGTTCCAGCGAATCAAGTGAGCCGGTTCCGATGATGGGAACCATTATCCCCATATCCCGCATCTGCCTGATCATATTGCCGGCAGAGGGAAGAACACCTCCCAGAAACACAGCGCCAAATTCGCCTTCACTGATCAGATCGGCAATGAGGAACCTGTGGTCATCATCCCAGGCGGAATAAGACTTCTCAGCGACTATGCCAATCCCCAGACTGTCAGCATGTTCATGGAAAATTTCCGCCATTCGTTTACCGTGAGTCTCGCTGTCATAAACCACAGCCATTTTCATGTGCTGGTTGCGAAAAGCAAACTCGGCCATCTCGTGTGCTATATCTTTCTCAGAAGGAATGTTTCTGAATGTGAGCGCGCTGTCTTCCCGGATTAAATCCTGATCTGTGGCTCCGGGAGATATGAAAAGGATACCATTTTCCTCATAGGAGACAGATGCTGAAATTGCGGTGCGCGAGTCAATATGACCCACCACAGCAACAACATCGGTGTTTTCCGAAAGTTCCTCGGCAATGTTCAGTCCTTTTTCAAGGGAAGCATCATCATCATAAAAAATTGGCCTGATACGCCTCCCCAGAACACCGCCATCCTCATTCAGCTCATCTATGGCCAGTTGCACCCCTCTCACAAAAAAAGACGGGGGAACAGATGAATCCACAATTCCGACAACAATATCGCCCTGGGACAGGGCTGCCTTCTCAGCCCGCTCTTTATACCGGGTGGTGTATGTGTCGCAGGAGCATGTGAACAGGAGGCCCAGTGCGAAAATATAGAGAGAAAACAGGTTTTTGCAAAAAACCGCTGCGCTTAATTTTTGCACTCCGGATTTGGTTTTGCAAAAAACCGCTGCGCTCAATTTTTGCACTCCTGGTTTGGTTTTGCAAAAAACCGCTGCGCTTAATTTTTGCACTCCGGATTTGGTTTTGCAAAAAACCGCTTCGCTTAATTTTTGCACTCCGGATTTGGTTTTGCAAAAAACCGCTTCGCTTAATTTTTGCACTCCGGATTTGGTTTTGCAAAAAACCGCTGCGCTTAATTTTTGCACTCCGGATTTGGTTTTGCAAAAAATACACCTCGCTCCATTTTTGCACTCCGGAGCGGGCAGGCTTGGCTGACTGATGTGTTCTTTCATCGGCCCGTCCGCGTTTTCAAAATGTCTGTTATGGCGGGAATCTTTTTTTCTTTTTCTGAACCAATCGCCGTCTCCTGAGCCGCGGTCTCACGCGCTGAGGTGGTTTGGGAAAAGTCCCCGGGGGAATCAAGCAGAAGGCTCCCGAATATGGGCAATCCTCTCTTTCCGGAACCAAGCACCACCACTTTTGTATTATTTGACTGGGCAAGCTCCAACGAGGCTTTGATGCCCATCCAGTCCAATATCTGACCTTCGGGAACAGCCGAGGCAATGATCTTTAACTGATCCCGCACACCCTCTCCCTCAATGCGTTTTCTATGGGCTTCTTTCTTTTCCTTTTCAACGATGAACACATGAGCCTCCACCATATGTTTCTGCTCAATCTTGAAACGTATGGCCTCCGCTACGCTGTCAGGCAGTTCTATTCTCTTGATCAGCACACCGTCCACATTGATATAACGCTGGGAAACCCGACCTATTGCCAGGTTGATTGCTTCGACAATAACGGTCCTTCCGGTGGTGTAAATCTGTTCAGCCCCCATTGTGCCGATAACTTCACGCAGGACAGCCGCTATTTCGGGAACGATCACCCGGTTAGCATAATCGGGACCCACTTTTTTGTGCAGGAGTCCCAGAAGGTTGTGTTTGGGCGCGTAGCGAATGGACAGATACAGGTGAACCTGAAGCCCTGTCTTTGTCAGGACATCAAGCTCAGGATGAATTTCCTGAAGCCTGACAGTATAGATATACATTTTGTCCCAGGGCGGGATCATGTGCATCCCCTCCTGATAGATATAATCCACGCGTGTTCCTCCTCGGAAACGACTCCAATACACTCCTGCCTCTCCCGACATAATCGTGTAAAAAATGCCCCGACTCAGAAAAACAACTAAAATCAGAAAGATAACGATAAGAATCAGAACCGGGATCAAGCGGGTTTTTACCCATAGTTTCAGTTTTTGAATAATCTTCTTCACAGTCTTGTCATTTTTTATTTTTTTCTGACACGATGAGCAGCATCAGACCTATCAATGGCGAAAAAAGTATTGAGGCGAACAGATACCCCCAGAATCCCATCCTTTTGTTCCATCCTGCCCCGGCAATCACGAAGCATAACAGGAAATATGCTATCTGAATGATCGGGGGATAAAAAAATATCTTATTTAATGGCAACATTGATCTCTCCAGTTGTCAGTTCCCCAAGTGCTCAGTTCCAGAAAATAATGCCCGGGTTGTTTGCAGTGGCACAATTACATCCGCATTGTTCTGAAACAAATTGGAAATTTGTTTTACATTTGCATTGTTCTGAAACAAATTGGAAGTTTGTTCTACACAGAGGCACGGAGATCACAGAGAAAAAACAGTGGTCCCCCGTGTTCTCCGCGGCTTTGTGTGGGATATCGGGCATACTGAGACTGCAACCCTCCCCTGAATCCGTCATGATCAGATATGATCAGAATTTTTTTTATGATCCCACACAGAGGCACGGAGATCACAGAGAAAAAACAGTGCCCTCCGTGTTCTCTGCGGCTTTGTGTGGGATATCGGGCATACTGGGACTGCAACCCTCCTCTGAATCCGTCATGATCAGTATTTTTTAACTTAAAACATAATTTATGTCAACCCCAGAACGGTGTTCAGCAAAAAAATCTGAAAAGTTCTGAAAGGACGGGTTGTTAAAGTCAGATATGAAGCACCGGGCCAGAATAATCCCGATGAAAGGGCCTGTCTGAGAATTCATCAGTCGGACGAATTTACAAATTGGGGACTACTGATTATTCCCTTCATGAGGCTGAATATTGACCCCGATGCTTTAAGAGTCCGCTCTTCTGAACCGGAATGCTGATGGAGTAAGAAACCATTTTTTTTTGGAGGGGGCCTATTTATCTGTTGACTTATCCTTTTTTTAATAATAGAGACTATATTGATCTGAAGGTGCTTTTAACATCAGTGCCTCGCAGTCTGCAATTTAACAGATGAACGTGACCCCGGAGCTTTGGATTCTGCTGATGCTGAAATTCCGCTCGCTGTCGGGAATTGCCGCTCCGTTTCAGCACGCCATTTTGCGGCACTTAAAACAAATACTGTTGTCAGATGACAACGGACACAGGATAATCAGAAATGAATATCAGACAAATTTTTTCACTGCTGATTTTGCTCTTTGTTTTTCAGCCTGTTTCGGAGCCCCGGGCAGGGACATCTCCTGAGCAACTGGTTGAGATGGGAAAAGAATCCTGCCGAAACGGTGATTTTGAACATGCCGCTTTATTCTGGGAACAGGCGGTCATCCGTCTGAATGCAGAAAAAGAGACTGCCAGGTATGTGGATACCATCATACATCTGGCCTGGGCCTTGCAGTCTCTGGGATACTATGAGAAGACCCGAAAGGCTTTGGATTCGGCATT
>Ga0233403_10001327_pt1 | contig 11615 bp, 15 predicted proteins | sample Na_oxic_1_MG_FD_179866 | JGI IMG/M metagenome (GOLD analysis project Ga0233403, IMG submission 179866) | Seawater microbial communities from Saanich Inlet, British Columbia, Canada - Na_oxic_1_MG | ecosystem: Environmental > Aquatic > Marine > Inlet | place: Canada: British Columbia | collected...
GCATTCGGGATATGTTTAAGAAAGATAACTGACTCATTGTGAATTGTTAACAGACGTATCGCGTTAAGGTAGTGCTAAATAAAGTCGTGATTTCTCAGAAAAAACCTGACAGGTTTCAAAAACCTGTCAGGTTTATACCACAGATAAATTCCCCTATTCACAATTCATAAAAGAGCGAAAAGAAAAGATATGTTAAATCCAGTTAAAGTTGGCATACTCGGATTAGGTACAGTCGGCGGTGGTACGGCGCATGTATTACAGCATAATGCTTTGGAAATTGCCCGTCGAGCAGGGCGAGGTATTGTCGTTACCCATGCTTGTACGAGAAGCCAGAATAAAACACATCCTTATAATGCCGATGAAATTGTGCTGACAAACGAATTGTCTGATATCGTTAATCATCCCGATATAGACATTGTTGTTGAATTGTTTGGTGGTACGACTGTCGCACGAGATGCGACATTGCAAGCCATTGCGAATGGCAAACATGTTGTCACAGCGAATAAAGCGTTAATTGCCACACATGGCAATGAGATTTTTGCTGCGGCACAAGAAAAAGGAGTCATGGTAGGCTTTGAAGCGGCTGTCGGCGGGGGCATACCCATCATTAAAGCAATACGCGAAGGTTTGGCTGCCAATAAAATTAATTCTGTCGCTGGTATTATTAATGGAACCAGCAACTTTATTTTAAGTGAAATGCGCGATAAAGGGAGTGATTTTGCGGAGGTGTTGGCAGAAGCGCAACGCTTAGGCTATGCTGAAAAAGACCCTACTTTTGATATTGAAGGCGTTGATGCCGCTCATAAATTGACAATTATTGCTTCTCTTGCTTTTGGAATTCCCTTGCAATTTAAAAGTGTTTATAGGGAAGGAATCACCAATATTTCGCCTGAAGATCTGCAATATGCGGAAGAATTAGGCTATAGAATCAAACACTTGGGTATTACCAAACGCACCGATCAAGGGATTGAATTGCGCGTGCATCCAACACTGCTGCCTAATAAACGTTTGCTTGCTAACGTTGAGGGCGTAATGAATGCGGTGCTTGTTGAATCTGATGCTTTAGGGCAATCACTTTATTATGGTGCGGGTGCCGGCGCATTGCCGACAAGTTCTGCGATCATTGCGGATTTAGTTGATGTCACACGCGCTCTCACAACGGATTCCGGTAATCGAGTGCCACATTTGGCTTTTCAAGCCAACGCCTTATCCGATTTACCGATTGTTCCTATAGAGGAAATCAAAGCACCCTTTTATCTGCGTCTATCCGCCTTAGACAAACTGGGCTTACTTGCGGATGTCACCCATATTCTCAGCGATAATCATATTAGCATTGAAGCCATTATCCAAAAGAAACCCATCAGCGGTACTGAACAAGTTTCAATTGTCATATTGACTCATCAAGTGGTTGAAAAACAGATCAATAAGGCAATTCAAGCGATTGAAAAGTTAGACGGTATCACGGGGCAGGTGACTCGTATTCGTTTGGAAATGTTGTAGAATCACGAAACCTTCAAGGTTTTGGCAACGAAGTAGCGGAACGCTAAACCTTGAAGGTTTTTTCTATTAACGCCTCAATTTCTTTCTGAGCTTGAGTAATATCTTGGGGCGTACTGGAATCAATGGGCCAAGGTAAATTGTTAATTAAATTAACAGGTTGTTGTTTAATGGCTCGATGGGTTATTTTAAAACTTCCCACAGAAATTTGATAAGCGTGCCAAATTGGGTCAAGTGGATTAGAATGCATAGTCGGTTGCCTGTGTAAAAACATTAAAAAACGCACCTTGATTCATCAGATGGGCTTTGCTACTCAGATTATTTTCTAGCCAATACCAGCCGTTGGTATCAACATCTGGAAACATTTTTCGACCCGCACTGAGGCGCGGACCCCCATTGACTAAGAAAGCTATGTGTTCTATTCCTAACCACCCTTCGACATCAACTCTACCTTCCGCCTCAATAATGCACGCACCAATCGGCACCATTTTCGCCAGTTTTTCTTGGTTTGTGCTAATCGAAAGTGTCGGGGCAAGATAATCTCCCGTTAAAACTTCGGCAATTTGAGTCTCTTGCTGTTCTACGTGTAAGTCTGTGTCTTTGAGCCAGTTTTTGATATCAAAAAAAAGTTGATTAACGCGAGTTAAATAACGTTGTTTGAGTTGTTCAGCGTCTTGGGGTTCTTCATAAGTCATTTTATTGTCCTTTTAATAAAAGCAAAAAAACTCTAAGCGGCTCATAATATAGATATTCAGAAAAATAGAGTAGCGCAACGAAGTAGCGGAACGCTCAACCTTCAAGGTTTTGGAAACCTTGAAGGTTTTTTAGTGTATATCTGAACGTCTATAGTTCTTTCATGAGTTTATCATTTTTTCAATTTGATTCAAAACGTAATTTTTATAAAACTTTATAAATCAATGAGTTAATTAAAACTAGAAGAGTAGAGTTAAAAATCATCTTTTCAAGCGTTGTCGCACTAAATCATTGATTTAATTACCATTAAATACGTTATTGCTCTAGTAGGTTCGCCCCTACAGCCCCTAAATACGAGAATGTTTGTAGGGGCAGACCTGTGTGTCTGCCCTTAATGTGTCTGCCCTTAAATTAATGGCATTGAAACTTCGCAAAGGGAACGAGCATGCTGCCTTGGCAAGACTTTCATCATACTGAATGTACTTTTGCATATGTCATATAATATTGTTGTCAAAAAGAAAGTTGAAAAAGGATTACAAAAACTTCCCCTCTGGGTACAAAAAAAGTTTGCTTTTTTGATTAAAGAGCTACAGGAAAAAGGGCCTGAACAATCTGCTTGGCAAAATTATAGTAAGCTGAGTCCAACGGAGTATCATTGTCATCTGGGCACCTCTTGGGTAGCTTGCTGGGAACATGAAAATCAAACGATTAAAATAGAGGTGTATTATGTTGGCAGTCGTGAAAAAGCCCCATACTAATATGATGTTATTTGAAGTAAAAGGTGATATTCCGAAGCAAGTATTAGGTTATCTTCAACAACAATTTGGACAAAATATTGAAATTATTGAAGATGAAGAAGAATCAGTGAATATCTTTGAAACTAATTGGTATAAACAGATCAGTGCGACACTGACTCCCGGTGATGCCATGAAAGTGTATCGGGAAAATCATAGCTTCACACTGGCAGAATTAAGTAAAAAGCTTGGAGATTTGACTGTAGAAGAAATTTCTGATATGGAACATAATAAGCGTCGGATTAATCTTGAAGTTGCTAAAAAGCTTAGTCACTTGTTTGAGGTACCAATTGAAAGGTTTCTTTAGCTATGATTTTTACCGTTCTGCCCCGAAAAAATCCCGTGTATTCAGCTGCTGTAGGAGCGAACCAAATTTTATTTGAAACGTAATTTTTATAAAATTTTTATAAAACTTTATAAATCAATGAGTTAATAAAAAATTAACCAATCAAGTTAAAAATAATCTTTTTAAACGTGGTAGCACTAAATAATTGATTTAATTACCATTAAATACGTTATTGCTCCAGATTGATAGAAATCCTCCCAAATTTTTTTGACAACAAGACCTTGATTTTAAAAAATTGGCCCTTATATACGAAAATGAGGGATCATGAATTTTTCATTATGCCTTGAATGTCGTTTTTTATATTCTTCGAGAGTGATTTCAATTTGATTTCGTCTCGCACCGAATGACGCTCGCGTTGAGTGTGTTCTACGCTTGCCCTCATGCACAATTTTTATAGAAGAAGATAGAAGGATGATTTAATAATGCATCTCACACACTATGGCAAGGATTATCGTCAAGATATTGCTAGTTTACCTGATGCCGAATTACAAGAGTTCAAAATCACTTCAGATGACTATTTACTGCCTTTCAATCCAGCCATAACAAAAGTTGGATATCCAGTGCGTATTGCTTTTTTTGGGCTAAATGCTTATTCTCATGATGATTTTGAAGGAGCATTGCAGCAACGAAATTTTATAGAATCGTATCAAGATAAATACAACTCCAACTTATTTACAGTTCTACAACTTTGGCGTGACGGACTCCCAAGTACTTACTTTACTGATGATAGTGCTATCTATTATTCAAACTTTGTGAAAATTGTTCTCCGTGAGGACTACTTTAAGGGGGGAGAAGAAGTTAAAAAAGTGCTTAGCACTTGTGATGAAAGTCTGACGCTATTTAAGAAGCTTGCCAAACAAGAAGTAACAGAACTAAGCAATAATGGTTGTCGTCTATTTATTTGTTTTGGAAACGTTGTTTACGACTTCATGACAGATATTAGCGATTCCGAATCAGAAAATGTCAGATGGATCAAAGAGAGGCATTATTCAAGGTATACAAGAGAAAACACCGAAGGTTCTATACAAGAAGCCATCTCGTGGTTGGAACGACACTAAGCAAGCGTAGGTGCGTTCCACTTTAAAAACCTCACAACGAATAGCGAGCGTAGGGTGCGTCCCACGCACCATTTAATTATAGGTGTATTCCTTTATGGTGCGTAGGACGCACCCTACGCTTGCTTTTTTTCAAATGAGAGTTTAATAAAAATGGGAGTAGAAGTTCGTCATTTTCCGAATAGTACAGTTAATATAGAATTTCTAGGTGATAAACTAGCAATGTTATTAACTGAAAGAGGATTTACGTTGACTTTTAAGGGATCTACTTTCAAAAAAAGGAAAGACCCTGAATATAAAGTTAAACTTATAAAAGCCGGTTTTTTGAGACGTGTTTTAGGAATGGTATACACATTCAATATAACATTACAAAAAACAGATAATGTTGTGATGGTAAAAGTTGATGATGGTGGTCTTCGTAATCAGTTAGGTGTGTGGGTAATAGCAACCATACCTCCTTTTTGGATACTTTGGATATTCCTTTTTCCATCTGTACCAGGTGTCATATATGCGTGGAAACATAAAGAAAAAATCAGAAAAGAAATTTTGACGCAGGCAGAAACTCTTTCAAAATATGGAGAGTCACCAACACAACAATTAATTGGTAAGCAAGAGCAAGAGCCAAAGCCACAAGAAACCTCAAATACCAACAAGATAAACGAGAAAAAATTCAAAGTGACTTTATTGGGTATAGCTGAGGGTTCCAATAGAGAAGAAACTGAAGCAAAACTTGCTGCGATATTTAAGAAAACACCTAATCAAATCAGAACGCTACTTGATAAACGTGCTGTTATTGGGAATAACTTAGTTCGTGACAAGGCTATAAAATATAAACAAGCTTTAGAAAAAGCCGGAGCGTTGTACAAAATTAAGACCATCAAGCAAGACTTACCAAATGAGCCAAAAACGTACTGTAGAAATTGTGGTTCTGAAGTAGCTGAACAAGCCGTAATGTGTGTCAAGTGTGGAGTACCATCCAAAAACGGAACAAAGTTCTGTCAAAACTGTGGTAAAACATCAAATCCAAATGCGGAAATTTGTGTCAAATGTGGAGTAAGATTAGCAATCGAAAATAACACCGGAATTGCCACTGTAACATCAGCCAAAGGGAGTAATGTTAATCCTGAAAATAAACCGGTAATAACATGGACTAAAGGTTTTTTTATTGCTTGGTGGAATCACATTAAAAAATTAAGGGAATTACCAAAAGCCGAGGATAAAAAACAGTGGATATTGGATAACAAAATTTCATTGGTAGTGGCATTTTTTACATTTTGTTGGGTAATAGCAATTATTACACCAGATGATTTTAATGAAAATAAAGGCTTAATAGAAACAGCGGCAATCTCTTGTAAGAGAGCGGCTGAAAAGTATGCAAAATGGGGTACTGATAGTGATTGGGGGTTAAAATATACTGCAAGGAATCTGGACGAAAATAGGATTGAAATTGTAGGAAAGGATATCCAATTTAAAAATGCTTTTAATGCACAACGATATGCACCCTATACAGGAATCTATTATGTGAGTAAGAATGCATGTATTATCGTTGGAATAGATTAGCAAGCGTAGGGTGCGTCCAACGCACCTTATTTTCTCGTTTCCAACCTCCAACTTATCAGTTTTCCTTGCGCATTTCTCGTTCCCAAACAGCAATTAATGGTGCGTGAGACGCACCTTACGCTCGCTAAAAAATTAATTTTATGAATACTGAAATTGAATTAAAATTGTTAAAAGAGATAGATGAATTAAAGAGAAAAGTTAATACCCTAGAGGGTAAAGATGAAAATCAAATTCCCACTTACCAATACAGTAAAATTAGAGAGACTGATTTAAAAAGATTGTTTGATATTGAAAGGAATTTAAATAATGGTATTTTTGATAAATGGTTAAACAATCAAATTGAAATAGATAACTCAGCAGAAGTATTTTTGAAAGATTTGATAGAAGATAATAATCCTTTGATTGAAATATATAGTGAAGAAGATTTAAAAATTAATTTTATCGCTCCAATTTTGAGTAAAGTAAAGTTTAAATCATTTGAAAAGAACATTAGAGATTTTTATGAATTACGAATGACCTACAAAACGAGTAAATTTGTATTAAATGGTACAATAGATTTTGTCGTTTCTGAAGGATTGGTAGAGAGTAAAAAACCTTATTTTTTTATTCAAGAATTTAAAAGAAGTGAAGAATATGGAAATCCAAGACCCCAACTTTTAGCAGAACTTATAAGTGCTATTGAGTTAAATGATTGGAAATTTATAAAAGGTGCTTACATAATAGGTGGAAGTTGGCATTTTGCTATTTTGGAAAAGTTAAATGTTGATAAATATCAATATTTTATATCGCAGAATTTTGATTCTACCAAAATAGATGATTTAAAATTGATATACAAAAACCTGTTGTTTGTTAAAAATGAAATAATAAGTATGGTAGCTAGGTAGGGTGGGCAACGTCTTTTTGGTGCAACGGCACTAATAACTAACAGGCAAAAGGGTAACACCTCAAAACACCCCCTTCCCCAAATCAATTTAAAGCCTCAAGTCGTTTGACTTGAGGCTTTTTTTATGGAAACGAAATAACGTTGATGATTTGATGAGATTTCAATGGAGGAATTGTTTGAGTGGTTGGTTGTTTATTGCGCTAATCTGTTTATCGTTCCCAAACTTCGTTACGGAATGCCTTTTTCTCGACCCCCACCTACGCTCGCTAAACAGATTTTCCGCTTTGTTTCAATTTGAGCTGAAAATGAGCAAGACTTTCATTGTAAATATCGGCTAGTATTTCAACGATACCATCAGCATATCTTTTCCAGCCCGGTTTAAAATCATCCTTGGGTAATTCTAAAAAATAGGCTTTTGGTAAACCTAAGCTGTGGGGCGGCTGGTAACTTATAAACCGCCCTCTTTGATCGGTAATATGCCAACCTTTTTCCAATAAAAAATTAACTAAGTTTTGAAGTGTTAACGGTTTCATACTTAAATGCCTCAAAAATATCAGGGAAAAAATCCATGGTGATTAAATTGATCTCCGCTTCGCTCCGTTACTTCGTTTGACTTAGAAATTTCTATCATTTTTTTTGATCGATTAGTCGTCAATTCTAAATTAACAGCCGGATAATACCAATAAGCGCATTTTCTTAAAATGAGTTTTTCTGAGTCAACTTGTAACCAATTTTTTCGTTCATTTGGGAAAATGAAAACTATAAGGATTAAAGGAATATAATTATCTTCGTTCTTTCTGCTTATTAAGTCATTATAATTCTTGACTTCCAACTTGTATTTAATCGTTTTCCCAGTATCAATAATGTTTTTTTCCATGACAGATTTCAATTGAATATCAATCATTCTACCACTTTTGCGAAATCTACCATTATCTTTAACAGCATAAGTGATATGTAAATCTGTTCCATAATCCTTACCACTCAAATCATAATAGCCCTTGCTATTAGCAATAATTTCAATATATTTTGTGGAAAGTTCTTCCATTATATCTTGATGAGTCATAACATTTTTAACTCGTCTTTTTCTCGTTCCCAAACTCCGTCAAAGTCAGCCATGTAGGGTGGGCAACGTCTTTTTATTGCCCACCACCAATAACTGAACTGCAGAAAACTCGTAAGCCGTATATCTTTAATTGATAAATTGTCATTTGTAGGGTGCATAAGCGATAGCGTCATGCACCATTCATATTTTTACTGATAGGAAAAAGGGTAAAACCTCAAAACACCCCCTTCCACAAATGCCATTTAAAGCCTCAAGTCGTTTGACTTGAGGCTTATGGAAACTTCATTCTTCGCTATGCGATATCAACGTTGATGATTTGATGAGATTTCAATGGAGGGATTGTTTAGGCTATTTAGGGTGCGTCCCACGCACCGTTTTAGAGGGAGAGGTGCGTAAAACACATCCAACGTTCGCTAAAATGAGAGAATATACACCAAATTGAAATGACTCTCTTTAACATCAAAAACGACATTCAGAGGAACCAATGAAAATTTATGATCCCTCATTTTCATCTATAGGGGCCAATTTTTAAAATCAAGGTCTTTAAGATAAAAAATTTTGGGGATTTCTATCAATCGGGCGCAATAACGTATTTAATGCTAATTAAATCAATAATTTAGTGCTGCCACGCTTGAAAAAATTATTTTTAACTGGATTTCCTGATTTTTTAACTCATTGATTTATAAAGTTTTATAACTCGTGTTCCTGATCACCATAATGTCCACTAATTGAATGAATATAAATTATAATGTTCATCAAAGCTATAGATAGCGAAGGGTGCGGGGAAGCGCACCATTAATTTCCGCTATTTTCGTTATGGAACGAAATAATAAGAAAACATTTGAAGAGTATAATTATGGCAGCAACAGATAGCCCTTTAAAACGCTTAGTGACGACTTTTATTGATGATTTTGCGACATGGCTTCTGGAAAGTGATGTAGATTCTGTCACACCACACAATATTGAGTTATATGCCAAACCCGATCCGGTTCGTGCCGATGAAGTTTTTACCGTCAAACTCAAAGGTGCAGCGTCTAGCACTTGATTTCTTAGTTACCTTTGACTACTGTTGCCCATTTGAGTAAGAAATATAGCGAAAATTTGACATTTCCTTTCAAACTATAAGTACTGAAGCAAAATAAATCTGGTATTTCCTTTGATGATTTATGAGAATTTTATCAAGAAATAAAATACTGGATTAATTATGCACAGGTACTTAGTAACATGACATCTTGAAATTTCAAACCAACCAAATTAACATGAAAAAATCTAAAAAAGTCACTCGAATAACTTCCAGTGACGATTTAAATCAAGCTAAATACGATGCTCTACAAGACATTGCCAAGCAATGTGGTTCTATTCGCACCGAAGTTTGGCGCGATTATGGTGCAGTTGGTGGCTTGGAGGCCAAATTTTACTCAGTGCGCAACAACTGGATAGCTGATAAACACATTAAAAATTTACCCCAAAGAATCTGGCGAGCTACATTGTCTGATACTTTGGGTGATATTAAAGCCTATCGAGAAGCCGCTAAAGAAAAGGTTAGAAGAAAAATATTTAGAAATATTAATGATGGCGCAGAATGTAAAGATTTGTTTCAAATACTTAAAAATGATGGTTTATGGATAAATAATTCCTATTCACGCCGCTTGATGCGCTTAGTATGGAAACATGGCAAAAATCACACTTTTAATCAAATGGTATTAGAACCGGGTAGTTATAAATGTTTTTCATATCATGGCAAAAACTATATTGAAGTCATTAGCTTAACTAGAGGAAAACGCATTGCCATTCCAATCATAACCGATTATCCTATAGCTGGACAAATAAGATTAATTTTACGATCAGATCAAGTAGAAATTCACTATACGATAGATAATACTGATGACCGTGCTTGCGGTCTAGCAGAAATGGGTATAGACAAAGGTTATAGTGAAGTATTTGTTGATTCAGAAGGTGAGTTTTATGGTAAAGATTTTGGCAATGTTTTATCAAAAGAATCCGATTCTTTATCGATTAAATACAAAAGGCGCAATAAGATAAAAGCGGTTTTGGATAAAGTTGAGCAAAAGAATCCTAAAAAAGCTAAAAGAATTAGAAAGCACAACTTGGGTAGAAAAAAACTCAATAGGCGCAAACAACGGCATCAAGCATTGGTTAAAACGATTGTTTTTACGGCAACAAATCGTGTTGTTGATAAGGCAGAAACTATCATTTGTGAGGATTTAACAAAAACCTTCAAGTCAAAGAATTTAGGTAAAAATACCAATCGCAGATTAAGCGGTTGGGTAAAAGGATTGATGGCTTCAGCCATTGATATAGTAGCTTCCCGAAGAGGTTCTAGGGTCGTTCTAGTCAATGCGGCATACACTTCTCAAATTTGTTCCCAGTGTGGTTGCTTCGGTAAACGTACTGGAAATAAGTTTCACTGTGCCTCCGGGTGCGGGGCGGTTATGCAAGCGGACTTGAATGCAGCGATTAATATTTTAGCAAGGTCAGACGATGAAGAGCTACATCGGTGGCTTCCCTTTGCGAAGGTGAAGCAAATTTTGCTTAAACGTTGTCGTCGACCGGATGAGACAGTCCATCCAGGACTCCAGTTGCAACTTAGTTTTTAAGTTATCAACGGAGAGCGAATTATCAGGGATAAATGATCAGGGATGAGTAAGAAAAAAGAAGCTGCTTAAAATGTTAGACCGATTGATCGAGAATGAAGATTTATTACTAAACACGCCGATGATGCGTCGCCTTCGTAGACAAGGGTTTGAAGAAGGAAGCTTAAATAAATCCCACAATGATATCTTAAAGATCGTGGACATTCGATTTCAGCCACAATCCCCCCTTCGTCAACAATTCGAGCAACAATTAGCACCCATTGTTAACGAAACAATGCTAGATATGCTATTGATGACAGCCGTTCAGTGTCAGACGATAGTGGAATTTCAAACCCTGTTAGACGGTGCAAATAAAACCCATTAAGGAACGTGCATGAAATAACTTTTCCTCGTTCCCAAACTCCGTTTGGGAATGCCTTCCCCGACGCTCCGCGTCGAATCGAATGTTCATCAAATACGAAAAACGGTTATCCTTTTTATCCGACATAATCTCTCGCACGAGAATAACGCCAATGTTTAGGAAAATCAACATAATTTATCAATTGTTCTTTGCGGAGCAAAGGGGAAGGCATGATCTCCGCGCAGCGAAGGCAACGAAGTTTCCCAAACGGAGTTTGGGAACGAGAACGAACCGAGAATGAAAAAATAAGGTGCGTGGGACGCACCCTACTAATTAGGTATGAGAATGCAATTGCTGCATAGCCTTATCCAGTTCTCCCGCCACTATCAACGGCATAACCTCAAGAGCCACACTTATAGCCTCTTCAATTGCTATTTGTTCATCGCGAGTGGGAGGGCTCAATACATGATTAGTCACATCTGCTCTGTGTCCCGGATGACCGATGCCCAACCGTAAACGTAAAAATTGACGCTCACCTAAGTGAGCGATAATGCTTTTTAAGCCATTATGTTTACAATCGCTCCCGCCTTTTTTGAGGCGGGCTGTACCGGGGGGAAAGTCAAGATCATCATGAACCACTAGTATTTGCTCTGGGGGAATTTTATAATAGTTTGCCAATGCAGCAACTGCTTGCCCACTATTGTTCATAAATGTATTAGGTTTAAGCAACCAACAAGTCAGCTTTTCCCCTTTTTGAGACAGAGGAGGG
>Ga0233403_10001328_pt1 | contig 11611 bp, 7 predicted proteins | sample Na_oxic_1_MG_FD_179866 | JGI IMG/M metagenome (GOLD analysis project Ga0233403, IMG submission 179866) | Seawater microbial communities from Saanich Inlet, British Columbia, Canada - Na_oxic_1_MG | ecosystem: Environmental > Aquatic > Marine > Inlet | place: Canada: British Columbia | collected...
TCGCAGCCCCCACTGCTGGACTCCACTTTGATGAAGCCATGCTAAATAAAATTGAAGCAATGGGGATAGAAAAAACTTTTATTACTTTGCATGTAGGTGCTGGCACATTTGCACCAATCCGTGTTAATGATATTCATCAACATACCATGCATGCTGAACATATTTCTATTACTGCCCAAGTTTGTGAACAAATCAATGCTACCCATGAGCGGGGTGGACGTGTCATTGCCATCGGTACAACCACCATGCGAGCCCTTGAAACCGCATCCACTTCCGGCATGATAAAACCTTACGATGGAGAAACCCGTTTATTTATCACGCCCGGCTATCATTTTCAAACGGTTGATGCGCTATTAACCAATTTTCATTTGCCAGAATCAACGCTACTCATGCTCGTTTGTGCCTTTGCCGGACAAACTCAAGTATTAGCTGCTTATCGACATGCAGTAGCACAACGCTATCGTTTTTTTAGTTATGGCGATGCGATGTTTGTTGAAAATGGGAATTAGGAATTGGGAATTGAGTATAATATTGTCATTGATCGTCGCCGATCTGCGTTACTTCGTTTCGAGCTTCGCTATGAAAATTCATTGAATTATACGATGAACGAGTAAAAATCCAAAAACTTAATCGTGTGAAGTATAAAGAGAGATTTCTAAGCAAAGCTCGAAATGACAACAGTGGAAGACCATTAACTTTTGTTCATTCCCAATTCCCAATTACTCATTACCCATTACCCATTACATCCATTCCCAAAAAAGGAAAAAATCTATGTCACCCTCGTCATACCATTATTCTTATACCAAAGCTCGGTTAATTGGTGCTTTACTCAAGCTGGAAAAATTCACCGTTTTTTCAGAGTTAACGTTAAATATTGATGACAAAACCTACTTACCTGATATTTGTCTTTATGCAAAACGTGATGTTGATTTGTCAGTACCAGACATGATTGAAATGGATGAAATGCCATTATTGGCAATGAAAATACTGTCACAAACCCAAACCACACAAGACATGCTGGACGAATTTGCTATTTACTTTGGTGCAGTCATCAAATCTTGCTGGTTAGTGGTTCCCGTAGCTGGTGCAATCATTATTTATGCCTCACCTGACAATGCACAGCGATTTAGTAGTGGGAACATTATTGATGAACAACTTGATATACAAATACCTATCCAAGAAATTTTTAATTAACAACTCATGTTACGCACAATATTGTTATAGTTATCCATAAAAGTTTTGTTCGGTATCGAAACCTTCGATGTTTTAGAAACCTCGAAGGTTTTTTCCAGCATTTCTCTTGGGATCAAACTAGGTGTAGAACAAACTCAAACCAATAATTTCTATTTGATAATGACTTAATTAACCATTAACAATTTTTATTTACACCATAATTCATCTATAATGCAATGTTTAAAATTTATTTTGGAGTCCAAAGCTTTAGCTTTGGAAATATCGCCAGTTAATTTTGAAAACGACTTAACTATTCCTAATTGATTGAACAAAGTTGCTCATTAGGTATCTTATGAAAATCTATAAGGAAATTTTATGATAAATCAACGCAGAAAGAAGAACTTTTTACAACATAGGATTTTATTTTCCCTTCTCATCAGTTTGGGATTGGTCATGCCTATTATCAATACCAATGCCCAAGAACAACCCGTTGATTTCAGTAAACTCACCGCTGAGCAAATGGCGACTCTTTCGCCTTCAACTTTCAGTAGCATGACCGCCGATCAAATAGCAGCTATTCCACCCGCTGCTTTTTTGGGCATGACGGCTGAACAAATGGCTCAACTCACTGCCGATCCATTCAAACAAATGCCAAGTGAACTGGTATCCAAAATGTTCACTAACGTTGACCCTGACAAGATTACACCAACTGATGCTGAGAGATTACTGCCTGATGGCTGGACGCTTGATTTAAGCAGTGGTACTTTAACCGCCCCTCCAGAGGCTAAATTAACGCTGAAGGTTTTGCCAATTGAAGACACGGAATTATTGGTGGATTCACCAGAATTACCGGACCTTAATGCCGGCTTTGGTATTGGTGGACGGGGAATACCTGTAGTTACTCGCATAAAAGACGCATTTAATGCGATGATTGGGTTACAAGATTTTACCTTGTTACAAGACGACACTGGTATCTTTAAACTTTTTGCTACCGACGACAATGTGGTCAATAATGAATTGAGCTTTATTCCCCATTTTGACAATATCCATCAAATCCAAGATGAAAGATTTGCTTTTGGTATTGGGGATTTTGTGGATTTGACGGGCCCGGTCTCTGTTGATGAAGGTGGATTTTACCGTTTTACTACACCGGAAGGCATACAAGTTAAAATCATTCCGGCCCCTAAAAATTTGGAAATGTTATCCGAAGCATTGGGCGGAGGGCAAGTCATTTTAGGGCAAGATGGCGATGTATTTATGGAATATCTTGACGCTCCTTCTGGTGAAACAAGCAATCACATCGTTATTTTCGATTATAAAGTCGAACGAGAAACGACTGGACTTGCTCCTGGACTTTACGTGGATGAAAATGGCGTAGGAAAAGTCGTCTATTCTGACGGTACTTTCCAATCAATTAACCCAACCGTCTATTCTCCCTCCACCTTTATTCGAGTAGGCAGTGAATTCCCAGGCGTAAATCCTAAGTCCTTTCTTTACAAGGTGGATGGTACGTTTAATGTCTCATTCAAATCGGAAATGATAGAAACATCAACCACTCAGGTTGGCAATGATGATGAAACACTCGTTGAGACAACTGTTACAGTTTATCAAACACAACGCTATGTTCTTCAATCTACTCCTGGGCTAGAAATCGAAGAGCTTGCAGCCGGCGAATCGCTTAAATCAAGCGTAGTCCTTAGTGACGAAGGGATGTTGGATTACGCAACCTGGATAGAGGGTGACACGGAAGAGAGTACACGAAAAAGAGGAAAGGCTCGTAGTGTGAAATCAAAAGTGAAAATTAGATAATGTTGTTCATTTCAACCAAAATAGCGTGTTTTTGCTGTCAAGGAAAGTGATATAGCAATCCTAAATCATTTATGATGTTATCCATCTTTTGTTCCTCTAAGGATAAAGGATATTATCCACTATAACTGATTTAGGATTGCTATAGTAAAACCTTCGATGTATTTAATTTAAAACCTCGAAGGTCTTCAAGCAAAATGATTGCTCTGAAAAACTATAGTAGGGTGCGTCCCACGCATCATATCTCAGGCATTATCACAAGTGGTGTGTGAAACGCACCCTACAATCCTATCTGGAAATATGGTTATGAAATCATCTTTTTTATTAATCCTCTCTTTATTGATGACGTTTACTTCCCTTCATGCAGAAGTAACTCTTGATGGCACATTAGGTCCATCTACGGCCCTTCCTGGCCCTGACTATGCTATTGGTGCAGAATTAGGGCAACAACGTGGTAACAACTTATTTCATAGCTTTGAGCAATTTAATCTCACGGTTGATGAAAGTGCTACGTTTTCAGGGGCCGATACCATTGGCAATATTATTAGCCGCGTGACCGGTGGAATGCCTTCCAATATTGATGGCACCATCCGTTCCACTATTCCAAACGCCGATATGTATTTTTTGAATCCTTATGGAATTATGTTTGGACCAAATGCAAAATTAGATATACCAGGTTCTTTTCATGCCAGCACAGCGGATACGTTACGTTTTAGCGATGGTAGCCAATTTAATGCACGAAATCCCTCAGAAAGTCTCTTGACAATAGCTCCCATTTCAGCGTTTGGCTTTCTCACCGATTCTCCCCAGCCATTATCTATTGAACGTAGTCGATTGACTGCCTCAGTAGGAAAAAGCTTTTCTTTCATAGGAGGTACGGTGCAAATCAGTAGTGCCATTATACGAGCCGCCGCCGGACGCATCAATATTGCCGGTGTTGCAAATCCAGGTGATGTCACTTTGGTGGAACAAGACTTAACCTTATCAAGCCAAGCCGGTGACGTGACATTACAAAATTCTTTGGTAACCGTCAGTGGTGGTGGTAGTTCAAGTGGTATTTATATCCGCGCTGGACAATTTTTGATAGAAAATGCTACTGTCAATGCTAATACTCAGGATGCTTCTGATGCTGGGGAAATCAATGTACAAGCCGATGATCTCATAGCCACTGAGGGTGGACGTTTTCTCAGCCAAACTAGTGGTAGTGGACAAGGTGGGCTGATTAAAATTCAAGTCACCGGATTAACAGAATTGTCTGGTGAATCGGTTGATAATCTAGGAACCGTCAGAAACAGTAGTATTAATGTAGTGTCTTTTGAAGAGGGTAGCGGTGGAAATATTGAATTAGAAACTGAGACGCTTGAACTTAAAGACGGTAGCTATATAAGTGCTTCTGCTTTTGGATTGGGGCAAGGCGGTAATATCACTATTCAAGCCACTGATGCTATCACGCTTTCTGGTTTCAGTAGTGAAGGATTTGGCAGTTCTATTAATGCAAATACCTATGGCGAAATGGAAAATGCCGGTCGTGGTGGTACAATTACATTAGAAACGAGACAATTACAACTAACAGATGGTACAAATATTACCTCTGTTACTGACAGTTCTGGTCAAGGAGGTAATATCAATATCAGCGTTACCGAAAATGTTATTTTATCAGGCGAAGATAGTGATCTTTTCCCTAGAATTTTGACCACCACAGAAGGTTCAGGAAATGGTGGAACCCTTCAGTTAACCACTAATCAATTAAGTATCATTGATGGTGCTATTATTTCAGCCGATAGTTGGGGAACTGGTCAAGGTGGTAATATCCAAATTCAGGCAAATGATTTAGTCAATATTGAAGGTGTAGACAGTGATGGATATGGGAGTGCCATAGTAGCAAATAGCAATAGTGAAGAGGAAAATGCCGGCGACAGTGGCACCGTCGAATTAACTGTTGGACGCTTGCAATTAAGGGATGGTGGTCAAATTGGAGCCAGTACCTTTGGTCCTGGAAACGCCGGTAATGTTAATATTAACGTCGCCAAAGATGTGAGTATTTCTGGTCTTGATCAGAGCGAAGATGAAAATCCCAGTGGTATTTTTAGTGCTTCAGTCAGTGAATATGCGGGTAATGCAGGTAGTATTGTCTTAACAGCCGGTAATTTGCGTATGGATGACAGTGGTAATATTAATGTAGCAACTTATGGGCCAGGATTTGGAGGAAATATCGCTATCCAAGCTCAAAATATGGTCTTAACTGGAAACAGTTTTATCACAGCTTATAGTGGTCCTTTTGATGAGGATGATAGCTCTGCTAGCGAAATGTCATTTGGTGATGCAGGGAATATTTCTTTAGCCATTGGTCATTTGCTTATTATGCGCGATAGTCGAATAGAAACTTCTGCCAAGTTCTCAGATGGGGGCAATCTGATTATTAACGCGCCCGGTTACGCTTATTTGAGAGATAGTCGAGTGACCACCAGTGTGAGTGAAGAATTTGGTAATGGTGGCAATCTCACCATTAGTCCCCAATTTGCCATTTTTGATAATAGCCAAGTGTTTGCGAGAGCGAAAAAAGGAGCCGGTGGTAATATTGATGTGACAACGACTGGCATTTATAACTTTACTGGCGAGTCAATCGCACAAATTATCAGTGCCTCTTCAGAATTTGGTGTGGATGGGATTGTTACCATTAATACGCCAGACAATAGTGCCCAAGAAGGTCTTTTCACACTACCCGCTAGTTTTTTCGATGCGTCGGCGTTGATGAATACGGCTTGTGGACAACGAATTGCGGAAAATCTCAGTAGCTTTCTGATAAGAGAAAGTGAAGGTACTCAAATCGTCTATAATGATTTATTGCCGAGTGGCCCACTGCTCACTAAATCTCTGAATTTAACAACTAGAACTGCAATGAACAGCCAAAATATCACCATGCCGGAAGCTTTTTTGTTAATCGGTTGTAATAGACCATTATAAGGAATAATAACCAAAGCTAAAGCTTTGGACTCCAATCAAAGCTAACGCTTTGGGTTTGGCTGGAGTTCAAAGCGAAAGCTTTGAGCTTTTTCTAGGAATCAAAATGGATTTAATAGTCCGCGTTAATCAACTTTTTACTGACAGTATTACGCTTAAAACTCAAGCCTTGCCTTTGTTAGCACCGAACATTGTTCAAGCGGGGCAAATTATGGTGGCTTGTTTGCGACAAGGTAATAAAATTCTGAGTTGTGGTAATGGCGGTTCAGCTGATCAAGCGCAACATTTTTCGTCAGAAATGTTGAATCGATTTGAAATAGAACGGTTCGCTTTGCCGGCTATTGCTCTGACAACGGATACTTCAGCATTGACTTCCATTGCGAATGATTCTACCTTTGAGCAGATATTTTCACGGCAAATCAGTGCGCTTGGAAAGGTCAATGATATTTTGCTAGCGATTACTACCAGTGGTCATTCTCCTAGTGTTGTTAAGGCAATTGAAGCCGCACATTCTAACAAAATGCCAGTCATTTTGCTCAGTGGGAAAGATGGCGGGGAAGCAGCTAGTCAATTACAGAAAATGGATATAGAAATTCGGGTACCCAGTCAATCAACGGCACGTATCCAAGAAGTGCATTTATTAGTGATTCATTGTTTGTGCGATCTGGTGGATAATCTATTGTTTAGTTGAGTTAAAAACTTTCGAGATCAATTTTTTTAATTTTAAGTGTAGGTTATAGCGGTTCCCGATTGAATAAAATAGATTAAGGTTATTTAAATCATTGATAATTAAAATATTAAACCCTATAACTCGGTAACACAATAAACTCGAAAACGCTATAGCTAAGCATAACCCGACAAATAGATTTAAGTTGGGTTACGCTTCGCTAACCCTATTCATCATTGTATCAAGTCCGTGCAACCCGAAAGCCAAAAGTATAAAAGCGATAGGTTCGGTTTCCCCAATCACGATTAGCTGTCCGGCAAAAGTTCGGTGCGTAGGGCCACGCTCCACCACGCAATACCCGGTATTTGTTTTTTTTAGGACCAAAATTCCAAACACGACTATCAGTGGGTGCCTTTTGATAGGTTTCATGCCAAGGATCAGCCATCCATTCCCAAACATTCCCTAACATATCATCTAAACCAAAAGCATTTGATTTAAAAGCATTCACTGGAGCTGTATACTTAAAACCATCATCTTTTATTGAGCAATTCGCTTTAGTTTTATCCCACTGGTTGCCCCACCAATATTGAGTTTCGGTGCCAGATCGCGCTGCATATTCCCATTCTGCTTCGGAAGGTAAACGATAGTTTTTACCAGTTTGCTGACTTAACCAGTTAACATAAACCATTGCATCGTTCCAACTGATACAAACCACCGGATGATCGTCATTTTGAGAAAAATAAGGATTACGCCAATTCGCGTGTTTGTGCTTTTTCCAATCATTACCTTCCCAAATATAACAACCATCTTCCTGTTCAGCTTCCGTTTGATAACCAGTCGCTTTGACAAATTGTCTGAATTCACCCACTGTTACCCCATTTTTACCCATTGCAAAACGCTTAACAGATACAAAATGTACTGGTTTTTCATTATCAGAACCAATGCCTTGAATATCACCCATCCTAAATCGTCCCGCCGGTATCCATACCATTTTAGGACCTAAGCTACCCTCTGTTAAATGATCACGAAATACTTCACCAGGTGCTAAAGTTTTATCCAGTAACTTTACTATATTCTTCTCATCATTCACTGGATTATCCAGCAAAGCAACCTTTTGGTAATCACCATTATCAATGATTAACGTAAGATGAGCAGCGTGAACGGATAGAGTAATAAAAAATAATATATTTAAAACCAATAATATGTGATACATAATAGGAACCTATTGCCAATATTCAAAGCTTACCCTTTGGACTTTAACTTGTGAAGGTAAGGTGAAAAGCAAAAAATATTATCTCGCTCTTAAAAATACTATTTCTTCAAGAAATAGTATTTTTTGCTGGACAATTATGGGATGTTTTTTTGTGCTTATCGTCTAAAAAAAAGCGGGGAATCCTTCCTTTGAAAAAGATTAGGGATGTGCATAAAATCAAATCAGCAACTAAACCTGACAGGTTTTTAAAACCTGTCAGGTTTGAACGTTGAGGAAATTATTTTGTGCACGTTCCTTAGAGGAGATTCTATTTTCAGAAAATAATCATCCCAAACGGAAATCTAAGAAATCCTATTTTTTAAAGAAATAGGATTTTTCAGGCCCTCAATCTTTTTCTGGGATAATTTATTTTTTGGATATCCCTTAACTGTTGGTAGGAGGGAACAATAACTCTAGCATTATAAATTATTTATTGGTAGAATAATTTTTGTGCGAGGTACTTAAAGACAAAACCTTCGATGTTTTGAAAACCTTGAAGCTTTTTAACGGAAGATTGAAGAGTAAATTATGGAGTCCAAAATTAATTTTGAAAATCCAAAATCAATTTTAGACTTTAAATTATGTGGGAAAAAACTATGAAGAAACATCTCATCAAAAAAACATCACTTTGGATAGCATTTTTCCTAGCCAGTTTGATGACAGTGCAAGCTTTTGCACAAAAAACTCAAGTTTGCGGTATTATTTCTACTGATAGGACTCCGCTTAATATTCGCAAAAATGCCAGTCAAACCTCAAAAATCGTTACAAAAGCGGCTAAAGATTCCGCCGTCCGTATTTTAGGTACGCGTGGTGCCTGGTACAAAATCAAACTCAACAATGGCAAGATTGGCTATGGTAGCATGGACTACATCAGAGAAGTCACGCCAAGGACTAGTCCAACTTGTGGCATTATCGCTACTCAAAGCTCATCTTTGAATATTCGTCGATCCGCCAGTCAAAGGGCAAAAGTGATTGCAAAAGCCAGTAAAAATTCCACCGTCCGTATTTTAAGCCAGTATGATGGATGGTATCAGGTTCTGTTGAATAACGGTAAAGTTGGTTATGCGAGTACTGCTTACATCCGAATAGCAAATTATCAATAAAGTCATCCAAAATAAATTTTGGACTCCGATAGTGTTTCAGATAATTATTTTCAAAAGGGCGAACACGCAGGTTCGCCCCTACACTATGCCCGTAGGGGCTCACTTTAGTGTTCGCCCTAAAATGATTTTTCTGAATATCTATAGCCTGGTTTAGGAGTCCAAAATTTATTTTGGAGGAGAGTCCAAACCGTGAGCTTTGGATTATTTATTCTCTGATATGAACTTCTGTCCCTTCCGTCACCAAATCAAACAAATTAATCACATCATCATTGTACATTCTGATGCAACCATGAGAAGCCGGTTGCCCAATTTTATTCTCCTCCCCAGTGCCGTGAATATAAATATAACGTTGGTAGGAATCTATCCCAGGTCCGCTATTACCCCCCGGCTCTAAGCCCGTCAACCACATAATGCGGGTTGTGACTAAATCGCCCGCCCCCTCAACATTCATTTCAGCAATTTGACCGGTGGAACGACGCGCTTTAAAAATCATGCCTTTTTGTGCCCCATCACCAATTTTATCTTTAATACGATGCGCTCCCAACGGCGTTTTGTTGCTCCCAGCCTCACTCCCAATACCATATTTGGAGGTTGAAATCGGATAGGTTTTTATCTCTTCATGATCACTATAACGACAATATAGATAAAGTTGTTGCTCTGAAATACTGATGTCAATTCGAGACTTTAGTGGTGGCATAACGCATTGAGGGGTTTCTGGTAAAGATTGAGAATTTTCAGGTATTGGCTTCATGTTATCAACAACTTCAGTAAACGGTTTCGTGTTATTTACAACCGGTTGTGAACTAGAGTGTTGTACACTTTCATCTTTACAATGCGCCAAACTAAGTACCATGACTGGCATCATTAAAAAAAAACTCAGTTTTTTGAGCAGATTTCTCGGTTTGAGAAATTGAGTAGGTATTAATTTTGAGTGCATAATTTAGATTATCCTCTTAATCCAATCCAAAGCTAAAGCTTTGGACTCCAAAAATCGTGGAGTGGAGTCCAAAGCTTTAGCTTTGGAAATCATTTGAAAATCATTGAAGCATTCTAACATAGCCAGAAAGTCAGATAACTCATTTTTTGGGGTTTTTACAAATACTATTTCTTAAAGAAATGCTATTTGTTGGTCAATTTTGGTCAAATTTTGGACGAGTCTCAATCAAAACTAATCGAAGGTAAGAAAAACGTGCCTTTAGGTGTCACGTTAATTTTCCCGTCTTTGAGCCCAACATCAAGGTCTATATTACTAATTTTTAATGAATAAATGATTAATTTATCCACTTGTAAACTACCGTTAATATGCAAGGTGCGTAAATTTTCTAAAGCTGATAATGCCTCTTCGCCAGACGGGAGTGAGGTTGGTTCATTTTCCTTATCTTCTGCCGGTGGTAAATAACGATCAACATCAATATTATCGACTTCCAGATGAAAAGTCATCGCTGGTGGTTGAAAATTTTGGATTTGAAAAGTTCCTTGTAAATGACTATCATCTAATTGTATTTTGAGCTGATTCAAACTAAGCACTTCAGAAAGAACAACCTCATTTAGCTTTTGTTGAGTAGAAGATACAATGCCTCTTTTTTTCAAGGGTGGAATTTTTCCGGTTGAAAAATAGGGATTAGAGAAGATATTTGTCTCCAAATTCCTTGGCAAGCTCCCTTCTGAAAAAGGAATTGTTGCATTCCTTTTCAAATTCAAAACCGGAATTTCTCCTGTTGAAAAAGGTGAACTAGAGAAGACTTCGGTTTTTACCTGCCTTGGCAGAATCCCTCTTTTTGGAAAAGAAAGAGTAGAGGGAATTTTGCTTTCCACATTCATTAAATTTCCCAAATTTCCCTGTAACTGCGTTTCAAGAACCAATTTCGTCAATACCTTGGGATCGGTGGTTTTAGGAACCGGTTGTCCTAACTTTTCCATGAGTTGGCGCGGATTAGCTGATAATTTCAGCGTTGCTTTTAATTTCTGTTGCGTTGAAATTTGTTCAACCGATAAATTGCCATTCAATGCGGTTCCCAAAATATTAAGTGCAAATTGATTGGCGGTCAAAGTGTCGTTGGCAAAATTGAAATTAAGCTGTTCGCTATTGAATTTATTATTATCGACGCTGATAAATAAATTATTAAGCGTTACCTCTTGAGTGGTCGCCGTTAAATCGGTTTTCAACGTTGCACGATTGAGCGTTAAGGGGATTGGGAGTTCCACCGGGGCTTGCCCTAAACGTTTTAGCACTTGTTGAGGATTAAAAGGAGCTAAAGAAAGTTTAGCATTAAGCTGCATATCACTCAGCAGTTGTTGTGCTTGAATGTTACCAGTCAAATTCATGCCCAACGCATTGAGGGTAAAATCCTTAGCATCAAGTGTTTCTTTCTTAACATCAAAATGGAATGCGCTGGTTTTCAATTGGTTATCATCCACACGCAAATTGATATTTTTCAAGCTGATATCATTCATATCACGCACTTGAAATTGTGTGGATAATGCGGCAGTTTTTAATGGCAGCACATTTTCTTCGGGCAATGAAAAAGGCGGCAAGAGGTGCGTTTGTTCTAAACGCTTTGCCGTTTCTCGCACATTGAACGGGGCTAAGTCGATTTTTCCATCTACGTTTGGAGAAGAAAGTAGTTTGGTGATATTGAGTTGCCCAGT
>Ga0233403_10001330_pt1 | contig 11596 bp, 6 predicted proteins | sample Na_oxic_1_MG_FD_179866 | JGI IMG/M metagenome (GOLD analysis project Ga0233403, IMG submission 179866) | Seawater microbial communities from Saanich Inlet, British Columbia, Canada - Na_oxic_1_MG | ecosystem: Environmental > Aquatic > Marine > Inlet | place: Canada: British Columbia | collected...
GGGTTGTAGACCTGGGTTGTAGACCTGGGTTGTAGACCTGGGTTGTAGACCTGGGTTGTAGACCTGGGTTGTAGACCTGGGTTGTAGACCTGGGTTGTAGACCTGGGTTGTAGACCTGGGTTGTAGATCTGGGTTGTAGACCTTATTTAATAAAAATTTTATTGTAATCTCGCTAATAGTTATACTTCTTAAGCAGGAAAGAAGGGATTTGAACCCCTACAATTGATTTTGAAGACCAAGGCTCTGCCTGTTAAGCTACTTCCCTTTCAAAATTAATTTTAAAAAAATTGATTTAATCCACCAACAGGTTCCCCTACCGGTACCTTGTTACAACTTCACTCAAATTACTAACGTTAATATCCACATTTATATATTAAAAAAAATAAATAGATTAATATATATTTTTATGTTCTAAGAAAATTAACTCTTCGAGCGTGATGGGCGGTGTGTACAGAACTAAATTGTTGCTTCACCATATCATTCTAATATATGATTACTAACGATTACTTCTTTTTATTTTTTTGTTACAAAAAATAATCCGTACATAATAATTTTTTCTATTGCGATAGTTTACACTAATGCATCCTACTGTTAAAATTTTTGTAACACGCATTCAGCCCATTATATAAAGTCCATAATGACTTGACTTCATTCTTACTAACTACTATATAGTTAACTTCCATTAATATAACTTAATGTAAGAGTTTCGTCCGTTTAGAACTAAAACTAAGATTTCACAACACGAACTGACGACAGCCATGCAGAACCTAAAAAAAAATAAATTATATTTATTTTTTATAATAATGGTAAGGTTTTTAGTGTATTGTCTAATTAAGACACATGTTCCACCGTTTACAAAAGTTCCCGCCAATTTTTTTGAGTTTAAACCTTGCGGTTGTTGTCCCCAGGCGGAGTAATTACGTTAATTAAAATAACAAATTTTCTACTCATAATTCAGGGTATGGACTACCAAGGTCTCTAATCTTGTTCGCTCCCCATACTTTAATGTCTCAGTGTTAATCTTTAATAATTTATTGCCGTGGCTATTGGAGGCATTCTTATTCTATTCGTCTGGTAAAACTAAAATAAAAAGTCCATAAATTTCTTAAAAATTCCAGTTAATCAACAATTACCACCTACACATCCTTTACGCCTAGTAAATATGGATAATACTCGTACCCCATGTCTTACCGCGACTGCTGGCACATGATTAGTCAGTACTTCTTTACAAATATATATCATTATTTTTTTCTGTGACAAGAAATTCTCCGTAAAATCACTGGATCTAACTTTCGTTAATTGTCCAATATTCTATACTGCTGTAAAATAGGGTCATTTCAAACCCTAGGTGGCTAATTTAACTCTAATATTAACTAAATATATTGCTTGGTAAACCGTTACTCTACCAACTACATAATATTGTATAAGCCTATCTAAAATCTTTTTTATTTTTTTTATCTTAGGTAAGTTCTCATATGTTACGCACCTGTACGCTCTCAAAATAAACAAATTAGCTATTTTGAATAACTTGCATGTATAATATGTTTTACCAGCATTCATCCAAAACTAAAATCAAATTAAATAATTTAGAAAAATAAACAAACAAAAAATTGTTTACATTTTTATTTACTTTGTACAAAACACTTGAATAATTATAATTATTTACTCCAACTTTTTCAAATTGTTTATAATAATTATTTTGTTGTTCTAACAATTATTTATTAAAAACTAAAAAACGTACATTCATAAATACATTTATTTATATATATCAACTTAGCTTCCCAACGATGCTTGTGTCTAATGTTCACAATTGGTACACCATAGGTTATAACGTTCTGATCCTCTCGTACAAAGATAATATGTTTTTTTGTTTTATTTACATAGCAGATAGGGACCAAACTGTCTCACGACGTTCTTAACCCAACTCACGTACCACTTTAATCGGCGAACAGCCGAACCCTTGAAAGCTTGTGCGCCTTCAGGATGTGATGAGTCGACATCGAGGTGCCAAACAACTTTATTAATAAGGACTCGCAAAAGTCATTAGCCTGTTATCCCCGGCGTAACTTTTATCCGTTGATCGATATTTTATTCATAAAAATATATCGGGTCAATCTTAAATATATATGTATATATATATATATATTTTTTACATGTTTGTAAAAAATTTTAGTAAATTTTATAAGTTAACTTAAAATTTACCTTATTCACCTTCGTTACTTTTTAGAAGGTAACCGCCCCAGTTAAACTGTCAATTATGCACCTGTCTCTTCTAAATTTTTTTAAAAAGATAAAAAAGCATTTTTTATTTAGAGTAGTATCTCACTAAAATATAAATTACTACCTATACTGCACAAAACAAATATTCTTTTAATACATAAATACAGTAAAGATGCACGGGGTCTTTCCGTCTTACTATGTTTTTATCGCATCTGCACGATAATGTTAATTTCACCGAGATAATGTTGGAGACAGTAGAGCGATCGTTACTCCATTCATGCAGGACGGAACTTACCCGTCAAGGAATTTCGCTACCTTAGGACCGTCAAGGTTACGGCCGCCGTTTACTGGAGCTTATATAACCGCTTTCACAGTTATTTTTAACTTTACAGCACTGGGCAGGAGTCAGACTTTATATGTCATATTTCTATTTCGCAAAGTCCTGTGTTTTTATTAAACAGTCGCCACTCTCTCTTTAATGTTATCAATTGATACTCTTTCTCCCGAAGTTACAGAGCTATTTTGCCAAGTTCCTTCAACATTATTCTCTCGTAACTTTAGTATATTCTACCTACCTACCAGAGTCAGTTTTAATACGACTTTTATATCTAAAATATTTCCCGGTTACACGTCAATTTAGATTTATTCCCATTAAACTCAAATTTCTTTTTATTCTTAGGGTTCGGTTAACTTAATGCGGTTCATCCTAGCATTAAAACTCTTAGGTATTCAGCTATAATGATTTGTTACATTATTTAGTTACTCATGCCAATATTTTTACTTTTGATATCTTCAACTTATTTTTCAATAAATCTTTAACGACATACAAAACATTCCGCTACTCAATGTTACAACTTCGGTAAAATACTCATTTTCATTATTGTTAACAACCAATAAAATTATATTAAATTATAAAACCCTATATATAAGCTGTGACGCTTTTGTAAAAAGATGGCAGCTTCCATGCCGACTTTTATATAAGAATTATTGATTATCTTTTACTTAGTATTTATTTAAAAACCTTATTTAGTAATCTGGGTTGTTTCCCTCTTGTCTAAAGATTTTAGCACCATTAGACTGTCTATAATTAAAAATATTCTTCTTAAAAAAATAAATAAAGTACATAAAATGTACCTTAAAGCTATTCTGACTAAAATATTTTTTATTACGCACTACTTAAATAGTTTTCGCGGAAAACCAGCTATCACCTTACTTGATTAGCCTTTCACTCCTATTCACAAATCATCCGAGAATTTTGCCACATCCACCGGTTCGGTCTTTTACCTGTTTATGAATAGATCGTAAGGTTTCGGGTTTAATTTTACTAACTTTTTTTATTTTTATACGCCTACTATTTATTAAGCTTGCTAGTAAAATTAACTCATTGGCCCGTGATGCAAAAAGTACATTAATATATAAATATTTAATAACATTAACTTGAGATTTCAAGTTCTTTTAACATAAAATTACAATAGTCTTTTCATCTTTCTTTCACAATACTTTTTTCTATCAATTTTAATTTTATAAACTTAAAGATGATTCTTTAATTTTCAAACATTTCCGCCTTACTTTTTTTGATTTTAAAAAAATTTACAGGGCTTGCACCTTTTTTACACTATTTTCAAAATAATTTAATTATACTTAACCCTTATAAGTGTTCAATCGCCTTTACTTACTTTTTATTTGTTATTTAATATAGTTATTAAGATGTTTCACTTCGCTATTTTGTTTTTAATTATAAGTTCTAAATTTTTCGTATTTTATTATAATTGTTACTTAAAATAAAAATTAAAATTAAGATATCCCTCTCAAGCTATTTTAAAATTCTAAGCGTAAAACTAAAAAGCTTTCTCAAATTGAACCACGTAAATAAATTCCATTATCATAACTAATTTTAAACATAAAATTTTCTAAATAATATAAACTACCTTTAAACATAATATAATCTAAATTTAATAACATATTATTATTAAAAAAAACACCAAAAAAACATACATGATACAAATACACAACTAAATTATAAATTGTTTTTTTTAAATAAATTCAATGTAAAGACCGTGGTTTAACCTTTAAATAAAGTTCTAGAATAGGCAATTGTTGGTATATTAATACCAAAATAGCCAATAAAAAGCAGCAGTATGCATTAAAATAACACATTGAAACTAAACTATAAGACGTTTTTTGTAAACTTAATAAACGAGCTAGATAAAAAAATCATCAAATATATAACATAATATGATGTCACATTTTTAATGTTAAAATAAAATATCACATTCCTAGTTTTTTTGGTAAAAAACCTATTTTTCGTGGATAAAAAATATATGAGTCCATGGTTGCAGAATAATTATAAAAACTTAAAAGATCAGGATATTCCATTGTCATTAGAGTAAATTGGTCATAAGAATAAGTTGTAAAAAAATTTAATGGAAATAAAAAATTGTCTACTTGAGCTTTATCAACATAAGGTAATAGAAGATTTTGTTCATATTCTGTTAATAATGGAACTTTAAAGAAATCTAAGTCCGCAATTTCTGAATTAACCATGTTATTCAAATTAGCGAAAATTCCACTAATATCATGTGTTGATCCCAAATGGTGTGAATATCACCATCATTTATCTAACGAATACATTAACGAATTGGTTTTAATATATTTTCAATGTGAACCATAATTAGTCAATAAAGGTTCTCTCGAGTAAAGGGTTAAAAAATCTCTCCATAAAAGATACGTACTAATTAAAATAATAAATAACGATAATAAAAATTGTGTTTTTCAAAGATACCATTTTAAACTTAAACGTAGTGCATATATTAATCAAATAATATAAGAAAAAAGAGTAATTTCTAACAAAAAACCTCTTTTTGAAATTAAAAAATGCCTAGGCATTAAAGGCGCGGGGCCCCATGACATTCAGCATGCCGAGATAAAAATACCAAAAATTGTTGCTACTTCACCGACCCAAAAGGAAGTCAACCCCTTAAATCATAGTTTTCGGTCCCCTCTTGTAAATTTTCCATAAAGCGTACGTCGTCAAGCCGCCAATCCTCAAATATATAATCAAAAAACTAAAGTAACATATAATAAGACGGAAGGCCTAAAAAAAAATAAAATTTTTGAAACAGATCAATAATTAAAATTATATTCAAATAAAAATAACCACTCTACTAGTCAAGAGGCTATTCCGCATAATACAATATTTAATAAATTAACATGATTAATTAATTTCATTTTTATACTAAATATATAATAATTCTTGAGAATTAAAATATTTTCGTACATGTTTTAGACCTATTAAAGTTTTTTTAAATAATGATAACCTAGCGTACAGTCGGTTTAAACTTAAAAAAACAACCTTATTTGATGTAAAAGGAACTCCTTGATTTCTTAATGTCATTGGTTTTTTTAAATAAATTGCAAAACTTAAAGCCAAAAAAAAACAAATAATACTAAATAAAACAACGGTATGGCCTAATGACGACACACTATGCCAACCAGCGTAACCCCAGGGGTAATCTTGAATTCTTCTAGGCATTCCAGCAAAGCCTAATCACATCATTGGCATGAATGTGATCATATGACCTAAAACATGACAAATACAATGCAATAGTGCAAAAATTGTAGGATAATATATACCAGCGAATTCTCTTAAATTAAAGTATATGTAAGCAAATAACATTGACATCAATGAACCAGAAAGCATCATGTGAAAATGACCTACAATATAATAAGTATCATGTAACATAATATCTGTAGCAGCGTGTGCACAAAAACTACCACTTAAACCGCCAATAACAAACATTGAAACAAAACCAACAGCAAATATAAATTCAACATGTAAAAAAGTTGTACTATTTAACATTGAGCCTACTCAACCGCAGACTTTTATAGAAGCAGGTAAACCAATCATAACCGTAATAACAAAAAATAAAATACGTGCTTTATTATCAATTCCAACTAAATACATATGGTGACCCCAAACAACAAAACCCATACTAGCAATAGCATGCATTGCATAAACCATATGCATTTTACTACCAAGAGGTTTGCGCGTATAATAAGGAATTAAGGTACTTGCAATACCAAAGGCGGGCATTACTAAAATATAAACTTCAGGATGACCAAAAAATCAAAATAAATGTTGAAACAAAAGAATATCACCGCCAGCTCTAACGGTAAAAAATGCAGTATAAAAATGCCTATCCGCCATTAACATAAACATAGCGGCATTTAAAATAGGAGAAACAATTAATAAAATTCTTAAAGATAAAAAAATCGCAATTAATGCAATGGGATAAAACTCTTTTTGATATCTAGAACCTCTACCTTTTAAATAGCGCCAAGTAACAATCAAATTTATTAAGGTTAAAATAGAAGAAAACGTTGCCAAAACTAGACCTGCGAATGCTCAGTCAACAGGTGCACCTGTAAATCGACTATATGAAAATGGTGTAGTAAACGTTCAGCCCGCCATTGTTGCTGTCAAATCTGAAGCAGCTTCAATTGTTGGTAAATAATTAGATACAGCGCTGCCTCCAACAGGTAAAATATATTGATTATTTAAGTCTTCAGTTAATAAAAAATCATGATATAGGGGTAAATAACTATTTAGTTCCGCCATTATCTCATAATCTTCTTGAAAAGTATAATTAAAATTAATACCAAAAATTGAATAAATATCATTGTCGCTTAATGCTTTATACCAGTTAATTTTTGAAAATTCAGGGGTTGTTTTAAATTCTAAAAAGTTTAATCTCATTCCTTCTCATAAAGTTTTTAGTACAACAACCAAACCGGCAGGTAAAGATCATAAACTAAAATTGTTTAATTTTGGATAAGCAACATCGCGGGCACCTACATAAATTGGAAAAAAATAATTTCCGAAACCACCAAAAACTACTGGAGTTACTAAAAAAAACACCATAATAATAGCATGTATAGCCATAACAATATGGTACGCATTTGCATTATTAGCAAAAATAAGTGAACCTGGTTGTGCTAATTCCAAACGAATAAGCGTCGATAAAGTTGTACCAAATAAGCCACTAAATATAGCAAACAACATATAATTTAGACCTAATTTTTTATGATTTGTGGTGTAACACCATTCTCTTAAAAAAATTTTAATATATTTAAAAATTAAGTGCAGTTTTTGAAAAAATGTTTCCCATATGTGTGATAAAAGATGTATATTAACATTAAATATACCTCAATATTGTTTGTAAACAAATTGTTTAATTAAAATTGCCACCATTTTACCTACAATAAAATATATAAATATTAAATTAAAAAAAACATAATAAAAATTTCAATATAAATAAAAATAAAAAGATATATTAAACGTAAAAAAAGTTCATATAATAAAAATTATACCTGTAAAGATATAAATTAAAAATCACAATAAATAACCATGTGCTAATAAATACAAATAAAAAGTATAGTAAAAAGCAATATCTTTAAAAAACGTACTAACTCCCAAATGGTTTAAACTTGTTTCAACAAAAATTTGTCAAAAGCATCCACCAAATAAAATTAAAAAACCTAATCAATATAAAATATAAATATACCATAAAGAGGTTGGTTTCAATCGATATATTCTTCTATGCCCATTTTTATTTCCGAAAAAAACTAAATAACCTAGGCGTGTAACATAAACTGCTGTAAAAATATATGAAATAATTAATAAAAATTCACTACCGTAAAAAAAATTAAAACTTTCCAGCGTAATTTTTAAAATATATTGCTTACAATAATAACCACTTCAAAAAGGTAATCCTATTAAACAAACACCACCTACAATATACGCAGTAAATAATGCTGGAATATACAAATACAAACCACCCATTCAACGTAAATCTTGACAACCGTTACAGTGGAGCATAACACCGCCTACAACTAAAAATAAAAAAATTTTTATATATGCATGTAAAATCATAACTAATATAACTTCCTTATATGCACCTAGAGCTAATAGGATAAACATATAACCCATATTACTTATTGTAGAATAGGCCATAATTGGTTTCAATTCATATTGAAAACAGGCTACAAATGAAGCAAACAACGCTGAAAATAAACCTAATCAAAACATCAATAATTGTGCTAGCCCACTTATTTCAATTAGCGACTGTAATTTAAAAATTAAAGCTAAACCCGCCACAACTAGTGTCGATGAATGCATCAATGCAGATGCTCCCAAGGGTGCCTCCATTGCTTCTAATAATCAAATATGAAAACCAAATTGAGCTGATTTTACACAACCTCCCAAGACTAAAGTAACACCTAAGAGCTCACTCATTCAACAAAAACTTGACCCCGGGGTCTGTTGTTTAAATAAGAATAAATTCGTTAAAAAATTAATTGTTGTAAAATCAGTATCTCCAAATACAGCAATTAATAAACAAATTAATATTAATACAAAAAAATCACCAATTTTATTTATGAAAAATACTTTAAAGGTTGCTTTTATACTACGTACACGTTCACCTCAAAAACTAATTAAAATTAAAGAAGTAAAACCAATACCCTCCCATCCTAAATAGAATACTAACAAATTACCAGAAATAGCCAATAGAAACATAAAACTTAAAAAAAAACCTAAATTTATCATAAATTGTGCCCCTTCCTTGTCGTCCCACATGTCAATAAAAACAAAACAAAATACAAAAAGAGCACCACTAACCATAACAAAAATTAAAGCAACATTAAATAAATTTAATTGAAATGTAAAAAAAATATTTAAATTATTTCCAATTTCTGCTCAAAAAAAATTTAAGTACTCAACGTTTATTCCTGTTAATCAAATCCAATATAGTTCCCAAAAAATTAATAATGAACAAATAAATAGAGTACCGCCAATAAGATAACAAATACCAAGATAGCCTAAAGCTCAAATGTTGAATCATGAATATCAAAACGTAAAAACTATAAACGTAAAGCTAAAAATAACCATTTTTACTATTAAATTTCATATGCACTACGTGACTAACTCAACGACCCATAGACGTATACTGTTGTTTCAAAAAAAATTTATGTAAATTTAATTGTCACTTTACTTCAATTAAAAAATTATAGATATTATAGAATGTGGATTTTTTTAAGAATTTTTTTTTTCGCGAATATAAATATAAGTTTTCAATAAAAATAAGGTATTCATTATAAAACATTAAATATGCACGACGAGCATTTTTTAAAATATCCCGTGCTACATCCCAAAAATCTAACATTTTTAACGTTGTTAAAAATAGTTTTTTACAATCCCTTGCTACATAAAAATCAACATAATAAATAAATACACAAAATAAATAAAAAATAAGAGGTCAAAAATAATTTAAAAAACGAATAATATTGATGATTAATCAAAAAAATTTGAAATATCAATAAACTAAAAAACGAATTTTTTGTAAAAATGTAAAATATTTTATACTTCAGCAAAACCAAAAAAATTGTATAAAAATAGCTCTAATGCTAAACTCTTTTCAATAAACATAGCAGGATCTCGATAAAACTTTAAAAATAAAATAAAAATATCGAAATATATTAGTTAAGGAGAAACTAAAACTCAATAATAGGTATATGAATATAAAAACAAAACCTAAAAAATAGTTAGAAGCAGAAAATAAAACTCAAGCGAAAAACCTTACTACTTTAAACGCAAACAATAAAACTTTACTAAAACATGCGGCTAACGCGCGTTTCGGCTTTCTCATAATTGCATCTACAATTTTTCCTCAAAAACGACGAATAACTTCCGCTAAGCTTGAACTTTTAACTTCCTTTTTTTTTTTAGGAGGCTGTTTCTTAAAAAAATGAAACAATAAAAATAAAGTAACAACAAATAATTCAAATTTATTAAATAAAAAGAGTTCCATTACTTAAATTTTACGTTTATAAGGCCATAGTTTGTTATCGGAGAAAAGTGACCGTTTTGTTTAACAGACTCCGCATTTACAATTGAAACAGTTTCTTGAAAAATAGCATGAAGTTCAAGTTCTCATCAAATAATAAAGTGTTCCAAAGGTAAAGCATATACAACTACCGGCATATTATAATGATTCCAACCACAGAGCTCAGAACATTGACCAAAATAGACACCTTCACGGTTTATTGTTGTAAATAAACAAAATAGACGGCCAGGAACACAATCCATTTTTATACCTAAACCGGGCACAGCCCATGAGTGTGTAATATCTTCAGAACAACTCATCAATCTAAGAGTTAATCTGGTAGGTAAAACCAAAGCTCCCGTTGATCTCAATAGTCTAAGAGGGTCAGCGATCAATTCTACAGTGTTATTTTGTTTTACATTTAAAGTAACAACATTTGGGTCCGTACCTTGAGCAGTAACTCAATAACCAGATTGATATAATCTATTTTGAACATTATTTTTCAATTCATTTTCTAAAACACCCACACGTTTTAATCATCATCTACAAAAGTAAACTTCAGTATATAATTCGCAACCAATTAAATAGTTTGGCATTCAATTATTTTGATAATATAAAGTAAATACATCATCAAATAAAAACATACAACCTATTCAATAGCTAAACAACGATGTTTCTGCTTTATGCTCATCACCAATTTCTGTTACATGTTTATTAAACATTGGCGTATTTCCTTTAGTAATAAGCGAACTATGATAACCTACTCTTATTGGGCTAGACAAAATTTTTAAATAAGTTGTATCATTATAACAATATTTTCAACCCCATTGATAAGCCGAAACCTGAACTGTTAAAAACGCGTAACCACCGCCACCTTCAAGTAGACGAAGATAACAAAATGCATTTGAAACAATATTAATACTTCAAAAAAAAGGGAAAATAACAATTAACATTTCGGATCACGCATTTCGGCGTTTATCACCTACAGCACGTGTACCTCTAATGTCGGCTCTACTATAAGTAACTGATTTTATAACATAAATAAAATATAAAGATAATGCAATAATAAAAGTAAATCAAAGCCAATATTGTCATATTGACATATGTAATAGTCAAGGATGCATTGTTCGTAACATAGAACCTTGTCAATTACGTGGATAAAAATATAATAATTTTAAATCACCCCAGATTGGATTTAATAGTAATAAATAACATAAAAAAAATAATAAAAAAAATAATATAATTACCAAGCTAAAGCTTTGAATGAATAAATAATTAAATAAAATAACAATATTGTTTAACGATCAATGCAATCAAACAGTCAAAATGTTAAAATTTAAATATAAAACAACGTTAATTGTTATTTTTATAAAAATTATATAAATAATAAAAAAATGAAAAAAATAAAAAATAAATTATAAAAAATAAATAAGTAAAAAAAAAAAAAAAAAAAATATATAAAAAAAAAAAAAAAAAAAAAAAAAAAAAAAAAA
>Ga0233403_10001331_pt1 | contig 11582 bp, 10 predicted proteins | sample Na_oxic_1_MG_FD_179866 | JGI IMG/M metagenome (GOLD analysis project Ga0233403, IMG submission 179866) | Seawater microbial communities from Saanich Inlet, British Columbia, Canada - Na_oxic_1_MG | ecosystem: Environmental > Aquatic > Marine > Inlet | place: Canada: British Columbia | collected...
CAGCGGAGAGGGTTCGCCTGAGTATGACAATTTTTCAAATTGTCCCGCCATCGCCCCCTTATGGCATGAATATGGGAAAAAAAACAACGCTCTGAAAAGATATTTTTTTTCTGTTGACAGGTTTTTTTATGAATGATATAAAACCATATTTTTATGGAAGATGGTCTTCGCTTGGATGTTGGCAAAAATCGGTTAATCACTGGTCATTTTTTCTGTTTCTTTCCTGATTTGATCTTTCTGTTCCCGCCGGAGGACTTAAATTCCTGTGGTTTCGCCCCGCCGACCAGGGCAGCCAGTTCATTGACAAATCTTTTCATCTCCCCGGCCTGAGCCGAAAGTTCCTGAGAAGCGGCAGCAGATTCCTCAGAACCCTGGGCCACACTCTGAGATATTTTTTCTATATTGTTTGCAGTCAGAGTGATCTGCTCAATCCCATTGTCCAACAATTTGCTTGCCCGGGTCATTGCCACACTCTTCTCGCCCATGGATGTGGCCGACTCGATAATACCTTCAAAATCACTGTTAATATTCCTCACGGATTTTGCTGCCTGCCTGACCCGCGTTGCAGTGCTGTCCAGCAACTGCTGGGTATTTTGGGCCGCGTCTGCGGCCCTCATGGCCAGGGTTCTGACTTCATCGGCCACAACCGTAAACCCCGCTCCGGCCTCACCAGCCCGTGCTGCTTCGATGGTCGCGTTCAGAGCCAGCAAATTTGTCTGAAACGCAATCTCATCAATTGTTTTAATAATTTGGCTCATCTGCCCGCTCTCCGAGTCGATCTGGGTGATTTCCCGTGTCAGCTCCGCAAGGGATTTTAAAGATTGCCCGGATTTCCTTATATTTTCATTCATTAACCGGTCAACCTCCGAGGTCATCTCCGAAGTGTCGCTGCTCATGGCCTTCATCTCCTCCAAAGACGCGGAGGACTCCTGGGCAGACTCGGCCATTTCTGAGGAATTCTCGGATTGCATCTGACTGGTCTTCGAAACTTCTCCTGCCGTAGACGCTACATAATGAGATACCTCGGCAAGGCCGGCCATGACCCGCGTAACAGATCTGACAATGTAGCCGGTAAGCCAGACCGTAATCAGAACGATGAGCAGGATGGCAACAATTGCCACCACGCCCATGAATAATTCCATCATCCTTACCGAAGCAAAAGCCTCTTCTGTCCGGATATCAGCGATCAGGGCCCAGGTGGTATCCCATATATTCAGCGGCGTATAAGCAGAAAGGACCTTTTCGCCATTGTAATTTCTGACGATATCTCTCCCTGTCTTACCGGCAAGGCTTTCCCGGACGGACCGGGTGTCAACACTTCCGTTTTCAGGGTTTTCAAAGGAGGCTGATGCGGAATAGTGTTCGGGATCCGAGTAGGAATCCGAGCGCATGAGTCTGTCAGGCCCAACCAGATAAGTCTCACCGGTTTCTCCCATGCCCGAACGCCCTCCCATCACCTTTTTGACGGTGTCAAGAGAAACCCGCAGCGCCACCACCAGTTCCACGTTGTCATCAGAGATCAGCGGCCGGGCCACAAAAGCGGCTGGTTTCCCCTCACAGGGCGCATAAGGCTCAAAGTCGGCAAACCCGAATTTCCCGGTTTCCCTTATCTTCCGGACCAGTCTGCCCAGCCCTGATTTCGCGTACATGCCGGTGAGAATGTTGGTGCCGTAATCCGGGTGATGGCCCGCCGAATAAAACACATGCCCTTCGGGATGAATCAGAAAGAAGTCATCATAGCCGTAATCCCTGACATACATGGCAAAATAATCTTCTTCCTCTCCTTCAAGCCGGGGAGCGACCGCCTCTTCCAGACTCATCTCGGTGATGACGGCCCAGTTCAGCCCCGATATTTCCAGCGGGTCATAGCTTATGAAGTTCATCTCCCCTTTGCTGCCGGTTCTGACGGCTGTTCCGGATTGGCCGGACAGGGCTGTCCCAATGTAATCACCTGATATGGTCTGGCCGATCTTTCCCTCCCTGACCTTCCGGTCGCTTCGGTAGGAGATTTTGTCGTTCTGTCCGCCAGCGAGGTATGTCTCTCCGGTTCTGCCCATTCCTCTCCGCCGCTGCACAATGGTGTTGATCCCGCGGCTGTCCAGTCTCAGGACAACCACGCCCGCTGTCATCCCGTATTTCAGAACCGGGGCGGCGACAAATGCCATATACTGACTGTCATAAGGAGAATACGGCTCAAAATCCCGGATGGCTGTCCCTTTCAGCCCCTCCCGGAAGCACTGACCCAGGGAGCTGCTTTTTAACGGTCCCGTAAGCAGGTTCTGTCCGAGGTCAGATCCTCCGGCCACGGCATAGACAACATCTCCTTTTTTCGTAATCAGCAGCAGGTCAGCGTAACCATAAGTGTCCCTGAACTGCCTCAGGGAGTTTCCGAAATACTGTTCCTCATGGAATTCATAGACTTCCTTTCTGACTCCTCCGTTTCCGTCGAGCACGGCCTCAAAAGCCCCGAGTTCCTGAACATTCGCATTTTCTGACAGAACGGTTATGTCATTCAGGCATTTGCGGAAATATTCCTCCACCTGGGCTTTTTTGATCTCCTGCACGGTTCTGAGTTTGTCAAATGCGGCCTGTCTGAAATTGGCCACGGTCTTCATGAGGATATTCATACTGACATTGCGCTCGGCCAGAAACATCCGGATCTGCGTCTTCTTCACTTCACGCATACTTTCCAGATGACCGAAAGCCAGATCTGACAAAGCAGAACTCGAAGTATGCAGCGAAATGGCCCCGATTACGGCAAAGGGTATAATGCTCATCAGCAGAAACGCTGCCAGAAGTTTTGTTCTGAGTTTCATAAGGAATCCAAGAGTTTTAAGGGTTAAGGGTTAGGAAGTGCTTCTTCATGTTTGCGAGGCAGGCCGACAGCTTACTTTGCCAGACCGGGACATCCGCTTTTCTGACACGGGACTGCAATGAACTTTGCCGGGATGGTTGTGGCCTCTCCGACAAAAGCATGGTCAAAAAAGGGGTTGTCTTTTACAATTTTCGCCGTCCATATCGGAAGCTGGGCCTGATGATCACAGGGTCTCATATACCGTTTTCCGGCAGGACCGTCGTATATCATCCCTTCCCATGCGTCAATGACCGCTTCGACATCATTTTTTCCGGCCTTTTTCACAGCCTGGGCCCAGAACGAGACAGCCATATAGGAGTTCCCGCGTAAGAAGGTGGGATAATATCCCCTGTTTTCGTAAAACTTTTTCACGAACGCCTTGTTTTTTTCTGTGGGAATGGAAACCATGTAGTTTTCAGCCGTAAAGTTGCCAATCACTGCCTGGTCATCCCCTATGTTCCTGATAAGGGCATATTCATTCAGATAAAAGCCCGCGAATTTGGGCTGCACATTAGATGATCTGGCTTCTTTTAAGAGCAATGTAAGGTCATTTTTCCAATTGGGAGTAAAAACGATATCTGCTCCTGATGAGATAATTTTGCTGATATGGGGACCAAAATTTTTTTCCCCCATAGGATGAAAAATTTCACCAACCATTTTCACAGAAGGATCCAGCTCCTGTATTTTCTTTTTGAACGCAGCCATGGCCGATCTGCCAAACGTATAATCCTGGGCAATGGCGAATACTTTTTTATAGCCGTTGCTCACCACCCAGAAGGCCAACGCGCCTGAATGCATGCTCGTGCTGGCAACAGTCCTGAAAAAATACCTGTTACATTTTTCTCCGGTCAGACTATCGGCCGCCGCGGAATAGGTGAATAATACAAACTTCTTCTCTTTGGCCAGTGATGACAGGGCCAGACTGATATGGCTGCCAAGTCCAACTCCGACATATTTCACTTCTTCTTTGTCTGACAATTCCTTTATCTTCTGAACCGCTGTATCCGGATTGAATTGGTTATCAATGGGAATAATTTCAACCTTATGCCCCAGCAGACCTCCCTGGGCGTTGATTTCCTCCACAGCATATTTCACGCCGTCAAGGTAACGCTCACCCACATCCTGAAAAGCCCCTGAAAAGGCTCCGCATACCACCAGTTTCACCGGTTTTTGCTCCTGGGAATGGGTTGTTCCGCAAATCCCCAGGAGAATCCACAACAAAGCACCGAAACTTGCGACTCTCTTTTTCATTTCTCCTCCTTATAAAAATTTAATCAGAGCTTATCGGAAATAAAAAGGCTATCCGGTTCTGTGAGATACTTTCTCTTATTTCCGATAATATTAATTATAATCTGAGACCGTTTCCGGCCATTCAGCATGACTGAGCAATAAACCTGTCATGAAAGACACGAGATTATATGTTCTCCTTTTTTTGTGTTTAAGCACGGAAGACGATTTATTCATCATGCAGCGGCAGACTGACTGAGAAAGTTACCCATTATATTTGCCTCCAAATTCTGCATAACTTTTTGTGAAATCCTCCGTTCGGAGATGAATGAGGATCAGCAGCCCACCGGGCAAAGATCATATTAAAACTTCTGTTTGCTTTGCGAAACTGAGGGGCCCCGCTTTATATTCTGCCACAGCACATCAAAGATAAATTCCTGATAACGCCTTTTGAAATCCTCATCATCCATGAATTTTTTGTATATGCCTGTATGCGTAAATATTAAGGTCTGCATCAGATCCAGCACTTTGTCATCCGAAGTTATTTTCGCATTGTCCTTGTCTGAATTTTTTATGGATTGCAGGGTCTCCTCGCTGGCCTTCATTTTGTCCGGTATCTGCTCTGTCAGAATCTGCTCGGCTTCTTTGGCATCAACACCTTCTCCCCAGTCAATATTGCCAAATCTTTTGTTGAATTCTGCAATGATGTGTTCAAGCGTGTCATATTCAGGTTCCCATCCGCCGCCGACCGGTATGGGGTCAATGACATTGGCATCTTCATCAGGGGATAACATTGGCTACTCCCTGCCCGGAAAAGCACGATCCTGACGAATATCTCGCTGCCACTCAACCGGGTCACTGATATGGGCCAAAGCGTTTCTGTCTGTCATGCGTTGAAGAATCTCGGCCGCACACTGTCCCTGCTTTTGCGGTTGTAAAGAGACTCTTTCTTCTTTGATAATTTCCTGTACCAACATTTGCAGTAAGTACAATTTTTCGGTGTGCGAAAGTACTTTGACTTCAGAGTTGAGCATTGAAATATTCATTTCTGTCTCTCCTGATTAGTCAATTTTTAACCGTCTTGTAACCACATGATATATCAAACTTTTGACAAGGGTTACGTCTTTTTCCGCTTTTTCAATGGCCTGGTCTGTTCTGAGGAATCCTCACTGCCATTCAGTTCCGTCTCAATATCTTCGATGCTTGGCAGGGAGGATTTGAATTCATCCGGCAGATTTTTTGTGATCATGTATTCGCTCACTCCGATTGGCTTGCGAATATCCTTGAGAGCATATTCCACCACGGTGTCATTTTTTGATTTGCAGATGAGAATGCCGACAGTGGCATTGTCCTGATCTGATTTCAGAATTCCGTCCACGGCCGACACATAAAAATTGAGCTTGCCCGCAAACTCCGGTCTGAATTTTGCGGATTTCAGTTCGACCACCACATAGCAATGCAGCCTCACATGATAAAACAGCAGATCAATGAAAAACTCGTCACCGCCCACTTCCAGCCTGTATTGCTGGCCCATGAAGGAAAACCCGGCTCCGAGTTCCAGCAGAAATTTTGTGACATGCTTTACCAGGGCATTCTCCAGTTCTTTTTCGTCATGTTTCTCTGTCAGTGTCAGAAAATCAAAATTATAGGGGTCTTTCAGGGTTTCCCTTGCCAAATCTGACTGGGGTGCTGGCAATGTTGCCTTAAAATTGCTTATGGCCTTCCCCTCCCGTCTGAACAGATTGCTTTCAATCTGATGAACCAGAACGGATCTTGACCAACTGTTTTGGATGGTTTTCTGGGCATAGAAAAGAGCCTCATCCGTATTTTTGCATTTGGAAACAATGACAATATTATGTCCCCAGGGAATTTGTGTCAATTGCGAAACAGCTTGTTTCGCAATTGAGTTTTTCTGATTGTAAAATACATGCCACTGGCGGATAAGCTCCAGGTTTCTTTTGGAAAATCCTTTCATATCAGGAAATTCTGAGGACATATCCATACTGAGCTGTTTCAGAAAACCAGATCCCCATCTGGCATTTTTCTGTTTTTCCACAATATCCTGACCCAGATTCCAATAAAACTGCAGCAGTTCGGAATTGACTTTGACAGCGGCTTTGATCTGAACCTGCCGGACCCTGTCTTTCAGTTCTTTCAGCCATGCGGAATACGCTTCATTTTTTGTCAAGGGCTTCTTCATACGGTTCTCATCTCCTTTGAATTCTCTGAAAAAATTGGGTAAATCGTATCGGAAAAATGCAATTGGTCAGTCAATGACTGACCAATTGTGTTTTCTTCCAGAATGGTTTTTATGGCTTTGCCGAATTGCGGATAGACTGTATAAAATTTCCGATTTATTTTTAAGTCAGTGATTGGAGATTCAGTCATTATCTTCCTCCGCCTTCGCCTGTATTGTCTGCATTTTTGTTCTGGATTTCCAGTTCATAGAATTCATGCAGTTTTTGTTTTAACAAATTTTTATCAATAAGCTGTGTTTCGTATTTGGCAACAAGTGCGGGGGATATGCTTCTGCTCAGGGCAAATTCCACAATCTCATCATTTTTGCTTTTGCAGAGCAGAACGCCGATACTGGGGTTTTCGTGGTCTTTTTTTATCTCACGGTCCATGTATTCAAGATAAAAATCGAGCTGACCAATATATTCGGGCCTGAATTCGGTTATTTTCAGTTCAAAGACCACAAGGCTCTGCAATTGGCGGTGATAAAACAGTAAATCAGGATAAAAATCTTTGTCGCCCACCTGGATGCGGTATTGCTGCCCGATGAATGAAAAATCCCGTCCCACTTCCAAAATGAAGTCCTTTAGATTGGCAACAATGCCTTGTTGCAGGTCCTGCTCAGAATATCCTTTGGGCAAATCCAGAAAATCAAGCATGTATGTGTCCAAAAATGATTTTGAGATATCGGGTTGTTTCTGTGTCAGTGCTGAGGGCGCAGACTGTTTTTCTTTTTTCTGTGACAGCATATATCTTTCAAAATATCCGCTGTCTATTTGTCTGTCCAGTTCCCGTGTTGAATATTTTTCTTGCAGCGTGAGAAACAGGTAAAACTCTTTTTCCTGAATGCCTGAAGTTTTTGATAAAATTGACAGATGGTGTGTCCAACTCAATTGTGTCAGCAGTGCTGACACTTTTTCATTTCCTTCGTAAGTCTCATAAAATTGGCGCATCCGATAAAGTCCCCGGCGAGTGAATCCCCTGATTTCGGGAGCGTGTTTTCTGATGTAGTTTGCCAGTTTTTCCACCGTCCCATCACCCCATTGGCTGGATTTCAATTTCTGGCTTATCTGTCTGCCTATATTCCAGTAAAGCCTGACAAGTTCCTTGTTTACGTTTTGCAGGGCGCGGTTGCGGGCGGTTTTTATTTCAGCAATAATTGCGGCAAAATCTGTTTCCACAGGTTGAGGCAGTTTGTTTTTCATACGATTCCCCATCTGGCATTTTTTTGTCTGTCCACAATATCCTGACCCGGGTTCCAATAAAACTGCAACAGCTCAGAATTGACTCTGACAGCCGCTTTTATCTGAACCCGTCGGACCCTGTCTTTCAGTTCTTTCAGCCAGGCGGAATACGCTTCATTTTTTGTCAGGGGCTTATTCATACGGTTCTCCTCTCCTTTGAATTCTCCTCAATAATCAAGCATCAAGCATCAAGCATCAAGCATCAAACATCAAGCATCAAGCATCAAACATCAAACATCAAACATCAAGCATCAAACATCAAACATCAAACATCAAGCATCAAACATCAAACATCAAACATCAAACATCAAACATCAAGAACCGTGATATCCTCCGAGTTTTATAATCCCCCCAGGGCATCATCCTTTTCTGTGGCCAGGTGACATACAAAAATCGTTTTGCACGGGTAAAGGCAACATACAGATTGTTTTTTTCCTGAGTCATCTCAATGCCTCCGCTTCGCACTGCCCGATAGTCGGGAAAAGTTTCATCATCCATACCCATAATAAAGACAATATCAAATTCCTGACCTTTCATCGTGTGGACCGTGCTTAATGTGATGCCGGAATGTTGTGTCAACGGATGGGTTTGGGAATTTTTAAACTGTTGCAAAGATTTGTTATCCGTCTTTCTGGCGTAATTATGCCAGTGCCTGAGTAATTCATTAATGTCATTGAAGATCATGCTTTTTTCGTTTTCATCCTCAATATTCAGATTGTCCCGGAGGCTTTCCAATTCCCGTTTTATGTTGCTTCCATCATGTTTTTATAACCTTGGTGTTTATTTGGAAACCCCCACGATTTCCATCAGCTTCCCATAGCTGTTGACCACATCGTATTTGATATTTTCAGGATTAATTTTTTGATTGATCTCGTCAAAAAATTTCCGAGCGCATTCGATCCTGATTTTTTCGATTTTCCTAAGTTCCATTGAAGACATCGAGCCTTTTGTTTCTGCTACGAAATAGATATGCTTAACCATTCCTTCCTTGAAGGAGATAGCCCAATCCGGATTGTAATTACCGACCGGTGTCGGGATGAAAAAACCTTTGGGAAGCTTCGCATAGACAACCACTTCAGCGCTGGTATCCAAGTCTTTGACAAAAGTCCGCTCTGTTTTTGAATCGGTTATCACATAATCATAAATGTGCCGTTTCAACGGTTCTCCGGCCTTGGAAAAATCCTGTTTGCTCTGACCATCTGTAAAGATATTGATATCGTGGGTTTCAGAAATGGCATTATATGTCAGATGTTCAATGATGACCGTCGCTTTCTGTTCATTTATCAATCTGGCCGATTCAGAGATGAAGTTTTCCGGGTTGGTTCTGAACTGGGCGAAAACCGGTTTTTGAATGTTGCTCAGAATATCAGAAACTGTTTTTCGGGTCAGTTGAACAGCTTCAGCGACTTTGCCCACAAGATCATATTTGACCGCGGAATAAACTGAGCCGCGGTCTGCTTCTGTGCTTGTGGAGGTGACTTTGAATGCATCTCTCTGCTTTATCTTGTCGTAACTGAATTTATCCGCCTGTTCCCCGGCCTGAACCATGTATTGCAGAGGAGCCACTCGCAGCTCTTTGTCCAAAGCCTCTACGCACTTGTCAACAAGTTCGGAGCTGTCAAAATGGACACTGTACGCGGCTTTGCTATTAATTCGGCTCCAAAGTTCCTTAAACTCTTTTTTCTCAAAGTTGGCGTTCAGTCGGTTGGGCTTGGCTCCTCGGTCATTTTCGATTTGCGGCAGATTTGCATCGCTGTAAACGCTGTCAATCAATTGAAAAATCTGTTCTTTGAAGGGTTCCAGGTTATCCGGCAGCGGGGCCAGGGTTTCATTCTTCAGGGCTTCGTGATAGGTTTTAACAATATTCTTCTTTCGGTCCACATAACTGTTTTGAATCAGGTAAAATTCAATATCTTCGGCTATTTCAACGGTTACTTCCTTCTGACCGTTTTCTGTCTCTATGATTTTCCCGGTAAAGTAGGCAGCATTGGCAATGCGGGGTCTTTCGGAGAGAGACTCGCTGATATCCTTTTGCAGAGCTGCCACGAAATTTTTATAGCTCTCACTGGCCACCACCGTCAGCACATTGGTCTGATGCACGGTGGCGGGATTGTCCTGCCTTTCTCCCAACTGGTTCACCGCGATACGGAGTCCGCGTCCGACTTCCTGTCTGCGGGATATGGTGTTGTCGCTGTGCTTCAGGGTGCAAATGACAAAGACATTGGGGTTGTCCCATCCTTCACGGAGTGCGGAGTGGGAGAAAATAAAGCGGGTGGGTTCCTCAAAAGAAAGCAGTCGCTCTTTGTCCTTCAGAATCAGGTCATAAGCATTTGCGTCGTTTGCCTCGCCCTTTTTCATCTCTGTTTTGTTCATTTTGGGATCAACGAGCCGCTTTGATTTTTTGTCAATGGAGAAGTATCCGTTATGAGTGTCTGAAACATCCATGCCATTGAGATATTTTCTGTATCCCGGTTTGTGGAGCAGTTTAAGTTCGTTCATGCAGTCCTTATACTCCTCCTCAAAGATTTTGGCATATTCGCCACCTTGTTCACCCGCATCTGTGTAAACCCTGTATTTGGCAACTTCATCAATGAAAAAGAGGGTGAGCACTTTGATGCCCTGATGAAACAAAACCTGTTCCTTTTCAAAATGCGCTTTGACGGCTTCGCGAATCTGAATGCGGCGAAGCGCGGTTTCATTGACATCGCCCGTGGCTTCTCCGGCTGACAGTTCAACACCGTTGGTAAAGCTGACCGTATCAGTAATCGCGTTAATATCCGCGATGACAAAACCTTTGTACTGATCCAGCTCATTGGATAAATCAAACAGATTGTCACCCTTTTTCAGTTTTCGTGTGATCCGTCTGATACCGTTTTTCTGCTTTATCTCCAGTTCAATCCTTGCGGTCGGGCTTTTGGGGGAAATTTCTATGGATTCCAGATAGAGATAGGCATTGGTTCCGCTTAATCCCTTGACAGATATGCCGCGCACAGCAATTTTCTTGACCAGCTTCTGGGTGTAGGCATCCAGGGCATCTAAGCGATGAATCTTATTATGCTTTGTCTTGTGGGTGGCGGAATAGCGCAGTATCATCAGGGGCTTGAACTCTTTGAGCGAATCCAGCGTTTTCCTGCCCTCCATCTTTTGTGGCTCATCCAGGATCAGGATGGGGCGATTGGCTTCGATGACATCAATGGGGCGGCGGCTCTGGAAGTCGTCCAGTTCTTCATAAATACGCCGGTTGTCCTTTCCCCGTGCGTTAAACGCCTGCACATTGATAACCATTATGTTGATTCCGGCATCTGATGAGAAACTTTCCAGATTGTGGAGCTGCTTGGAGTTGTAGATGAAAAATTTCGCTCGCTTGCCGTAGGACTCCAGAAAATGCTCTGCTGTGATTTCCAGTGACTTGTAAACGCCTTCACGAATGGCAATACTTGGCACAACAACAATAAACTTGCTCCAGCCGTATCGCATATTCATCTCGAATATGGTCTTGATATAGCAGTAGGTCTTTCCGGTCCCGGTTTCCATCTCAATATCCAGATTGAGCGGCGACACTTTTGTTTTTACCAGCGATCCAGATTGGGGAAGATTCTGATGCCGCTGGACTGCCTGAATATTTTCCAACAATGGAAGGGTGTTGTTTATTTCGGCATTTTTGAAGCCGGAATCATCAATTCTCTGCTGCCTGTCTGAACCTGAATCAATGCGGTAACTGATTCCCGCTGTATTGGGCTGACCTTTGAAACAATCCATCACTGCTTCCACGGCACGGGTCTGGTATGCCTGTTTTTTGAACTTGAGTTTCATGGATTTCCTCCTGCCAGTTTTTTGATTCCATCAAGCAATACGTTGAAACTGTTGGATTGATTTGAGCCATTGGTTTTCAGATGCGGGCCGATTGCTCTTGATCCGGCAACTTTCTGATAGCGTTTGCCTGTTATCTTGAACAATTCCTCTGCTGCGTTTGAGAGTGAATCCGGAAACTTGTATTTTTTCTTTTTTTGCCTCTTTCCCAG
>Ga0233403_10001332_pt1 | contig 11580 bp, 7 predicted proteins | sample Na_oxic_1_MG_FD_179866 | JGI IMG/M metagenome (GOLD analysis project Ga0233403, IMG submission 179866) | Seawater microbial communities from Saanich Inlet, British Columbia, Canada - Na_oxic_1_MG | ecosystem: Environmental > Aquatic > Marine > Inlet | place: Canada: British Columbia | collected...
GAAAAGATAATGAATGTACTAAGACAAATACACCAAACCACTTCTGATACTTTGATGCTTAAAATTCCAGAAGTACTTCGTCATCAAACGATAGAAATCATTATCTTGCCAATTGATGAACAAGCCGAAATTTTTCAAGCAAAACCTTCGACTTGGCCCACAGACTTTTTCGACCAATTTTTTGGTTGTTTACCAGATTTTCCAGATATTGAACCAGAAGGCGATTATGAAAAGAGGGAAGCACTATTGTGAGTGATTATTTATTAGATGCTAATGTTTGTATCGAATTGTTACGAGGGAAAAATGCCACCATTGCGACTAAACTAGCAAAGCTTAATCCCCAAAAAGTTGCCATTTGCTCAGTTGTGAAAGCTGAACTTTTTTTTGGAGCCAATCGTAGTACCAATCCTAAGCAGGCGCTTGCTACTGTTAAGAGATTTCTGCAACATTTTCAGAGTTTAGCCTTTGATGATCAAGCCGCAGAAATTTATGGTGAAATAAGGGCTTTTCTAACTCATAAAGGTAAAATTATTGGTCCAAACGATTTATTAATTGCGGCTACTGCTTTGGCACATCATGCCACCCTTGTTACCCATAATACCCGTTAATTTTATAGGATACCCCATTTAAAACTAGAAGATTGGGAAAACTAAACGAGCCTCGGAGCGACTCTATATTAATATACTTATTTGTAAGTCATTTGATTTATTGATTTTTAAGAGTTACTCTACTTTATTCAACTAGAGAAATCTAATCATCCCTTGTTCCTTTTATGAGGCTTAGGCAAGACTGTTTTTTCCACAGATTTAAACTCTAAAATAAACTATTGTTATATGTATAACCATGCACCAGACGATTACGTGTGTCCTTTTTGCCGTATCGTTCAAAAACTAGACGAGGATCGGATTCCAGATATTGTTTATCAAAATGAAGACATAACTGTTTTCATTGGCTTAGATCATCTTCCAAATAATTTAGGACACGCTATTATCATTCCAAATCAGCATTTTGAGAACATTTACGATTTACCAATTCACATTGCAACCCAAATTCACGAGTGTGCGAGAGAACTCGCCTTGGCCTTTAAAGAGTCTTATTCATGTGATGGAATAACGATTCAACAACATAACGAACCCGCTAGTGATCAGGTTGTATGGCATTATCATTTACACGTCATTCCCCGTTTCAAAAATGATAATTTGTATAACTGCCAACCGCTGAAACTGACAGCAAACGAGCGAGCCAAATATGCTAAACGACTCCGAACACAATTAAATGGCTGGAAATCATCTTGTTAGTATCCATCTTCAAATTCGATTCTCGTGTCATTGGACGTTTATTTAATTTGAGCCAGCATTTAATCACTGTAACTTAAATCAATTAAGGAAACGAAATCTATGAAAATATTACTTCTCTATCCCAATATGAGAGGTTTGTACATGTTACCAACGGCAATAGCTATTTTTTCGGCTTTATTGAAGCAAGATAACCATGAGGTGAAGCTTTTTGATACAACTTATTGGGAATTTCCGGAAAACCGTCACGTTCATCACGATAAATATAAGGAAGCGAGTTTACAAGTTCCTCCTTACAAGCAATCCAAAAAAACGGTACCCTTATATACCACCAATGTCTATGACGAATTTAACCATGAAGTGGCCACATTTGAACCGGATTTAATTGCTTGTTCCGCAACCGAAGATCTTTTTCCGTATGCCTTAAAGCTTTTACGGAGTTTACGTCATAAAGGCAAAGCTAAATTCCTTCTTGGGGGGGTATTTGCAACTTTTGCTCCGGAAAAAGCCATTCAACCTCCTGAGATTGACATGATTTGCCTTGGAGAAGGAGAGTATCCTTTACTGGAACTGTGTAAAAGAATTGAAAAAGGGCAAAGTTATACAGATGTACCTAATCTTTGGGTAAAACAAGATGGTCTTGTTTTCAAGAACAAGATCACTAGCCTGACAGATATAGATAATCTGCCCCTCATCGACTTGGAAATATTTGATGAAACACGTTTTGACCATCCTTTTGATGGCAAAGTTTATCGGACGATTCCGGCCGAAACCCATCGAGGTTGTCCGTATAGTTGCGCTTACTGTAATTCTCCCGGCCAAACAACGCTTTATAAAGAAGAACAGTTACGTTTTCTTAGGTTAAAGTCGATAAAAAAGGTCCAACAAGAATTGCTTTTTTATAAGAATGACTATCAAGCGGAATACATAATATTTTGGGCAGATACTTTTCTGGCATTATCAACAAAATATCTTGAAGAATTTGCGGAAATGTATGCCAGTGAAATCCAATTACCTTTTTTCTGTCAAAGCCGCCCTGAAACATTAAGTGAACAGCGGGTACGCATTCTTAAAAAGGCAGGAATTCATAAGATGGGTATAGGTATTCAACATGGTAATCCGTCTTTTCGAGAAAAAGTTATCGGACGAAAAGTGGATAATCAACTCATCATAAATTCTCTGCGGCTATTGGCTGATTACGATATCAAATTTTCGATCGATAATATTGTTGGATTTCCCACTGAAACCCGTGAATTGGCCTTTGACACGATACATTTAAATCGGCTGATTCCTACCAACTCTCGAAATATGTTTACTTTTGCGCCCTATCATGGGACATCATTACGTCAACTCGCTGAAAAAATGGGATATCTTGACCCTGAAACCATAGCGACTTCTTATTCACAACCTAGCCAACTTAATATGCCACAGTTTTCTAAGGAAGCCATCGAAGGGATACGACGTTGTTTTATACCTTATGTGCTTTTAGAAAAAGAGAGATGGCCAGAAATTGAGTTAGCCGAGAAATTAACCCTGGAAGGCAATAAAAAATGGGAAAACATTGTTGATGAATGTCGAGAACGGTTTTTCCTATCTCCAACAGAGAATAATTGATTTTTAGTAATAACGAACTTGGGGGAGAGGTTTATAGGTAAAGAAAGGTTTGCGATACCTCTTTCTCAAGTTTAAAGTGAACTGAGGGGTTTAAAGTGAACTGATGAAATTTATTGAAACTCAACTCAAAGACGCTTATATTATTGAAATTGAGCCGATAGAAGATGAACGGGGCTTCTTTGCACGCTCTTGGTGCCAAAACGAATTTGTCAAGCATAACCTGAATCCGAATCTTGTCCAATGCAATATTTCGTTTAATCATAAACAAGGTACTTTGCGAGGTATGCATTATCAAGAAAAACCCCATGAAGAAGCGAAATTAATTCGATGTACAAAGGGGGCAATTTATGATGTGATTATTGATCTTCGTCAACAATCTCTTACATTCAAACAATGGATTGCTGTTGAATTAACGGCTGACAATCATAAAATGCTTTATGTGCCTGAAGGTATGGCACATGGATTCCAAACTTTGTGTGATAATACCGAGGTTTTTTATCAAATGTCTGAATTTTATCATCCTGAGTGTGCTAGAGGAATTCGCTGGGATGATAAAACATTCGATATTACATGGCCAAAAATTCCTTTCTGTCTCTCAGAACGAGATGCCAACTATCAGGATTTTAAATGTTAAATCTTAAAGCTATACAAGTTAAAGTTCTTAAGAATTATCAATAGTTTGAAAAGTGGCATTTCAAAAAAAAGCTCATATCAATAAATTTTGAAGGTTTGATTGGAGTGCAAAATTTATTTTGCGGTTTGATTGGAGTGCGAAATTTATTTTGCGGTTTGCAAAATTTATTTTGCGGTTTGATTGGAGTGCAAAATTTATTTTGCTTTTATTATGTTTTAGTTCTACTGATTATTTTAATAGTAAGGATAAATGATGAAGCCTATTCCGATATCAGGGCCCTGGATTACCCAAAAAGAAATTGACTATGTCACAGATGCTGTCAAAAATGCCTGGTACGATAATGCTAATATGTACCATGAAAAATTTGAACGCGCCTTTGCGGCTTATGTTGGTCGAAAACATGCTATTACTCTTCCTTCCTGTACATCAGCATTGCATCTTGCTTTACTCTCACTAGGTATAGGACCAGAAGATGAAGTGATCGTTCCTGATATTACTTGGATTGCAACTTCTGCCCCCATTAGTTATGTTGGTGCAACGCCAGTATTTGCTGATATTGATGCTAAATCGTGGTGTCTTTCAGCCCAATCATTTGCGAACTGTATAAGCTCTAAAACACGAGCAGTTATTATTGTTGACTTATACGGCAATATGCCTGATATGGAAGCTATCTTGAAGATTGCTAAACAAAATCAGATTTTAGTCATTGAAGATGCTGCTGAAGCAATTGGTTCTGAATATAAAGCTAAAAAAGCAGGCAGTTTTGGTGAAGTCAGTACTTTTAGTTTTCATGGTTCTAAAACGATAACGACTGGCGAAGGAGGAATGTTAGTTACAGATAGAGAAGAGGTTTATCAACGCTGTTTATTTCTTAGGGATCATGGTAAAGACTTTACTCAAAATAAAATGTTTTGGAACACAGAGATTGCTTATAAATACAAAATGAGTAGTCTACAAGCCGCTTTGGGATTAGCACAATTAGAACGTATTGAGGAAATAGTGGCTCGAAAGTGCAAGATTTTCAGTTGGTATAAGAAAGCCCTAGAAGGTGTTGAAGGTATTACCCTAAACTCAGAAGAATCGTGGGTAAAGAATACTTATTGGATGGTTACAATCATTTTAGATAAACGATTAGGCATTCATAAAGAAAATTTAATTCGTTACTTAAATGAGAAAAAGATTGATGCCAGACCTTTTTTTTATCCTTTAAGTTCTCTACCTGCTTATCAATCTCAATTAAAAGCTAGCAATAAAGTTGCTTTTAGCTTATCACCATTTGGTGTGAATTTACCATCCGGCATGGATATTAATCAGGACCATGTCAAATATATTATCAATTCTGTGAAAACCGCTTTAAAAAAACTATGATTGAAATTGATTTACAGAAAGGCATTATAACTACTAGAGATGACAGCGAAACTAGAAATTATAAACTAGGCACTGCCGAAGCATTTGCCTTAATTTCTCAGATTTGGCTTCGAGCGGGTTGGGATAGTAAACATGTTTATAGCTTCAGTTGGTTAGGTAGACCTATTATTCAACTTCCTGAAGATATGATGAGGATTCAGGAAGTCTTCTACCAAATCCAACCCGATGTGATGATTGAAACCGGGGTTGCACATGGCGGTTCCCTTATTTTTTATGCCAGCCTTTGTCACATAATTGGAAAAGGGCGGGTTATTGGAATTGATATTGAAATACGTCCCCATAATCGCAAAGCCATTGAGGCCCATGAACTCTTCCCCTATATCACCCTCATTGAAGGCAGTTCCATTGACACGCAAATTGTCAATCAGGTGAAATCATTAGTCAAAGCGGAGGGAAAAGTGCTGATGGTACTGGACTCAAACCATACTAAAGATCATGTATTAGGTGAATTAAACGCCTATGCAGAATTAGTTTCCCCAGGTTCTTACATTGTCGCAATGGATGGGATTATGAAAGATTTAGTTGGCGCACCGCGCACTAAACCTGATTGGGGCTGGAATAATCCTTATGAAGCTGCTAAAGCATTTCTCAAAACTCATCCTGAATTTGTTTTAGAACAACCGCAATGGCCCTTTAATGAAAGTAACGGTTTATCCGAAAATGTTGTGACTTATTGGCCTGGAGCATGGTTACGTCGTTTATAACTAAACTTATACTCTGTGCTACTCTGTGGTACTCTGTGTTGAAAAATGATTATACTGATAATGGAAAAATGAAATGTTCACCCTCCCCAACTATAAAATTCTTACCCAAATTTACGAAAGTGCTAACTCGCTGGTTTATCGTGGCATCAGACAAAAAGATAATCAACCGGTTATCCTCAAAGTCCTGAAACAAGACTATCCTAGCCCTGAAGAATTGACACGCTATCGGCAAGAATATGACATCACGCGCCGTTTGGCCAATGTGGAAGGGGTCACTAATGCTTATAGCCTTGAAAAGCATCAAAATACGCTAGTGATCTCCCTAGAAGATTTTGGTGGCAAGTCCTTAAAATATTGGTTAGCAGAACGTCCATTGACTTTGGATGACTTCTTCACGCTTGCCAGCAGTGTGGCTGAGATTTTGGGTCAAATTCATCAGCACAATATTATCCATAAAGACATCAACCCTTCAAATCTCGTTTGGAATCCGACCACAGGCCTCATCAAAGTCATTGATTTTGGCATTTCTACGCAGTTGTCACGGCAACATTTGACCCTCAAAAATCCCAATGTCTTAGAAGGTACCTTAGCCTACCTCTCTCCAGAACAAACAGGACGCATGAATCGCGCCTTAGATTATCGCACTGATTTTTATTCATTGGGAGCCACTTTTTATGAATTATTGACTGGGATTGTGCCCTTTGAAACCAGTGATGCGATGGAATTGGTTCACAGTCATCTTGCCAAACAACCGGCCGATCCCACCCAAATCAATTCCGATATCCCACCGGCACTATCAGATATCCTGATGAAATTGTTAGCGAAAACCGCCGAAGACCGCTATCAAAGTGCTTGGGGCCTCAAAGCCGATTTACAGGTGTGCCAAGCAAACCTGGCACGAGGCCAACTTGAACCGTTTACCTTAGCTCAAAAAGACATTTCTGACCGCTTTCAGATTCCTGAAAAATTGTATGGACGTGAACCCGAAATCAAAGCCTTACTCGCCGCTTTCGAGCGCGTAGCCAATCCTCCCCAACAGGCTAAAAGGGAGATGATGTTAGTTGCCGGCTATTCGGGTATTGGTAAATCCGTTTTGGTTAAAGAAATTTACAAATCCTTGACCGAAAAGCGGGGCTATTTTATTGCCGGCAAATTTGATCAATTGCAAAGGAATATCCCTTACAGTGCCCTCGTCAACGCTTTTTCCGATATAGTCCAACAATTGCTCACAGAAACAGAGACTCATTTGACACAATGGAAAGACAAACTTTTAAAGGCTTTGGGGCCTAATGGACAAGTCATTATTGAGCTTATTCCAGAAATGGAATTGATTATAGGAAAGCAAGCGGTTGTGCCGACACTGGGCCCAACTGAATCTCAAAATCGCTTTAACATGGTATTTCAAAATGTGATACGGGTATTTTGTCAACCGGAACATCCGCTGGTTATCTTTTTGGATGATTTACAATGGGCAGATGTAGCCACTTTGCAATTGTTGAAAGTGATCATCAGGGATAATGAGATAGCTTCCCTATTTCTGATTGGGGCCTTTAGAGATAACGAAGTGAGTCCCACCCATCCCTTGATAATGACGCTTGAAACACTCAATCAGGAAAGCGTCACGATTAATCACATTACCTTAAAAACTTTGAATTTTGGGCAGGTCAATCAATTAATTGCCGACAGTTTGCATCAAACGCCCTCTGATGTGGAATCATTAACGCATTTAGTGATGCGTAAAACGGAGGGTAATCCGTTTTTTGTGAATCAATTTCTTGAAACCTTATATCAAGAAGGTTTGCTGACATGCCAAACGTCTGATATTTCGCAATATGCTTGGCAATGGGATATGGGTAAAATTGAAACCCTGGACATTACCGATAATGTCGTGGATTTGATGATTACCAAATTGAAAAAATTGCCAGAATCCGCGCAACACGTTTTGAGTTTAGCGGCCTGTGTGGGCAATCATTTTGATTTAAATAGCTTGTCTGTTATTTATGAAAAATCGGCCTTTGAGACTTTTCAAGACTTGATGCCGGTTTTAACTGAGGGCTTAATTTTGCCTCTTTCAGGGCTAGAAATCAGAGAAGATGACATTTGCGATAAACTTGACGAAAATCAAGTTTCACACTTATCTATTAAGCATTTTCGTTTTTTACATGATCGCGTTCAACAAGCAGCTTATGCCTTGATTGCAGAAAAACAGAAACAATCAGTACATCTACAAATAGGCCGTTTATTCTTGAAAAATACCCCTGAAGCTCAATTAGAGTCTCACATTTTTGATATTGTTGGACAACTCAATCGTGGTTTTGAAAAAGTCAACAAGCCTGTTGAAAAAATTGAAATAGCTCGTTTGAATTTGATGGCGGGAAAGAAAGCCAAAGCTGCGATAGCCTATGAGCCAGCGTTTAACTTTTTGAATAGGGGTTTAGAATGCCTATCAAAAGAAAGTTGGGAAACCCACTATGATCTGACCCTTCAACTTTATCTGTCTGTGGTGGAAGTTCAATACTTAAATAGTCACTTTGAGCAAGCCATTTCCTTAGGTCAAATCATTCTCAAAAAAGCTACAAAATTGCTTGATAAAGTCACCGTGTATGAAACAAAAATTCTCTTTTTGGGGGCTCAAAATAATCCGCAAGAGGCCATAAATACCGGGCTAGAAGTGTTAAAAATGCTTCATGTGCCCTTGTCTGAATCTCCCCCTCAAAATATTGATTTTGAGTTGTGCTATAACTTGCCATCAATGCTTGAACCCGAAAAACAAGCCGCATTACGCATTTTAGTGAGTCTGATATCGCCTACTTATATGGTATCTCCAGGCTTACTTCCATTATTAGTTTATACGATGCTTATTCTTTCTCTTCAATATGGTAATGCCCCTCAAAGTGCTTTTGCCTATACGCTTTATGGCATGCTTCTGTGTGGAAAGCTTGAGGATATAGAGAATGGCTATCGTGCTGGAAAACTGGCTTTGAAATTATTGGATAAATTCAATGCTGAAAGCCTCAAACCCATGGTTCAAGAAAACTTTGATTCGTGTGTCAGACCTTGGAAAGAACATTTTGGTTATTCAACAAAATCCTATCAGAAAAGTATTCAAAATGGCTTAGAAATTGGGGATATCAAAATTGCTTGGCATAATGCGACGCATTACTCGGTTTCAAACTTTTTGATAGGCGAAAACCTTGAGACTGTCCATCAGATTTATCTGAAATATCTTGATTTGATGTTAAAGAATAAACAAGAATGGAATCTCGTTTACACTCAATTATGGGCTCAGATTGCGCTTAATTTACAGAATAAGTCTGCGGATAAATTGCGTCTGATAGGCGATTTTTTTAATGAAATAGAAAGCATTCCAGTGTTTATCAAGACTAACAACGGTGTCAGTTTGCTTTGTGTTTATTTGGGGAAAGAACAACTCGCTTATCTTTTTAAAGAAAGTGAATTAGCCTTGGAAAATGCCAAACAGGCGAATAAATACAAAGATAATGTGCCAGGCATGATATTGAATGCCATCCACAATTTTTATGACTCCCTAATCCATCTTGCTGTCTATCCCAATGCTGACGAAGTAACGCGACAAGAATACTTACAACAGGTAACAGAGAATCAGGAAAAGATGAAAATATGGGCGCATCATGCCCCCATGAATTATCAGCACAAGTATGATTTGGTGGAAGCCGAGAAAGCAAGGGTTTTAGGACAACTTGAAGCGATAGATTTGTACGAGCGGGCTATTGAAGGTGCTAGGGAGAACAGCTATATTCAAGAAGAAGCTTTAGCTTATGAACTCGCCGCTGAATTTTACCTCGCCCGTGGGATGGATAAGTTTGCCCAAACCTACATGAAGGAGGCCCATTATCGTTATCAACAATGGGGCGCTTTAGCAAAAGTTGAGGATTTAGAGGCCAGATATCCGCAGTTTTTGATGAAGAAAACCTTACGCGATAGGCAAACGCAGATTCCAATGAATTCCACCATAGCGATGATCAATCGGAATTCGACTTCCAGCCAAGAAATATCCAATTGGTTGGATATGAATAGCGTGATGAAGGCCTCTCAAACCCTGTCTGGGGAAATTGTGTTAAGTCTGTTGTTAGATAAAATGATGCACATCGTCATTGAAAATGCGGGCGCGGAAAAGGGCTTATTGTTGTTACCTCAAAACGAAAACTGGTTTATTGAAGCACAATATATAGATAGCGCCGATGTTAGCGTTTTAAAATCTCTTCCCCTTGAAGAGAGTCAACAGGTGTCAGCAAATATCATTCACTATGTTGCTCGAACAAAAGAAAACGTGGTTTTGCATGATGCCACTCAAGAGGGCCATTTCACCCGTGATCCGTATATCAAAAAACAGCAGCCTCAATCGGTGTTATGTGCCCCCCTCATCAATCAGGGAAAACTCACGGGTATCTTATACTTAGAAAACAACTTGACGACTGGCGCATTTACCCCGGATCGTTTAGAAGTGCTAAAAGTCCTCTCCTCACAACTCGCCATTTCGATTGAAAACGCCCTGTTGTATCGAACACTCGAACAAAAAGTCGAACAACGCACCGCACAACTGGCAACAGCCAATGAAGAAATAACGGCCCTCAATGAGCAACTTCAAGAAGACAATCTCCGCATGAGTGCTGAATTAGATGTCTCACGTCGCTTGCAAAAAATGCTGTTGCCATCCGAAAAAGAAATGAAGCAAATCAAGGGGTTAGAAATCAGCGGCTTTATGGAACCCGCCGATGAAGTCGGTGGCGATTACTACGACGTGCTTGAACATAACGGACATGTGTTAATGGGCATGGGTGATGTCACCGGGCATGGATTAGAAAGCGGCGCTTTAGCGATTATGGTGCAATCCGCCGTGCGAGCCTTACTGGCTTATGATGAGAACACAGAACTGGTTAAATTTTTAAAGGCCCTCAATGAGATGGTTTACAACAATGTGATAAGAATGAAAGCCGAAAAAAGCCTCACATTGTCTTTAGTGGATTACCAAGATGGGCAACTGAATTTGAGCGGACAACATGAAGACATCATTGTGGTGCGAGAGGGCAAAGTCGAATTGATAGACACCTTCGATTTAGGCTTTCCAATAGGCTTAGAACCCGATATTGCTGAGTTTGTCACCGCAACCCAAATCTCGTTAAATGTAGGTGATTTCGTGGTGCTGTATACTGACGGGATTACCGAAGCCGAAAATATCGAAAAAGAATATTATGGCATAGAGCGATTATGTGCCGTTATCGAGCAAAATTGGCAACAGTCATCTGTCGCGATCAAAGAAGCCATTATTGAAGATGTGCGGCAATTTATTGGAAAACAAAAGGTTTTTGATGATATCACCCTGTTGGTATTCAAGCAGTTGTGATGAAAAGGGCAACGGGGCATCTTTTTCAACACAGAGTACACAGAGGAACACAGAGTTTCACAGAGGTATTTCACTTTTGTTTGACTGAATTGAAGATTCTGTATGGCTCTGTGTTGAAGTTTTTAATTAGATATTTATGTTTTATACAAGTATCACGTCTTAAAAATTTTAGCTATATAACCAATCCTGTCAACAATATCGTTTACAAATCTGATATGGTAATTATTTTCATCCACCGAGAGTACCGAATTTTCTAAGAAAAGGAACTCCCACACATCACCATCTGTTATGATTCCATATACCTTATCTTGTTTAAATTCTTTTAATGTCGCGTACATTTCAGCGATACATTGACCTAAACCATCAGATAAACGACTTCTCTTGACTTCTACAATTGAGATAATGGGTGAGGCAAAATCAATTTCATCAAGGCTTAAAGCACTATCGTATTTGCCATTCAACTGGTGTGGAAGTGAAGGTGTCTCCTCTGGCAAGATACTGACAGGTGGTTCAAAGAATACC
>Ga0233403_10001333_pt1 | contig 11579 bp, 5 predicted proteins | sample Na_oxic_1_MG_FD_179866 | JGI IMG/M metagenome (GOLD analysis project Ga0233403, IMG submission 179866) | Seawater microbial communities from Saanich Inlet, British Columbia, Canada - Na_oxic_1_MG | ecosystem: Environmental > Aquatic > Marine > Inlet | place: Canada: British Columbia | collected...
AGTTTTAGAACGTTGGCAACGTACCCCTCAGATTGACACAGATCGCCTGGCCGACTTAATAACACAAACCCAAACTCTCACAAAAAAATTAGGAAAAATTGAACAAACACTAGAACAAAGTTATTCGCAACATCAATTAATCCAATTAATGCGACAGCGGAGTACCATTGCGGGTGGCAATAGTCGCTGCGACTTGCCTGGTTATTACTACTGGTTGCAAAAGAATCCGAAACAGCGTCAAAAAGAACTAAATGAATGGCTTATCCCACTAGAGCCACTCCGGTGCGCAATTGATTTCGTATTATATCTCTTACGCAATCATGCCGCGACTTCAAATAAAGTGGCCCTGAGTGGATTTTATCAAACACAATTGGATATAAATATGAACTATCAACTCATTCAAGTCGCCTTGCCTTTAGAACACCCCTGCTTTCCAGAAGTAAAGGGGGGCAAACAACGCATCACGATCCATTTTCTCGAAACAGCAAAAATGCAAACAATGCAAACAGAACAAGACGTTCACTTTGAATTAACTTATTGCATGGCATAACGACACCATGTCCTTCACAATCACCATAAATTGAAATAACTCAAACAGATAATTGATAACTGATATGGATAAAGTTTTTAAAATAAGCATGTTTGGTCTGGCACCCAATGAGCAAAATACCCTCGGTAGCATTTTTAAACTAGCCGCATCACGTAACCGCCAATATACGATAGTGCCCCCGTCTGAACGTTCAACGGCTGAAATTATACTGGTGGATATGGATGATACCCAAGCACTAAACGAATGGCGTAGTTTTAGCGTCCATCATAGTAAGATCCCCGTGGTTAAAGTGACTAAAACTGCCCCGACTGAGGCAGGCAATGAAATTTATCTACGTCGGCCCTTGACCTTGAAACGGGTACTTGAAACCCTTGACAAGGTGACGATTGATATTCACAAATATGTCCCAGAGTTGGTCGTGGGAGGTGAAGAGGTACTCAATGAAGAAGCACACGCGGCCTTATCAGATGCGGCAAAATTTGCTGAAAAAGCATCACTCACAGGGATTAAAGCCTTAGTGGTGGACGATGCTCTGTCAGTACGCAAAGCGATGGAAATTCAACTCAAACTCTTTGGCATGGCCATTGACTTTGCCGAAACAGGTGAAGAAGCTTTGGAATATATACAGAAGCACACTTATGACATTATTTTCTTAGATTTGATGCTCCCTGGCATCGACGGCTACCAAGTTTGTAAGAAAATTAAGTCCCATAAGACATCTAAAAGTACCCCGGTGATCATGTTAACCGGCAAAGGTTCACGCTTTGATAAACTGAAAGGCACGATGGCCGGTGCCAACGAATATTTGACTAAACCGGTTGAACAAGATCGTTTAAAAGAGGTGATTAATAAATACTTGCCTAATATCACCCCACACCCCTAATCATTCGTAAGGAAAATAGTATTATGTCCATCAAAAAAATCATGGTTGTTGACGATTCCACCGTGGATCGGTTGAACCTCCAAAATATTGTTTCAGAAGCCGGATATACCGCTATCCAGGCCAGTTCTGGTCTTGAGGCGATAGATAAAGCGGCAGCAGAACAGCCAGATCTCATCTTTATGGATGTGGTCATGCAACAAATGGATGGCTATCAAGCTTGTCGGGAAATCATTCACCATGACTCCACCAAAGACATACCTATTATCTTTGTCACCAGCAAGGGGCAAAAAGCCGACCGCCTTTGGGCGGAAATGCAGGGTGGTAAAGCCTTGATACAAAAGCCTTACACACCCGACCAAATTGTTGAACAGATCAATCATTTCAATTAATGTTTTTCAAACAATTAATCGGATTCTTGTTATCCGAAAATATTGTAAATTGAAACCATTAACCATCAACCATTATCCATTATGCACAAATACTTTTTTACTGTATGCCTTCTTTTTTCGGTAAGTGGGTGCGATTTCCTTGCAAACCTGAGCCAAGAAAACGAGGCACAAAACCAAAATAACCCATTGTCCAAGCCACAACTATCCTTCGCGGTAGCACCTCAAATTGCTTGGATGCCTTGGTATTTAGCCAATGAAGAAAAGGTTTTTAAACACTATGCGGCTAAATACGAAATCCAATTTGAATTTATTTCTAACGACTATCAAGAAACGATAGATAAATTTATTTCCGAAGATGTCCAAGCGATTGCCATTTCTAATATTGACGCTATCGCTCAATTGGTACGGCAAGAGATAGAAGTGGATGTGATATTGATTACAAACCAAAGTGCGGGCAATGACGCAATCCTCTTGCCCGCCCGTATGGATAGCAGTGTCCATAGTTTGCGCGGCAAAACATTTGGTCTCGTGAAATACTCCAGTAGCCACTATTTGCTTGATCGCTATCTGATTCGTCATCAAATACCTTTCGAGGACATCCGTATCCTCGGAACTGACCCGGTGGACATACCCGCCGTGTTTAAAAACAAACAAGTCTATGGCGTGGTCACCCACAATCCGTATTTATACCAATTGACAGAAGCAGGTGCCGCAAAGATATTATTTAACAGTCGCCAAATACCGAAAGAGCTCTTCGATATGATTATTATTCGGCGCGAAACCTTACTGGATTATCCGGCGTTTGCCCAAGTGATACTGGCTACTTGGTTTTCTGTGATGGAAAAATTACAAGGCAATAAGCGTGGTCCGACTTTAGACGCATTAGCAAGTTTAGCAAGTTTAAGTCGTCGACAATACGAGGAACAGTTAGCGACCACGTTGTTAAACGACAGTTCAATCAAGGCATTGGCGGCTATCCGTGATCGTCGGATAAAGAAGTTGATGCGGCACATACGTTATTTTATTGAACGGCATAAACTGTCTGGTGAGGAGAGCTTTACAAATTGGGTATCTTATCCTGGACGAACTCCGGCGATAATCCACTTTAATGGTCAACCTTTACAACAGTTTGTCGTTCCCCAAATTAATAAATAAAAGTTGTAACTACTCATAGCTTGAGGAAGGGGTTGCCCCTACAATATCCAATTAACCTTGAGTGTGGTCTCAAATTGATGTAATGTTTTTTTTGTAGGGTGGGCAAGGTCTTATTCTTGCCCACCTGTTAACCTCACTGCCATTGATTAAAGCCAGGGCGTTCGCAGTAGTGTTCGCACCGAAAGCCCTTAAATATGCGGGGGTTCGCAGACATATCTCTTTGCCCTTTATCAACACCGGTATGAAATTATCCTTAACTTAAAGGCATTGAAGGTATGCCCTCGATCCCACAATGCCATTAAATTAAGCGTTGGAGTCCAAACCTTTAGAATTGGAAGTGTTTGATTTTAAATAACATAATCCAAATCTGAAGGTTTGGATTCCAAATAAATATCCCTTAACTTAAAGGCATTGCCTCGATCCCACCTCACCGATAAAGGCAAAAAAATACCGGTGAACTACGATACTATTTGTTTTTATTAGCTAAAAATTTATTAACGGACAAATCTAATAACCATTAACGATAAACCATTAAATGCAATGAAATTACCCCCAAGCCAAGCATTAAATCGCCCTCTTTATCGGACCACCAATGAGAGTGCTTACCTCACGCTTGAAGATGAAGTGATTACTACCCGTCGGCTAGGTTTTCGTATCGGCAATCTTGGCCTATTAATTGGTGAACAGGCAACGAGTGAATTGTCAGAAGTATTACCCATTTGTTCAATTCCTTTTACCAAAAACTGGCTACTGGGACTCATTAACCTACGTGGGAATTTAGTGCCTGTTTTTGATTTACATGAATTATTAAAATTGGAATCTAGGCAAATAAAAAAAACGATGTTATTAATTTTAGGACAAGGAGAGTTTGCTGGTGCGATAGTGATTGATGAATTACCGACACATTTAACATTTACTGACAATGAAAAACTGACTAACGAGCCACCCTTACCGGCTATTATAAAGTCTTATGCATTAAGTGGTTATGAAAAAGAAGGCATGGTATGGTTTAATTTTGACCATTTAAGCTTTTTTAAATCTTTATCCACTCAATTAGCATTATAAAAATGGAAAATGGAAAATGGAAAAGTTATCCAGAAAAGTATTGTCGGGCTATAGACTTTCAGAAAAGTCAAAGCTATCAGACCTGTCAGGTTTTAGAAACCTGACAGGTCTTTAGGCCAAAATCTTTATCTGAACAGCTATACAAATACAAAGTAAGTACAAATTATTAACATATTAAAGGCGTAAAAAATGCTAATAAAAAAAGAAGTAGTATTTTTAAATCTTATACATGAAATTGAAATTAAAAAAGTCAAAAGGTGTAGTGGTTAAGATGGTGTTGAACACAAAAGAAATCCGCTTTTAAAAAAAACAGATTTCTCAAAAACTAATCCGAACAGTATTGGAGTTTTTACGAAAAAAAATCGGATTAATTATAATGTTCAAAATATTGTGATGCCCTACATTTTCTTTTAGAAATAATATTTTTAAATCTTAAAACATATTGATGGCGTAAAAAATGCTATTTCATAAACAAAAGTTTCGCCAATAAAATTGTTTGAACAGATTCAAAAATATTAGTGAAGGTATTATTTTTATAAAACTCATCAATCGCATAATGTAACTACTCAGAGCTTGAACAAGGGACTGCAAAGATAAAAAACTGGTTGCACCCATCCAAGCGGATTAGAGCTTAACCTACAAAAAAAGAACAGAATTGGCACAATCTGAAACCTAAAAGTAACCTGAGTCCTCATTAGGCGAAAGGAAAAAGGGTTGATCGCACCCTTATTCACAAAAATTGAAATGGTGCCTCATTACGCATTAAAATCAATATTTGTCAAAAAAATTGCTATCTAAACTCTTCCCATTAATCATTAACCATTAACCATTAATCATTGATATGAAACTACGACAAAAAATGTTTATTGGCTCTGCCTTTCTGGCGGTGATTCCAGTCCTCATCACGGCTCTATTTACTAGCCAAATTGCCAGTACTTTAGGCCAACAAGCTCTAACCGAAAGTGCTAAAAGTCATATTACCTCAATCCGAGATGCTAAAAAGGCTCAAATAGAGGACTATTTTAACTGGCTATTTAATCAAATCCAAGTCTATGCTAAGGCGAGAACCACTATTGACGCAATGCGGGGACTCAAAGAAGCCTTTCCTAAATTTAAGGATGAGGCTTCTTTATACACTGAATTTGACCTAACTGAGGATGATGCCTCCACAGAAGGTCCTCCAGCCCCGCCTTCCCCGCTTTCTTTACCAATTGATAACTATAAGGCTGCCTTAGGTAAGTATTATACAGATGATTTTGCCCAGGAATATGGCAACTATAACGTCAATGAATCCCCAGACATGCTCATGTTCTTGGAAGAGTTGAGCGATAATTCCCTCGCTCTGCAATATCACTATATTGCAACTAATCCCAATCCGGTTGGTACCAAAGAAGAATATTTTTTCGCCGCCGATGCCTCTAGTTATACCCAACTGCATCGCCACTATCATCCCTATCTACATGATATTCAAATGCGGTTTGATTTTGAAGATATCTTCTTAGTGGAAGCGAATAATGGTCATATTGTCTATTCTGTACTCAAAGAATTGGATTTTGCCACCTCCTTAAAGGATGGCCCTTATGCAAAAACCAGCTTAGGTCAAGTATTTGAAAAGTTAAATCAAGCCCCTCAAGGTAGCAATGAGTTAATTGATTTTACCCCCTATCTGCCTTCCTATGATAGTCAAGCCGCCTTTATTGGTACACCGATTTTTGAAGATGAGCAAAGGTTGGGTCTATTAATATTTCAAATTTCTATTGATAGTATTAACGATATTATGACCAATCATCACGTTTGGCGTTTTGACGAGTCCGGGCGTACAGGGGAAGATTATATTGTCGCCACTGATGGCAGTATGCGCAATGATAGTAGGATGTTGGTTGAAGATAAGGAGGATTATCTACTCATTGTCCAACAGGCAGGTTTACCTGAGGATATTATTTCCGATATTGAATTGAAAGATACCAGCGTCGGTTTGCAACAGGTGGATAATCCAGGCACCCGCGCTGCATTTTCTGGTGTGACCGGTTTTGATCTCTATGAGGATTATCGGGGTGAGTTTGTATTATCCGCTTTTGCGCCCATTAATGTGTCTGGGTTACAATGGGCGATTTTTTCTAATTTGCAAGAACAGGAATCTTTGGAACGTTTAGAAGAACTCACCGCAGAAATTACCAAAGTATCCGTGCCGGTTGCCTTGGTGATTTTATTAGTCGGGGGCATTGCCGGCTTTTTCTTCTTTGGTCGGATTGCAGCCCCGATTGTGCAAATGGAGGCAACCGTGACCAAAGTAGCTGAAGGTGATTTTACCGCCCGTGCGGATATCAGAACAGGGGATGAATTGGAAACCTTGAGTAATGCTTTTAACGGTTTATTAGATGACCGCCTAACCGCTTTAGCCAAAGCTGAGAAGGAGAATGAGATGTTGAATAATTCTATCATTGAATTACTCAAGGCTTCTTTCCAACTCAGTCAGCGTGACCTGACCGTACAAGTGCCTGTGACGGAAGATGTGACTGGTCCTTTGGCGGATGCAATTAATCAGATGGCTTCTGAAACCAGTAAGGTATTATTGAATGTGCGACGGATTACGGATGAGGTAGAAAGTGCTTCTGGTCAGGTCAAGGTTCAAGGTGATAATGTTTCTAAGGTAGCCGAGCATGAACGGGAAGTGGTGGATACTACCATGGCCGAATTAGCGGCTGCGGCTGAAGCCATGAAGAAAATTGCCGAAGTCGCGCAAACCTGTAATGAAATTGCTTCCCAGGCAACGGAAACCACTCAAACCGCGTTAGTCACGGTGACGGGAACAGTTGATGGTATCGGTGAAATCCGTGAAACGATTCATGAAACGGAAAAACGCATTAAGCGTTTAGGTGAACGCGCTCAGGAAATTAGTAGTATTGTTGATATTATTAATAACATTGCTGAACGGACTCACGTACTCGCCTTAAACGCTAGTATGCAGGCTGCCGCTGCTGGTGAAGCAGGACGTGGCTTCTCGGTTGTCGCCGATGAAGTACAACGTCTCGCTGAAAGCTCTCGTAACGCTACTTCGCAAATATCTGCACTTGTAAAAAATATTCAGGTAGAAACCAATGACACCATTGCAACTATGGACAAAACCATTGGACAAGTCGTAGAGGGTTCCCGTCTAGCAGAGCAAGCAGGTAATCAGATGAAAGACACTCAAAATACCACATCCAAGCTAGTACAGGTTGTCGAGCAAATCGCGATGGCTTCAGAACAGCAGGCGCAAATTAGTGATGATTTGCGCGTTCGCGCCGGTACGATTCAGGTGAGTACTCACGAGACGGCTGAACAGTTGAATAAGCAAACGATTCAAACGGATCGTTTGGTAGATTATTCACGTCAGTTGATTGAATCGATTCGGGTCTTCAAATTACCTCAGGTCCATGAGGAGTGACAGGATTTAGAGATTGTCAGAATTCGGATTCTGACAATATGAATCCGGATCCTGACATCAAGTATAAACTATTCTCATGAACAATTTAGAGCAATTAAAAGAATTACAAGCGATCATTGCTAACCAAGCCTATCAATTCTATGAGGCAGTAGCAGAGTTGATAGGAGAAGGGGCAGATAAGATAGCTAATGCAACCCGTGTGGCCCAAAGCTATGTGATAAAAGTAGGCGAAGCTTCTGCTGCGGCCAATTTAACAGGGTTGCCTATCATCTGTCAGCATACCGAGCAAAATTTAGCGGCACTGGTGGAACTAGAACCTTCTCAATGCCAATCACTTCTTGGTGAAATTGAGCGTTGGCCCAAATTAGTGTTAAATTATCTCTACGCCCCTTATAATCAAAATACGGGGCATGTTCTGATTCGTTATCTTCAAAATCCTAAGTGGCCTCAACCTTGTTCTGAACAATTAGCCGCCGATTTGAGTGAAAGTTTTACTAATGATTTTAAGGACGAGGCGTTTAAAAATAATTTGGAATCCATTCTAGCTGAAAGTGAGTTGAGTGATTTAAATCTTAGGAGCGATTCGGTTGGGGAGGCACCTTGTGAGGAAACTCAGACTATAGTTTCTAATCCGTTGTACCAGTCTATCTCGGAGATGAGCGATACTATGTCAGCCGTCCTCGGTCAAATGTTAACGCTTGAAGCTGAACATGAAACATTTTTTGATCAGATAGAACAATATACGGGTAGCGTACAAATATTATGGGAGTTAGCTGAGGAGCTAGAATTAAAGGGCTTTCAAGAAGTTTGTACTTTTGTTAATGATAATGTCTTTGCGGCTAGTTCACAACCGCAATCTGTAAGATTTGAACAATTAGAACCGTTAGCGTTATGGCCAAAATTATCGCTTGACTATTTACAATCACCTGAATTGGGTGCCCAAAAGCTGGTGGAATGGGTATTTTTTGAAACTTGGCCTGTTTCAATGTCACCCACAGCACGGCCAAATTTATTGATTCAGTTAATACAGGAATGTTCTTCTCCCATTCTTTGTGAGACAGTTTATAAAGAGGATACACCATCTTTTCTTCCCACTGAGGTCGCTTTAGATTTACCCCAGGAAAAGGCTTTGCCGATTGAGGAAGAGCAATTTGAGGAGAGTGCATTATCTATTCCTAATGCCCTTTTATTAATTGAACAAGTAAATCAAGTGGCTCAAGTCAATCGTGAGTGTCTTAATGAATTAATCGCTGCCGATGACGGAACAGAATCTTTATTAATGGCAACTATGGGTTATACGGAGAATGTGCAAACCATATGGGAGGCGGCTGAAGAGGTTGGGCTTGAAGGATTACAGGCGGTTTGCACCTTTATTAATGATAATGTCATGGAATTGGGAAGCCAATCGAAATCGTCCAGAGAGGCAGCGCGTGAGTTGTTATCTTCATGGCCTGAGTTAGTCGTAGGGTATTTGCAGCGGCCCGTTGAAGCAGCGAAGGTCTTGATTAACCGGTTGCAACAATGCGAATGGCCGACACCGCTTGAAAAAGAGATGGCTTTTCAATTAGAAGCGCGTTTAATAGAAGGGAGCAAGCCTTCTTCTGGTGAAGACGAACAGTTCAAAATAGAACCTAATGAACCCGTTGCCCAATTCCCAATTCCCGAAGAAGAATTGATAGAATTAGTTGCACCGGATGTGTTAGAACTGGTGTGTAGTCAAATAAGTGATTCCAGTGAGGGATTATCAGCCGCCCTTGAGGTATGTGTGTCTATGGAAAATGATAACCCGGCTTTTTTCGAGGCCATTGAAGATTATACGAACAGAGTACAAGATATTTGGGATGTCGCCGAAATGGTGGAGCTCAAAGGGTTGCAAGAAGTTTGCACTTTTATTAATGAAAATTTATTAGCGTTTAGTATTCAGGAACAAACGACGAGAGTGGCTACGCAGAAGTATTTTCAAAATTGGCCTGCTCTTGTTTTGGAATATTTGCAGTCTCCAACGAAAGGTGCACCTCGCTTAGTAAGTTATTTACAGGAATCCGAATGGCCCAGCCCTTTAACTGTGGAATCAGGCGAGCAGTTATTGGGCTTGCTGAAACCCCCTTCTGGTGGCACAGTGGAGAGTGGTCATAGTGATTTAGAAACGGAGACCGAGGTGCAGGAGTTAACGACTGAAGAACTGGCTCCGTTACCGGTGAGTGTGGATGAAGAGATTTCGTTGGGTAGTGCTGAGGTGGTGGAAATTCTCAGTAGTGAGTTGGAGTCTGCTGAGGCTGATTTGGAAGAGGAAGTCAAGAAGTTTGTCACGGCTGACAATAATAGTGTCCAGTTGAATGAGGCAACTGAAAATTATGTAGAGCATGTACACCGTTTATATGTGGCTTCAGAAATGATGGGTTTAGAGGGGTTGCAAACGGTTTGTACCCAGATCATGGATAATGTTAAGGCACTGAGTGCTGAACCGATAGCGTCTCGACAAAAAGCATTAAGTGTCTTAGAACCCTGGCCAAATTTGGTGTTAGCTTATTTGAAATCGCCTGGGGACAAGAGTGTGGAAGCCCTGGTGACGCATTTCCGTGAGCCTACTTGGGTGCAAGCTTTATCCGATGATGCGGCTTTAAATTTGTTGAAACAGTTGGTGGGTGGAACAACGGTTGATGAAGAGGCTGAGGAGTTGGGAGCTTATTCTCGTCCAGGTGCTGCTACGCCAGAGGATGTGTTGATAACGATTCCTGAAGATATTAATCAAGAATTGTTGGAGGCTTATTTGCAGGAGGTGCCGCAAAATGCGGCGGATTTTTCGGCGTGTATTCAGAATATTATTCAATCTCCTGAGATTTCTGAAATTGAGCGGGCCCAGCGTATTGCTCATACCTTGAAGGGTTCGTCAAATATTATTGGTATCAAGGGGGTTGCTAATATTGCTCATCATCTTGAGGATACTTTGGAGCATCTTGCGAAGCATCAAGTGGTGCCGCCTAAAGAGTTAACCAATACGATGACCGAGGCGGCTGATTGTCTGGAAATTATGGTTGATGCTTTGTTGGGGCAAGATGATCCGCCTCCGCAGGCACAACAAGTTTTGCAGTCGGTATTAGATTGGGCGAATCGTATTGATAAGGGTAAGCTTGAGGAACCAGCACCGACTTCTGAGACAACACCGACTGCGGTCATTGAGAAACAGGCAGCACCTGAAAAAGTGGAAAAGGTGGCTGGCAAACAGGCGGCTCAAGTGGGTACACCTGAACAATTTCTGAAAGTTCCGACAAAGACGATTGATGAGTTGATGCGTTTGGTGGGTGAGTTATCTATTTCGGTAGGACAAATTCAGGAGAGATTGAAGCATGTGACCCAAAGTACGCGCTCTTTGACCCAACGGGATTTAGCACTTCAAAAGAAGACGTTTGAGTTGGAAAACTTGGTTGATGTACGGGGTATCACGGGGGTAGAAAACCGTAAACAGACATCAAAACAGGATGAGCATTTTGATTCGTTGGAATTTGAGGAATATAATGAGTTACATAGTGTGGCTCATAGTTTCATTGAGTTTATAGCGGATAATCGTGAGTTGGCGATGTCAATACGTGAGGATATGGGTGAATTGGAGACGATGTTTATTCATCAGGAGCGTCTTAATAAGGAGTTCCAGGCGAATATTATGACGACGCGCATGGTGCCTGTGAATACGATTTTGTCTAAAGTACAGCGTAATGTTCGCCAGACGTGTCGTATGACGGGCAAGCAAACGGATTTGGATGTGAGTGGTACGGATATTTTGATTGATAGTAATGTGTTGAGTCATTTGGCTGATCCTTTACAGCATATTTTGCGTAATGCGATTGATCATGGTATAGAGGCACCGGATGAGCGTGCGATTTTGGGCAAATCCGAAGCGGGTAAGATTAAGCTCAGTTTTTACCGTGAGGGCAATAATATTGTGGTGAGTTGTGAAGACGATGGGCAGGGTCTTAATTATACTAATATCCGTTTTACTGCGATTCAACGTGGTTTAATCACGGAAAGTCAAGAGTTGACGGAACAAGATTTGGCGCGTTTAATTCTGATGTCTGGATTTTCGACTAAATCGGGTGTGACGCAGGTTTCAGG
>Ga0233403_10001334_pt1 | contig 11577 bp, 11 predicted proteins | sample Na_oxic_1_MG_FD_179866 | JGI IMG/M metagenome (GOLD analysis project Ga0233403, IMG submission 179866) | Seawater microbial communities from Saanich Inlet, British Columbia, Canada - Na_oxic_1_MG | ecosystem: Environmental > Aquatic > Marine > Inlet | place: Canada: British Columbia | collected...
GGTTATCCGATTGGACAAAAAAATGGATCGCTATGGCGAAGACAGCCACGAGAACTTAACCAGACTCGAAGATTGGTTAATTCAGTATTCCATTGAGAACCAGAAAGCCATAGAAGAAAGCCGAAGAGGGCGGAAGTTAGACCGTCGGGAAAATGAGCAAGGATTTGCGGAATTACGGAAAAGCCTTGCGGACAGCCAACAGAGAACTGAGCAAGGATTTGTGGATTTACGGAAAAGCTTGGCGGATAGTAAACAGGACTTGGCGGATAGCCAACAGAGAACTGAGCAAGGATTTGCGGATTTACGGAAAAGCCTGGCGGATAGTAAACAGGACTTGGCGGATAGCCAACAGAGAACTGAGCAAGGATTTGTGGAGTTACGGAAAAGCCTGGCGGATAGCCACCAGAGAACTGAGCAAGGATTTGTGGAGTTACGGAAAAGCATCGCGAACAGTCGCAAGGAATTGGGCCAAATTTCGCATCGCTTGGGTACTATCGTTGAAGATTTGGTGGCTCCCAGTTTACCACGAGTTTTCCGAGAAATGGTCAATTGCCCGGCTGAGGAAGATGTTTTAATTAATGTGCGGGTTCGCCGCCGTCATCCCACTCAAAAAGGATCGATGTTAGAAATAGATGCGATGGCTGATTGTGGAAATTATGTGCTTTTCAATGAAACCAAAAGCCAATTTAGTCCCGAAAAAGTGAAAGCTTTTTTGGAGAAATTGGCTCTTGTCAGAGACTATTTTCCTGAATACCAATCTCATCAAATAAGGGGTTGTATAGCGTCGTTATATTTGGATAAAAGCTTAGTTGAATATGCGAATCGACAAGGTTTATTGGCTTTAGCGTCAGGGGAATATTTAATGACGGTTCAAAATGGTGCCGGATTCAGTTGGAAAGCTTTTTAATTTATCCTTTTTACTTGATTATCAAGTTTTTGGTCTTCCAACAATAACTACAAAAATTGTATATCAATACCTTCGCCAATTGGATATTTGTTTCGTTCATTGCGCGAAGCGGATTTCCCGAAACTCTTATATAGGTTTCGGGAAATCGTACCTCATTCCCGAAACAACAAATTTTGATATTGGCGAAGGTATTGTATATCAATACCTTCGCCAATTGGATATTTGGATATTTGTTTCGGGAAAGGAGCGAAGCGGATTTCCCGAAACTCTTATATAGGTTTCGGGAAATCGTACCTCATTCCCGAAACAACAAATTTTAAACTGGTAGGCATTTATGAAAAGGCACGAAATCAAATGAAAGTTTCTCGCATGGTTTTAAAAAATTTGTTTAATTTTCAGTCAGTTGATGTGCTATTGGCGGAGCGTGTTTTTTTAATCGGGGCTAATGCCAGTGGTAAATCAAACTTATTGGATGTTTTTCGTCTTGTACATGATATTGCTAAAACGGGTGGTGGGTTACAAAGGGCTGTTAGTACACGCGGTGGACTATCCTCAATACGCTATTTTACCGCACCGAAATCGTCACCGGTTGAATTAGAGATACACCTCACCGACTCCGCTGCTAAAATACCTAACTTCAAGTATGCAATTGGGCTTAAACAAACTAAAAATCATCCCGTCTCTCTCGTTTATGAGCGAGTCTGGAAAGATAATCACCTCTTAATTGATCGTCCTGATAAAGAGGATAAACAAGATGCTTTGCGTTTAACGCAAACTTATCTTGAACAAATCAGTATGAATGCTGCATTTCGAGAGATTGCTCATTTCTTTGGAGCTGCATTGTACTTACATATCGTTCCACAATTATTGCGTCACCCAGAAGCCTCTTTGAATCCTAGTGTTTCAGAAAATGCCTTTGGTCGCACGTTTTTAAAACAACTGGCTGAAACCCCAGCAAAAACTCGTCAAGTTCGCTTAAACAAGATTGAACAGGGATTACGCATCACTGTTCCCCAATTCAAACGACTGATTTATATTGAAGATGAAACAAATACGCCCCATTTGGAGGCAGTTTACGAATCTTGGGAACAAAAACGAGTATCGCTTCGTGAAAACCGGTTTTCTGATGGTACTTTGCGTTTAGTTGGATTGTTTTGGTCATTATTGGAATCAGAGTCTTTGTTGCTCTTAGAGGAACCAGAATTATCCATCAACGGGCGTATTGTGAAGGAATTTGGCCCCCTGATTTACCGATTACAGTCCCCCAGACAAGTTATTCTCAGTACCCATAGTTGGGATTTATTATCAGACAATGGCATTGCCGGTGAAGAAGTTTTATTGCTCACGCCAACTATCAATGGCACTCAGGTTGAATTAGTCTCTTCAATTAAGGAAGTGCGACAGTTACTTGAAGCGGGATTGAGTATTGCAGATGCAGCTTTGTCGCGCACACAACCACCGGCACTTAATCAACAGAGTTTGTTTCAATGAGCAATTCTATTTTTATTAATCTGGCGGTAGAAGATCATCTGAGTGAATTTGTGTTAAGGCAAATTATCAAACAATCTCAACGTCCATTTGTGATTGGAAATTGTCTTTGTCATGGCGGCTATGGCTACCTCAAAAAAAATATCCATGCTTTCAATAAAGCATCGAAGGGGATGCCTTTTTTGGTATTGACAGACTTGAATAGCACTGCATGTCCTCCCACCTTGATAAAAAAATGGTTGCCATACCCAAAACATCCCAATTTATTGTTTCGTGTGGCTGTCAAAGAAGTGGAAGCGTGGTTGTTGGCCCATCGTGAAGCATTTGCGACATTTTTAGGAATATCAGAGAAAAGGATTCCTAAAGATGTCGATGCCATACCCGATCCCAAACAATTTTTAATTAATCTAGCCGCTAAATCCAAAAACCGAAAAATACGTGATGCTATTGTTCCATCTCGTAAAAAAACGGTTACAATAGGTCCTGACTATAATGAAAAACTGAAGGAATTTATCAATAACTTTTGGCAAGCAGAAATAGCCGCAAGTTACTCTCCTAGTTTACAACGCACCGTTAATGCAATTGCTACGTTTGAACCCATAATGAAATAACTATGTAGGTACACAAACGTTTTTTAGCATTTTTAACCGCCTCAAGAAATCCGATTTTTTGAAAAAATCGGATTTTTCCTAGCTCTCAAAAATGTTAAAAGATTTATGTGTGCCTACTTCTGCAAACCCAACTCCAAAAAAGCCAACTCAGTCCCGAAAAAGTATCTGGTTTCCACCCGTGATTTTGGCAACCTATTTAGTCCTCAAATAATTTGGGCTTCATGCTTCTAACTTAGGCTTTGAATTCAAAGTCGTTTTCTTCGTCATCAAAAGGGTTGGTTGCTATCACATAATTAAATCCATCAGGGCCACAGATTTTGGTAAGCTTATTGATGATCTTTCTGGATTTTTCTGGCGTATCATAAGGGCCACTCATATAAAAAGGTTTGCCATCCTTACCAAACGCAAATTTTTCTAAACACTCTTCAGTGTTGATATCACCAAAAATCTTTCTCGCTTTTCTGTAATCCGAGTGCGCTACCATCCCAATGCTTTTGGCATAATCGACACACTCCTCAACCAATTTTCGGGCATAGGCAGGAGAACTTGGTTGCAGATTCTCGCGTTGCTTGAACTCATAACCGGTTTGCTGGTAATTAGGTGGCGAAAGTTCTTTAAAGTAAGCATCTTTGGCCCCTAAACAAAAAGCATCCAACATAAAGAAACCGGCCCCAATCTTACCGTTAGGCATTTTTCTGGAAATGATGACGGTACCAATTCCTTTTCTAAACAATTCGTAAGGAACAAGACATTCATGTATCGGAGATTTTCCAATCACCGAATGGGATAAAATATTACCGAGGGTACTAACCATTTTTTTGGCCATAACAGAGACTTTACGTTTGGCTTTTTTATTGGCAAGTTGTTTTTGCCTTTTCTGTGGATTAATTGCCATTAATTGTATTTCCTTCAAGTTACCAATTAGATGTTCTGAGAAACCAAGAGTCAGAAATACGAGGGGCATCATAACAAATGGTCAACGTTAGAGCAAGCCGGGCGCATTCCAATTTTCCGGATAACAATAACTACAAGGATTGCATTTTAGAAGGGATTAGAACTTGGTATTATCTTGAGCTAGTCAATGAGACCAGCTCAATTGTTGCGGCAGTGTCGCAATTATTCATTGGTTCCCAAACAGAGTTTGGGAACCAGGAGTTTGGGAACCAAGAGTTTGGGAACTAGGAGTTGGGAACTAGGAGTTTGGGAACTAGGAAACAGAGTTTGGGAACCAGGAGTTTGGGAACCAAGAGTTTGGGAACTAGGAGTTCAATAGTAACAAACATTGTATCAGTTAAGCTTAACTTAATGGCAATGAACCGGAGGTTGGGAACGAGAAATCAGCGATTGAAAGCAAGTTGTGGTGGGTTTCGCTGTCGCTCTACCCACCCTACGCTCGCTAGATGGAAGTTTTCCCCCCCCCAAATTTTGGGTTATAACGGATTTTGGGACACCATTAATAATGGGGATTTTCTGTGATTTAAAAGGGCGAACACGTCAGCCCACCCCTACAACATTTAATTTAAAATATGATTCAGATTGTAAGTTCTGCCAAATTTACTTTTAGAAAATTCCTAATTTGTAAAGAAAATTCTTATTTGCTGCGTAGTTTAGCAAGATTTTCCCGATAACTTTTCTTTTTTCTCCTTTGAAACTTATAAATCGGTTCTGCTAACTCTGCTAATTGTTGCCGCCATTCAAGATGCCAGTGTTCAATTGCCTCTTTGATAGCCGAATCTAGTGAACTTGATAAAGTACCACCGGGCTTTTTATCGCCATTTTGACGCGCTTTTTCAAAATCCAGACGCAAATCCTCCAAAGTTTTTTCTTCCGCAGATAGGTTTTTATCTGCTTGTTCTTGAAGCCTTTTGTTATTTTCTTCTTTCAATTCGTCTTCAGTTTGCTCATTCCGTTGCATGTGCCCATAACCGGTTGCGGTTTTTGCACCGGCACCTAACCATTCCAAAGCATCTTCGAGGTATTCAAAAGCTTCAGCAACTAATGCTTGAGCAGTTTGAGAACGCGGCGCAACCATAAACAAAAAATCGGTATTGGGTTTTACCGCTAAAAAAGGTATCGGTACCGGAACATGCCAATCTGCCGGCACTTTGTCTGGCTCTGTGTTACCTTTTGAGCACCAATCACTAAAATGTGGTGTCATCACGTCAGCTGTTAATTTCACTGGCTTTATCGGCAGCGCATCAAAAAATATTAATTGTCCAGCGCAAGGCTCATTGCTATCATCCGAACCCAACCATAACTCAATCTTATTTTCAATCTTATCTTCAGCAACATCTTCCCATTCCAGCCAAGCGCGTAGCAAACCCTTTATCGCACTTCCAGCTAAATACGGAACGCCCAAAGTTGGATGCCAAGCAAAACCGTTTTCTACTGGATGGGGCAAACCTAAACCAGTGGCAAAGTGCCAAGTGGTTTGAAAAATTCTAAATTTGCCCCGCAACGCTGTTGCCAATTGCAAGTAGCGTTGCTGATATAGCGTAAGCATCGTAGAATCACCGCAATTTTCTTCTGAGTTAGCGATACATTTTACCCATGCCATTTTACTTTCTTTATCAACTTCCCAATCCTCTTTTGGCTCATAGCAATTAAAAAAACGCTCATACCATAACCCACGATGACTGTCTTTCCCAAGCTTGGGATGAGGCGGATTATCAAAATCTTTGTAAAGTGGTGTTGTCATGACGAATTTCCTGAGTCCATAAACGCATTGGCAAATTTCTTTACCCAATCCATAAATACCATTGCTTCGGCTTGAGCGGCTAGATAAACCGGCATGGATTCCTGAGTAATACCATCTAGTAAATCGTTATGTTTATGAAAGGGTTGATTTTTTCTGGTCAACCAATCAGATAGCAATTTATACAACAAGTAATGGGTATCAGTTGTTCCCTTACTCCGATAAAAAGCCGCCGCTTGCCCTAAGCCATTGGCATGAATCATAAAAGGTAGGGCAGAAGCATAGCTTTTGTATTCTTTGTGCTTATCAACCGTAACCTCTTTTACTCGTTCTAAAGCAAATTTGGCACGTTGTTGTTGCATGGTTTGCATGGTTATTAGCTCCCCCGATATTTTTGATTAAGTCTATCGGCAGCCATTGCTAATTTAGTTGCTGACTCGTCTGGCATCCGAATCCGAAACTTGGCACCAAATTGATTTTCATCCTGAAAAGTACCAATCAAATGACGTTCTTCTCCTTGCGGCATCACTTTAAAACCAATGTCTTTGATAGCGGCTTGTCCACTATAAGGAACGGAGTGAGCAGTTGTAATCCAATGATTTTCCTGCCAAACTTTATTGACAAAGTCTTTGAACCCTTTAGGATAATGATCATCTCTAAAAGTAGGCGATTTGCGATTTTCCACTTTGGCAAGTTCTATACGCTGTTGATAGCGTAAACGAAAACCAGTTAAATAAACTTGACCAATGGCATTCAATTCATAATAAGGTTCACCATCAATATCGATTTCATTAAGGAAAACTCGTAAACGTTCACTGACTTCTCCTAACTCACCTGCCGAAAAAGCCTCACCACGCTCAAAATCTGTGAGTATATCAGCATGTTCAGCTAAAATATCATAATCAAGTGTGACTGGCATGGGAGGAAAATCAATAATTTCTGAAAATCGTTCATGCTTGTAATAAACGGGAATATTCAGGGCTTGTCCAATCACGACGGCAATGGCAATTTGGGCTTTATAACCGCCCGTCGCATCAATAGCCACGTTTTCAGTACCACCCATTCTTTGCAAATACTCGCCTATGGCTCTGACGAGATTGCGTAAGCCATGCGTCTTAAAATCTTTGGGCACTTTGTCCTGTAATCGATCTATCTTTTTATAAGCAACATTATCCTTTTTTAATTTCAGATCAGAACGCTGCTTAAAATATTCGGTCAAAACCGTACCAGTATGAATACCATACGGCGTATCAGAAACGAGAAAATAAAGTTTTTCCAAAGACAACCATTTTTTCTGGCATGTTTCCTCAATGGCATTGATTTCTGCTCCACAAACCCGTTGGGTTGGATCAACTTTAAGCAATTCCTTAGCTAAAACTTTCCAATTAGAGGATTGATAAGCCTCAAAAAGTTCCTTCCAGTTTTGTGGTACGGTGTTTGGAAATTTCTCGGCATTTTCAGGTAGCCGCTTTAAGTTTGATTCAAACAAACTCGTACCAACAGTACAAATCAAAATATTTTTCATAGTTTTCTCTCATGGTTTAAAATTACTGACTTTACACCACCCCATTCCCACCGTTTCATTTCCCCCCAGTTGCAGATAAGGGTGAGCATCTGCGTCAAAAAACAAATTCTGAATCTTGCCAATAACCTTCGTAGCGTCCTTTTCATGATCTTCTTTATATCGCTGAGCCACCAATGTCACATACAGCAAAGTATCAGAGGGTAAAGTTTCTTCATACCACAGATTTTCAGAAGCTTTTGTCTCATTATTAATTTTAATATGAGCATTCACCGGCGTTGCATAGTCGGCTATGTGACGAAATATATCATCGTTCACCATTACCAATTGTTTTTGGAGAGCCGTTTCCGCGTCCTCTCTTCCCATCAATGGTGCAATAGCCTTTATCACTTCATCCAACTGTTTATCAGATTTAGGTGTAAAGCGAAATTCTTCCAAAAATAACCCAAAATCAATATCATGCTGTGTTGATACCAATGCAGTTTCTTTCTCCGGTACCGGCGGTATTGCGAACTTTTCCGACATTTGCAACCGCCGGCAATCCGCTTGAAACCGGCGCAGTAAAGCCGGACACGTCACCCACTTAAAATGACTGGTTAATGAGCGCACCGGCAATAGCAACAAACGGGCATCACCAACAGATAACGCCCCTGCCCATTGATTACTTTCCCCATGATTCATTTCAGGGCCAAAAATATCTGCGACTAATTCTTCATCCCATTTTGCTTCTGCTAAAGTCCGCATGGAACCTTTAACCGATGACGCATAAACAAAGGGCCAACCGGTGTGGGCTTCACGTTGAATTGGTAAATCAATAACCCCAACCGTTTGCCCTATACCGGCGTGTAATGAGGTTTCCGTCAGTAATCCTAATATTGTATGTGACATTATTTATTCCTATCTATTTCCAAATACCCACAATTAATTCACCGCGCCCTAACCCTTGCGCTTCTTTATATCCAGATTCCGTACCATCATGAATATGATAACCGTTTAATCCCTTAATTGCATTATCCAAATTACCTTCGACTTGGCAAAACCAGACACTACCGGCTGGCACAAGGCTCTTTAGTGGGCGCGGGCAATGTTTCCGTAAATTCCAGCCGCCTTCTCGAATGGGTTTTCCTAATACCGCACTAATAATTTTTAAGGCAACGCCGTTAATTTTGCCTTTCCAAACCGTACATTCTCCCGATTCATCTCTTTGAAAATTTGGGGCTGGTAACCAATTATCTTTTTTCCAACCTAAATATGCCGGCGTTAACAACATCAAGAATAAGTTTTGGTCACGATTTGCCGGAATATTTGGGGACAAATTATCTGTGATTTCAACACTCGCCAAACGACCTTCCCCGCCAAAACGAGTGACTTGTTTAGTGTTAGGGTGTAAATCAGCAGAAATACCTTTGACAATTGCCCCGATTTTAATGTCTTCACAGAGGCGTAATTGTTGGGTTTGATAGAGCAAACCTTCTTTAGTAGCCCTTGTTTGCCTATCGCGGACAATTCCTAAACGTGATTCGGTTCCAAACAGTTTAGATTGACGAATTACCTCTGAATAATGGGGTAATTCACCACATAAGACTTTTTTTAATCCACATTTAGTGAGCCAAGCCTTATCTAAAGGTTTGGCCCCTTTGACTTTTTCTTTTAATTTCGGTAAGCTCGGTAAGCATACTTTTTCACCTAAATCACAATGTACCGGTTTACCGATTTGTAAGGGTTTACCGATTTGTAAGTAATAAAAATGGTTATCTTTCTCCATTAATGACAGAGGGACAGGGTAAAGGCGTTGTGCTTTACGAATTAAAAAAGGCCCTTGCAATTCTAATTGCCCAAAATCATCATCTGCTTCCCCTCCAATTTCTTTACGAATATCTTGGTATTCATCATGTTTGAGATTTTTCCAAATAACGGGACAATGTTCTCCATTAACTTGACGATTTTCCCCAATTAAACTCCGAATCGCACCAACCACAGTACGCGCCGGTGGCGGAAATAAACTGGATAATTCCGTACCACTGATGGTATCTAACGGACGTGATTCACGAAAAAACCAAGTATCGAATGGCTCAAAACACCATTGTTTCTCAGTCACATTTCATTCCCTCTTTGGCTAAAAACCGTATTAATAGTACAGCATCAGCTTTTGTTTGTGGTAAAAAACCGATTTTTTCTATTCCTTTATCAGTCGTATCATTATCCGGCACAATACGTTTTATTTGCCAACATTGTTCAAGCAAAGGAGCAATTTTATCCTCAGCGTCAGCTATACTGAGTTTTTTAATAAGTTCAGAATTAATATAATCAGTTGCTAACAACGTACATGAATCTTTTCGAGTAAAAGGCTGTTGTTCTGTTTCAAGGAAGTCAAGTTGCTTAAAACGCTCATCCATACTCAAATTCAGATACTCAACTGTTGGTATTCTGACTAATGTTTCATCTTCCTTTTCTTGACTGGGATTTAACAAATCAAAATGTTCCCGGATTTTATAAAGGAATTTGCTACTAAAATCATCGTTTTGAAATTGCACCACGAGCTTTTCAACAATAAACTGGTTTTTGTCCAAAGCGATTTCCCAAGGCATAGCCCATTCCAAAGCTTTGCCACCGCGTTTCCACACCCGCACCGCGACAGCATTACGTCCACAACCGTCTTTAGCCACATCATCCAATAAATTATGAGCATCTTTCAGCATAGTTGTCAGTGGCGTATGGGTATGCACAAATTCAATCGCAGCAGAAATCGTGGAATTTTTCACGTCATCGTCTTTATCTTGAAAAGCTTCCTGATAAATTTGGCGTATATCAGCAGCACATTGCAGCGCGTGAGGTACTGGCAAAATAGCTAAAACATCATCACCACCGGCATAAATTAAAAAGCCATTGTTATCCTCGACTTTATCTGATACCTCATTGGTGAAAGCATGTAAGGCAGCGGAAATATCTGTTCGATTAGTAACATCACCCATTTTACTGCCCAAAGAATCTCCATCCATCAACAAAATAGCATAGAATGGTGATGGCTTGATGGCGATTTTTTGGAGAACTTCTTCGCGCATTTTATCGGCTTTATTTTGAGGATACTTATTTTTATTATTGAGTTCATTCTCAAAAAAGACATCGCCATCTGAAGTTTGCAAAGTCTCGACAAGGTTCTTTGTTTCAAGTGCTTTTTTTATACATTGAATCGAAACATCTTGGTTTCCGCCCCCTAATTCATTAGCCAGTGAAACCAAATTTTTCAATTGGCTAATGTCTTCGGTAGCAATGACTTTTTTCAGCCAAGGTATAGCCGCCATAAAGGATACGGAGGGAACCCCAATTTTGAAATCCCAGCCTTTGAGTTTCCAACCATCGGGCATTTCAATTGGTTTAATTGCACCTAATTTTTTAAAACAATCCGCAAAACGCCGCTTGATAAAAGCAATCGCACACAGATTTTCATACACACCATCCTCATTTTTAGCCAAATCCCGCTTAAATTCTGCTTGAATGGGTTGCCAAAATTTCCTTAATTCCTTTTTATTCGGGCAAGAAGTACCAGACAATTCCTGCCAACCTTCCATCACCGTACATTTAACGCCAAATTCATCTGGCGCAAAGTGATTACGCAAATTTTTGCGCCGATCCAATAAATCAAATTCTTCGTTATCCTCAGTCAACGCCCAACTGATTTCCCAAAAATGGTCAACTTGCCGATTCCAAATTTCTGCGGTTTTGCTCAGTGCGGTTTTATAAGCAATTGCTTTGTCTAAGTCTTGCCAAACTAAATCCGCTAATTCATACCAAGCCTTTTGAACGCTTTGTTCTATTTTATCAGGCTCAAAATCATCATTGATTTTAGCGGTGAAGCGATTTGGGATCTTGCCTTGACGGGGTTTTAGCTCTGTGCCTTTACCTTCCAACCAAGCAAAAAAGTTTTCATTGGGTTTAGGAGAAATGATTTCTCCATTTTGGGCAATAACGGCTCGCATTGCCACCGCCGATAACCACGATAAAATAAAAGAACCGGCCCAAAAGTCGCGGGTACGCCGTGCTTGGGCAACAAAACCTTGGACTGGGCCAAGAGTAAAATGGAAGTACTTATTCATTTAATAGCTTCCTTGTTTAAAAAATCGGTAACCGGGCGGTAAAATTGTTCCAAATTATCGGTTCGATATTTTTGCTCTAGGTGGTGAAATGTTGCTGGTAAGTACAGTATACCTACAACAAAACTACGATCCGCCAATGGATGTATGTGATATAGCAAAGGACTGGCACGCCGATTCTCGTCAATATCTTTTAATGGTAAGCCAAAAGGAATTTTTTCCCCAGTCTTTAAGTTGCCGCGATAATTTTTATATGAATAGCC
>Ga0233403_10001335_pt1 | contig 11576 bp, 5 predicted proteins | sample Na_oxic_1_MG_FD_179866 | JGI IMG/M metagenome (GOLD analysis project Ga0233403, IMG submission 179866) | Seawater microbial communities from Saanich Inlet, British Columbia, Canada - Na_oxic_1_MG | ecosystem: Environmental > Aquatic > Marine > Inlet | place: Canada: British Columbia | collected...
GTATTTCTGAAGATGAAGCTTACTTTAGCAATATGGCTCTTTCTCAAGAACGCACTCGTGCGGTACTTGAATATTGCTTACAATTGCCATCAATCACAAATCATAAGGAATGGTTACATAGTATCTTAACAGCCAATGGTTTATCTTCGAGCCGTTTAATTTTTGAAGATGGTTTTGAAAATGTTGAACATTCACGACGGGTGGAATTTAGGATACGTTTGCTGGAAGAGCATTTTTAATGCTATGAATCAATTAGAATTGAAAACTTCCAAATCTGAAGGTTTGGATTCCAAGGCTTAACATTAATTGTTGGAGTCCAAAACTTTAGCTTTGGACAAATATTTCCAAATCTTAAGGTTTGGATTCCAAAACTTAACATTAATTGTTGGAGTCCAAAACTTTAGCTTTGGACAAATACTTCCAAATCTTAAGGTTTGGATTCCAAAGCTTCCAAATCTGGAGCCGGTTCAATAAATGGATCAAAAATCAAAATTTCACGAGTCTCTCTGCCACGTCGTCTATTTTCGTCGCGCTGTGGCTCAAGCGGTATGGTGTATCTTATGCGTCCTTCGGCTTGGTTTAAAACTATCGCTGCTTCTCCAGTTTCATTGTTGTCAAGTTTTTGGCTTCGCACCACAAAGTTGGGTTTGATTAGATAACTTTTTCCTTCATAGAATACATAAAAAGTTCCATTTGTATTGAAAAAGAGTTTTTTCACTCCCGTAAATTTTAAACCTTCTTCGATAAAAGTATCTGGCGATAAGATAGTGGGATAGACGGTTTGGGCAGTACCGTCATGATATATAACTTTGGCTTGTTCCAGTTTTCTGGTGGACTTTGGTAGGTGGAATCCCGGGCGCAGATTTTCAGGGGCATTGTCAAAATCACAAATAATTTCAAGAGGTGTAATTTCAACACACAAATCATCCGGTGGTGGGATAATAAATGGGTCAAAAATTATTACCCTCCGAGCCTTGCCACGCCGGGTTTGGGGAGATAATTCGATAAACACATCACCTCTTTTTCCCACAATAACTCTACCATCACCTATCGCTTTACTTAAAGCCATTGGATCTTTAGGAGCCGGGGTGACTTTATATTGCTGTCCATCTGGGGTAGTTATCGTATAAAACCCGCCTTCTCCTACAGCTAAACCAATGGGAATTTTATCGGTATCTACCTGAATAACATTATTTACATCGGGAATAAAACTATAATTTATACCTTCAACATCACCAGTACCCTCCACTAATAAAATGCCCTGTTCATTTTGGGAAAGCACAAATTGACTCAGATCTTGGTTTGCCAAGGAATGCTCTATGTTTTCTTTAACGCTAGTTCCCTTTCCACCTACTCCAAAACCAGCATCAAGATTAACAACCTTTGGTAATGCTATATTTGCCGGTGTAGCTGGAGTTGGCAAGCTTCGCAAAGTTAGTTTTGCCCCAATGGGAGCTTTGATATCTCCAGTATTGGCATCAACCGCCCAACCGGCTGGCAATAAATTTCTTACGTCTTTGGGACTAATGTTATCACCGTTAAAGTTAGTAAGAATTTTGGATATATCTTGGCTAGGCAGTCGCTGAAATTCTTTAGGATTGATCGCATCTAAATGCGCTAAGGTAAAATTATTGAGAACTTCGGGGGAAAGTCCTCCCATATTAGCTGAGGTTAAACCGCCTATTGCTTTGCTAGACAATTCGCTAAATTGGGCTACAGTCAATTCGGCAAGAGTGGCAGTAGTGAGTTCAGCTAGATGTTCCGAGCCTAGTGTGCTTAAAGTTTCTAAGGGAATTTGCTCAAAGTCAGCCGGGGTGAATGCGCTAAAAGCTGCTGGTTCTATATGGTTAAGAGCATTAGCATCAAGGGTAGCAACTTCAGCCGGTTCAATACCAAAATCAGCGAGTGTTGGTGGCTCATTCGGTAATTTAACATTTGGTCCAAGTATGACATCATCTGATAATTTGACTGTGGGGCTGAGGCGTACATTTTCCAAAACAGTGCCGGGAGCAATGGTGGCTGCACCAATTTGGGCTGGTTGCTCAGAAGAAATACCTTTAATTTCTCCACTCAAAGTGCCACCAACGATTATCGTGTCAGCAATTAGTTGGATATCTTGAATATTACTCTCAGCAACGCTTTTGATAATTCCTCCTACTTTACCACCGCTTAGAGTAGTATTCGGAGCTAATTGCACATTTTGAATAATGCCGCCTACCTTACTATTATTGGTAATCGTACCGGCTAAGGTACCGCCAGTAAGAGCACCGCCAATAAAATTAGTATCGCTTATAACTCCTTCGTTGTAGATATAGCCGCTTAAATTTCCGCCGGTTAAACTGCCGGTTGGTAAAAAGGTGGAATTGGATACTAAACCATAATTGGTAACGTGGCCAGCAAAAATTAAATTGGCAACATGCCCATTTATCCCAATTGTGATATCATCAATAATTGTTTCGGCGTGGCCACGATAAAGTATATTTACCGGTGAGATAAGGCCCTGTACACTTGGGACAACTGCCGGAGCTTGCGTGGTAAGTATGGCATCATCAGTAATAAACAAAGTTGCGGCGTTGATACCTAAAAATGCACCTTCTAAACTGGTTAAGTTAGTTAAAGTTAATTGCACTGTCGCACCTACAGTCGCACTACTAAAAAAAGGAATTATAAATGTTTTATCCCCACGTTCGTTATCAGCCCAAGTCAGGGTACCGCTAACCGGCTGGAAGTCTTGCCCAACTACGGCACTACCGGCCAAAACGTTATAATATACAGCCAACGAGCCGACTAAACCATTGCGGTTTACGGTGATTGTGGCATTACCAGCTTGACGAGATGCGCTGTAAGTTTTAGCTATGAAACTAATGACATTATCAACTTCATCACTAAAACCAATTCCTCCCGGATCAACAATTCGTCCATCAACTCCAGTATTATCTCCCAGTTCGCCATCGGTAAGAGTAAAACGGGCGCTTACTACCGGTTGCCCATCTATTCTGGCTTTACCAAAGGTAACGTTGGGGAAAGTGTACCATGTTAATGTACTTAAATCGCCGGGAGTGGTTGGGCCATATTTTTGGTAAACTGGACGGGTTCTTAGTTGGCTTATGCCATGAAAGTAGATAGTAACCCTAGCTTGGGTGCATTGTAATACATAGTACATTAAACCTTGGGGGAAGTTATAAGTCTTATCAACAAAATCTTGTTCTTCCTCGGTATGAGCAGAAACTGCTTTGATGGGACAACCAACATGACTCGCTAACGTTAAAAGGTTACCGGTGACAGCATCCGGAATTGTGATGACATAGATTTGCTCGTTGTCTAAAATTCCATCACCGTTGCCATCTATGGCTAGTTCTTCGCTTTGAGAAACAATAGGAGGTTTTACTGGGGTTGAATCAGTTGAGATTGGAGTTTTAGTGTCAGCAATTGGTTGGGAAAGTTTAGCAAATTCAGCTTTACAATCCATGTTAGCAGTTATGGTAACAGTTAGAGGATTTGCGGTGCCAACACAATCACCTTGCCAACCGGTGAAAGTAAAGCCGGCATTGGGGGTTGCGGTAATTTGAATTTGGCTACCATTGGCAAGTACACAATTATTACCAATACAGTCAGTATTTGCGTAGGTTACGGTTCCATTAACACTGTCGGTAAGGTTTAAGGTAAATGTATCAGCAACTGGTTGGGACAGCTTGGTAAATTCAGCCTTACAATCCATGTCAGCAGTTATAGTAATAGTTAGAGGATTTGCGGTTCCAGTACAATCACCTTGCCAACTTGTAAAAACAAAACCTTCGTTAGGTGTTGCGGTGATTTGGGTTTGGGTTCCACTAGCAAGTACACAATTGCTAGCACCACAGTTAGAGTTTGCATAAGTTATGGTTCCATTGACACTGTTGCCAATGTTTAAGGTAAATGTATCAAGTTGAGAAACCTCAATAAATGTAGCACTACAATCCATATCAGCAGTTATGGTAATGGTTAGAGGATTTGCGGTTCCAGCACAATCACCTTGCCAACTTGTGAAAGCAAAACCTTGGTTAGGAGTTGCAGTTAAGATTACTTCGGTATCTTCATTGAAATGTTGGATGCAGTCACTACCACAGTTAATACCTTCACCAGTAACTTGTCCGCTACCAATTTTGTTAATCGTTAGTTTATGAGATATTGTGGGTGCTGTTACAATTGGTGGCGTTACAACCGAACATGCTTGGGTGGTTGCACTAGCTGTTGTCGCTACTGAATCACCAAATGTATTAGTTGCTTTCACAGAATAATTGTAGGTGGTTCCACAAGTTAAACCCATATTGCTATAAGTTATGATATTAACCAGCGTTGTTGTAATTAAAGTGTCATCACGTTCAATTTTAAAACCAGTTTCATTATTACTATTATCTGTCCAATTGAGGTCAATTTGAGTATCAGAGATTACGGTTGCTATTAGATTAGTTGGGGCTATGGGAGGTGCGGATACAAATTCATAAGCTCCAATATCACAACCAGCACCTTGAGGGCGAGTTATTCCGTCTAAATCTGTGCTTGGACAGTTATTACCAATATCAATCGCTGGACTACCAATTTGCAGATGTAAATCACCGCCATTACTCGGTATGGTAGGTACGGCAGTAACAAATAATGGCTCGATGTCAATATTATTACCGTTATCAGTAATTTTGTTGATCGTCCACCAATTGGCAGTGCTAGAACCTTCGATAATACTATAACTCACAGTGTGTGTACCAGTTCCATTTTCGACAAATGACTCGCTACCTAGTTCATTTGTAGTATTTCCCCAAATAATCACATTATTGAGAACGAAACTAGAACTTGTATTTAGGCTTCGTATACCACCACCTCTAAGTGTTGCATGATTGCCAGTAATAGTTACATTAGTGAGAGTTGCTGTGGAATCTTTACTACTAATTCCGCCTCCTTTAGAAAATGCTTCATTACCACTGATCACAACATTATTCATGGTTATATTGCTGCCATCAATATTATTAACCCCTCCACCATTTAGTCCAGCATAATTACCTCGAATAATAACATTGTTCAAAGTTGGTGTACTTATTCTGGATGCGAAACCGCCACCACTAGTATTATTAGAAATATTATTTTCAATCAGAATGTTGTTTAATACTGGGCTACCAGAAAACTTAGTAAAAATTCCACCTCCAAATCCATCAGATTGGTTGTTACTGACAATTAGGTTTTTTAGGATAGGACTGCCACCACTGTTGAATATGCCGCCACCAGTGCTTTCTTCTGCATAGCCATAACTAATGGTAAAACCATTTAATATCGCAGTGTTGTCCGTAGTATTGTCTGAGAACACTACATGATAGCTGTTATCTGTAACACCGGTTACTCCAATTTCACCACTAAGTATCGTATTATTAGTAGCTGGGTTAGAATTACGGCTGCCACCACCATTGGGATAACCGCCGTATATTGCTAAGTTGCTTTGCAATTGGAAGGTATCAGAACGAAGAATGCCGGGTGTATAAGTTCCTTGAGCAACATGAATTTCAGTTATACCGGGACATTTGCTTAAATAAACTGAAGATAGGACAGAACGTAATTCGGTAAAAGCATTATCCCAGTCGGAAGCATCATTATTACCAGTGGCAGTTTTATCAACATAAGCTATATTTCCAGATGGACAAGTTGGCAAAGTTTCATAAGCTCCAATATCACAGGCTACACCTTGAGGCCGAGTAATATTTCGTTGATCAGTGGTTAAACAAGTTGCATTATCACCAGCATTAATAGCTAAAGAACCAACTTGCAAAGCCATAGTTTTGGTTGAACCATTGTTATTAGCTAATGCACTTAATAGTGGATCAGCAGAATTAAGTGTGCCACAATTGCCACTATTGATTAAATTATTAATATCAGTCCCAACTGTACCAGCATTTTCACAATCATCTCCAGTGCTATTCGCAATAATTGTATTTTTCAGACTTAATGTAGCTCCAACGCTATTATAGATACCTCCTGGCCCATTAGTAGTTTTCTTATTATCTGAAAAAGTGCTGTTATTAATAGTTGCAATGCCTTTCAGATTACCAATAGCTCCACCTTTTATTTTAGCAGAATTATTGTAGAAAGTACTGTTATTAATGGTTACATTATTTCCAGAACCATTAGCAATCCATAAAGCACCACCTCTATTAGCACTATTGCTTGATAAAGTACTATTATTGATTACTGTTGTACAATCTTTCGAGCAGCGAATTGCACCACCACGTCCATCTACATTTGTAGCTTGATTGTTAGTAAAAGTAGTGTCATTGACAGTCAAATTTCCTCCAATATTATGGATAGCACCACCACCATGAATTTCGCCATCAGTGCATTCCACAAAATTGCTGTCAAAATTGCTGTTGTTGATAGTCAAAACTACACTGCTTTTATTGATAAGAATACCTGCACCATTATCATCTTCTACATAACCATTTTTAATTGTTAAATCATTTAGTTCAATAGTACCAGAATTTACTTTTAATACTCTAGTGATGCCATCACCATCAATCCTTATATTTTTGTTAGTACCATCAATAGTAAGATTTTTATTGATAACTAACTGACTAATAAGTATAATATTATAGCCATTATCAAATTTTATCGTGCCATCAGTACAAAGGTCAACAATTGCTTGGCGTAATGAACCAGTGCCACTATTATTGGAATTTGTTACCACGATAGGTGAAGAACAAGTATTGGAAGAAGGAGTTGTCTGGATTATTTCTTCACTTAAAATACTAGTTAGATCACTTTGTTGATCATCATGTACTGGAGTGAAAGTTTCTACCACAAAATAATAAGTTGTAGCTGGAGTTAAGTCAGTAACAGTATAATTATTAGCCAATTTATCAGCAGTTGTGGATGAGGCGTTTGTATATGGCCCACCTTTAGTAGTTGCATATTTAACTTGGTAATGACCGTCGTCATCAGTATAAATAATTGGAGTCCACTTAATCTTAATGCTGGTATTAGATAAAACATTTGTGTCGGAAAGAGTTGGTGGAATGGTTTGAGTATTTTTCCAATCTGAATCTTTAACTGTTGCGCTGCCATCGGTTTCAGCAGTGAATGCGTTATAGCCTAAATCTGTTGTGGTTAAACTTGCTGGTAGAGCAGGAATAGTTCCAATTAATTGGTTATTCTGTAATTTTAAGTTAGTCAAACTAGTAAGATTATTTAAATTTGGAATAGTTCCTTCTAGTTTATTATCATATAAATATAACCATTTCAAATTAGTGAAATCACTAATATAAGTTGGAATAATTCCAGTAAGTTGATTATTATCTAAAAACAAATCTTTCAAATTGAGATTACTTAAATCCGGAATTGCTCCAGTTAGTTTATTCTCAGAAAGATCTAAATATTGCAAATTAGGAAAACTATTTAACCAACTAGGAATATTTCCGGTTAATTGGTTTATGCTTAAATTAAATCTTCGCAAACTAGTTAAAGCACTTAAATCCGGGATAGTACCTATTAAGTTTTGATTATTCCTATTAATTTGAGTGACATTACTTCCAATACAAGTAACACCAGTCCAAGGGAGCGTACAAGGTGTCGTTGTAAGTGTCCAATTATTAGTTGCATTATCAGTCCAATTAGGGCCATCAGTACTATCATAAAGAGCAACTAAAGTTTCGCATTGTGCTTGCGGAATTTCAGTTTGAACGGTGCAAAGTACTAAATTTGTTGTATAAGCAAGACTAAAATACTGTCCATCACTCAAATTAATACCACTGAATTCAACCACACTACCATTAATAGTTGCCCCAATTGTCATGGTCGTATCACTGAAATTACCATCAGCATCAGTTAACAAAGAATATTTAGTAGCATCAGTCAAATCAGCTCCCCCAACACTACTTAAATCAAAACTAATTGTTACTAAACCAACATCACCGATTTCAGCAACTCTCCATTCACGAACTAAACGATTACCACCACCGAGTACTTCAGTGGATGACAATGTCAATGCCCCATTATCATTACCCCAAATCAGAAAATTACCATCAGCAATACCAAAGCCGGTAATGGTGATAATGCCGTTGACACCGAGAGATTTGGGTTGACTTAAATTACTGCCATTATCTGTGCCGATCCCAGCAATGTTATTGGTATAACCGCTGTGGGTGCTGGTTGAGGGATAAATAACCGTACCGCTTGAATTAACATAATCAATGGTGCTATCCAGCGTGATCCCGTATTTGAGGGCAAGATAGGATTGAACTTTGTTTCTATCGGCATCTGCTAAATCCACATCATATAAAATAACTTCGGCAATTGTGCCATCAAACAAACGGTCATTACCGGCAAGAGGTTTGGATTGTCGTCCAATAGTGATAGGTCCTTTAGAAATATCATGGGTTGGATTCTCCAATATCTCACTAGTTGAAAGTTGTGTCAGTGTGATAGTGTTATTATAAGTAGACGTTCCATTGAGATAAACTCTTTGTTCAGTCCCAAAGTCTATTTTTCCTGTATATACTACAGGATTGGTGTTATATGAATGATTTAATCCAGATGAAATACCACCATAAGCAGTTGCTGTATACATAAAAAGCTTATCATTTGAATACATAAAACCGTACCCTGCATCCCCAAACTTACCAAAATCAAACACAAAATTTTTATTAAAAGACTTGATATCAGGTTTAATGACAGCAAAAAATGTTAGTCCTGTATTGATAGAGTAAATATAATTACCAGCTAAATCAACGCCATTTGCTACTCCATCGAATTCCACCACCGGGTTAAAGTTAAAATTATCCGTAGTATTATTGCGGAATGTCGGCGAAGTTTGTCCGTCACCGGCGGTATTGCTTGCGGGATAGGCATTGGGGGACTGGTCAGTCCAAGTGCTCAGGGTTTGACCGTCGATTTCGCCAATTCCGGCATCGGCTTTGAGCCACAGTTGTAAATTGTCAGAAACACCACCGGGATTAGCTTGCACTAATGAAGGCAAAGCGATAATCATTAGTAGTATAGTTACTGTCAGGTATGTAATTAAGTTAATAGTTTTCATTGTTTATATTTTCTCGTAGAACTAAGTTTTTCATTTCTTTTATTATACACAATACCATCACCAATATCAAATTTTGGCTATTTTTCAAAAAAATGCTGCTTTTTATTTTTGGCAAGATCAATAAGTTAAAATTTGACATTTGCTCAAAATTTGTGGTTTTTATAAATTGGCGAAGGTATTGATACAGTCCGTGAATTTTTAGGCAAAAATTATTCCATAAATGCTAATTGTTAAACAACAACATGTCATAAATCAATTCTTTATCATTCACTGTTAGATATTAATAATTTTAACTATTTTCTAATTGCAATTACAAATTACCGTGAGTAGGAAAATTAGCGTCCAAGATATCAGGTATACCCATTTGCATTATTTGATTTAACAACAATGGGATGTCATCAACACGGTAAGGATCAATTGCAGAAGTTTGATTAGTAATCATAGCTTAAATGCTCTCTTTGGGGTTGTATTATATTATCTATCATCTCTAGTGGGGAAGCAAGATGGTTCGCTGGAGATAAGGAGTTCGATGTCAAAGCCGGATCGTTTATTATGCATCCGCCTTATGTATCGCATGGAATCACCAATACGTCACAAACAGAGTGGCTAAGTGCGATGACTTGTTGGTGGATCGAACCAGGTGATCCCAAAGATGTTTTCAACTATGGAGGCAAAGTGACGAATCCTTGTCTTTCTCAGTCTCCAAATACTGCTGTAGGCAACAAAATACCCTTACCTCAATGTCAATCATCACCAGTTGTTAAAGAAGAAAGTGTAACGACTAAGAAAACCAAAGACTGAGCTTATGATTGATGCAAATTGGTAATCTGTACATGAGACATGGTATGAATTACACTGGGTTAGCGTAGGAAAGCGAAGTTTTTAGGGCCAAAAAAATCTGATGTTTGAGATATCGGGTTTCTAAATGGCCCTGATAATTTGGAAAAACAATTAATGAACACATCAAAAACATCGACAATTGGACTGATTGAATTACCAGAATTTGGACTCCTTGATTCAGAAGGTAAAAATTGGCTGGGCCATCCATAAATACAGCGAAAGTGTTCTAATTAGCAAACAAGTTTTACTTTCAAGTCTTCAGGCTGAAGGCTTTGATGCTCAATTAGTTAATCTCACCAAAGGAGATGATGCAGTAGAATATGGCAAATTGAGTTGGGGAGATAGCGAATTTACCAAAGTTTACTTAGGAAAAAAATTGATGATGTTAACCCATCAGCTTATAACGCTTGGGGAGTAACCAATAATTTGACTCGTGCATGAGGAATATTTGGACTGGCAGGAACCACTGTGACTTCACGGCGACTTGGCGAGATTATCAAATCCATGTCTTCCATTGGTAGTGCACCAAGTAAAACTTCATTTCCAAGCATCAATGCGCCGACATAGCAAAACCTATTTCCGAAGCTAACACGAATTGGCCCCACATAAGGAACATTCATCTTACGATCATCTGCAACTGATACTTCACGTATTGATTCGGTATCAAGTTTGAGTTGCTTCGCCCCATGTTCTGGAATACACAGCATTAATGCACCGGTATCAGCAAGTGCCTTGACTATGATTGGTTCTAAATTAGGCCCTCTTGGGTTACTAAGCCCAATTTCGACAAATACGTGTCCCATTTTTTTTAATCCCCCCTTTGACTAAAAATTAGATAATTTGTATGTTGGGTAAAGGATTGATCCCCACCTTTTTCACTAGCTATCACGAATTTCATAGAGGTTAAAAAAGCCAAAACGTCCCCATCTTATAAGCTAGTATTTCAAAGTCAAGTATTTTTGAAAACAGTTTGGGGAGACGGCAATTATTAATGTTTAATTATCCAATGGCTAATTAAAATAATCTATGAGCATTATAATGAAGCCGGCCAAATTGATCGTTGTACTATGCCGAAGGGGAGTTGATTTTCCGCAACACCGGCAAAATTCGTTGAGCCTTCGTTACCAGTAAAATGTAGGGTGGGTAGAGCGATAGCGAAACCCACCATCACTTCTGGCAAAATTCGCTGAGCCTTCGTTACCAGCCATTTAGGGAAAACCCGCACCTATACCTTTAATGATATATAAGGACAACCATAAAGGATTTGCCCCTACATTTGTGAAAGATAACTACAAGGATTTGATATAAACAAGGATAAAACAAAATAACTCTAAATTCGTAAGGGTGGGTAGTCATTGTGTCGGAGCCGGTTGGCTTTATCCTTGTTTATATCAAATCCTTGTAGTTTTTGCGGTTTTTAATCATAAACTGTCAACTATTTTTGAAAGGTGCCAAACTATATTTCAAAAAATGAAAAAATCAAACGAATTACTATCCAACCCTGTCATTACTCAACCCACACAATGCTTAGGTTTAACCTTTGCAAATGAGGAAGCCCGTCGCGCCCATTTTTTAGCCTTACTCCGCGCCAAACTCCAAGAGCCGGATTTTAGAGAAATTGCCGGATTTCCACAAGCTACTGATGAGGCTATTTTAGCTTTATCTGATCCACCTTATTACACTGCTT
>Ga0233403_10001336_pt1 | contig 11571 bp, 8 predicted proteins | sample Na_oxic_1_MG_FD_179866 | JGI IMG/M metagenome (GOLD analysis project Ga0233403, IMG submission 179866) | Seawater microbial communities from Saanich Inlet, British Columbia, Canada - Na_oxic_1_MG | ecosystem: Environmental > Aquatic > Marine > Inlet | place: Canada: British Columbia | collected...
GGTTGTCCCAGGTTTCACCTGGGGTAAAAGCAAGAGGCGAGTGGGGTTATTCTTTTAACAATATCAACCCCGTAGGGGTTGAACGTGAATAGCCCCAGGTGAAACCTGGGGTTTTGCAAGAGCCTCTTTTGATAATTGTTAATTTTTGAGTTGATGTATGAGAGCTTATGAAAAAATAAAATACCAGAAAATTTCTGAACGGGTACTTATTTTTCGGCAATGCAATAGATGGTTTTACAGAAGGACAGAGGGAATTTGCCAAGTGATGAAAAATTTTTATTTGGTGAATTCCAAAATCCGGTCAACTGAAGATTAAGACAATATTTAAAGAAATCCGATTTTTTTACCAATTGGATTTCCTAACTATCGACTATAATAGGGCTTACGCATTGACAGATTTAATGTTTGATGCTCTCGTTTCTAATACTAGGTATCTATGATTACTGCATTGATGGTTTTTGGGTCATTCTTTGAAGTTTAATTGTTAGCAAATATTTCCAAACATCAGATATTTACAGTGAGAGCGGATTCGTTTTAATTTGTCAATGCGTAAGTCCTATATAATTATAAATACGACGAGAAATCCAATTTAACCCAATTGACTTGTGACTTATCGATATGAACACTACAGACAACTTTGATCAACAAGAACTTGCCAAGTTTAGCACCCTAGCCGCCCGCTGGTGGGACAAAGACAGTGAATTTAAACCTCTGCACGACATAAACCCGTTGCGCCTCAATTACATAGAGGAACATTCTGGCGGCTTAATCGGTAAAACCGTACTGGATGTTGGCTGCGGAGGCGGTATCCTGACGGAAAGCATGGCACAACAAGGTGCCAACGTGATCGGTATTGACATGAGCGAAACTTCTCTAAACGTGGCAAAACTACATTTATACGAATCCAAGCTACAAGTCAACTACCAGCACACCACCGTCGAACAACTCGCCACTGAGTACCCCAACCACTTTGAAATCATTACCTGCATGGAAATGCTAGAACACGTCCCAGCACCAGCCTCAGTAGTCGCTGCTTGCTACCGCCTCGTTAAACCAGGCGGACACGTATTCTTTTCCACCATCAACCGCAACCCAAAATCTTACCTATTTGCCATCATAGGAGCCGAATACCTGCTCAAACTCTTGCCCCAAGGCACACACGACTACGCCAAATTCATTCAACCAGCCGAATTAGCACAATGGATACGCGCAGCAGCCGATGGAAATATCAAAAACCTCGCTGGCATGAGTTACAATCCCTTTACCAAACACTACTCATTAGGCCCCGACGTTTCGGTTAACTACCTTGTCCATACACAACGCGAATCATAACCAGGCGGTGGTCGATATCGCTTACTACAAACGGACGAGGCTGGCTGAAATGTTTGGAGTTAAAGCCATTTTACTGACTACAGCAGCGAGATTGATAAACTCATCATAATCATTCTAGCAACTAAGAACTAAGACAACCCATTATGAACGAACCCATACGGACTATATTATTTGACTTAGACGGCACACTACTGGACACAGCCCCTGATCTCGCCTTCGCACTCAACACCGTGTTGCTGGAACAACAACTCGACCCCCTCCCTGACGATAAAATCCGCCCCTGGATATCGTTTGGAACAACAATACTCATTAAAAATGCTTTCGGCTTAACTGATGAAGAATCGGTTCCAGAACCCCTGCGGCAAAGCTTGCTAACCCACTATGCCGAACATATCGCGGATCAAACCCGCCTATTTCCTGGCATGGATGAAGTACTGGAAACGATAGAAAAAACCGGTAAACAATGGGGCATAGTCACAAATAAACCCGCCAGTTTGACTGAACCGTTATTACAACAACTTGGCTTAGCCTCACGCAGTGTCTGCAACATCAGCGGCGACAGTTTGCCACAACGCAAACCACATCCGGCACAACTACTGCATGCCTGTCAACTGGCCCAAACTCCGCCAAAAGCATGTATTTATATAGGAGACGCCGAACGCGACATCGAAGCCGGGCAACGAGCCGGCATGCGTACCCTAATAGCCCTATACGGCTATATAGACAAACAAGAAAAACCAACACAGTGGGGAGCCACCGGGATGCTCCAAAAACCACTGGACTTATTATCATGGCTTGAATAAACCGAGACACCAAACCCATGACACCTCAACAATACTGCCAACATAAAGTGCTGCGCGAAGGTTCTAGCCTCTACTACAGCCTACGATTTCTACCTACCGCGCAACGACAAGCACTCACTGCCCTAAATGCGTTCTTTCAGGAAGTCAGCGACATTCGTTACCAATGCAGTGATACCAATGTCGCACAAATTAAATGGAAATGGTGGCAAAACGAAATCGCCCAAACCTTTGCCGGAACTGCCCAGCATCCAATCTGCCAAGCCCTAAGCGAACCCGTTCGCCATTACCAATTAGCGGAACACTACTTTCAAGAAATCATAGAAGGGCTGTTGGCTGATAACAACACAACTCACTATGCGACCTTTGAAGAATTAGAAGCCTATTGTAGATGTGCCGGTGGCGTATTGAATTTATTGGCTACCCAAGTACTTGGCTATCAAAACGATAGCACCCTAAAATATGCCGAACAACTGGGAGTTGCGCTACAACTGACCACCCTCTTGCGCCAAATACGCCGTGACATTGAAAACGGACGACTTCACCTTCCCCAAGAAGAACTCGCACGATTCAATGTTGACCAACAAACCTTATTCAACTATGAAAACTCTGAAACAACACAAGCCCTATTCGCTTACCAAGCTACCCGCATCAGAGACTATTACAACAATGCCCTAAAATACTTAGCCAAAGAAGATCGATACAAACAACGCAGTGGACTGATTCGCGCCCAACTCGCACTGGCAACGTTACAAGAAATCGAAAACGATGGCTACCAGCTACTCAAACACGATATTCACCTAACGCCCCTGCGAAAACTATGGATAACTTGGCGCACCAGCAGACAGGCAAGATAGCTGCGAATGAGCTAGTGCAATCAACCGCAATTGGTTAATTTTTTAAAACTCAAAAAAAATCGGATTTTTTAAATCCGATTTTTAAAACGGTATAAGTTGGGGGGGGAAGATTGGTGTAATTCCATATCCAAACCGTTATAGGCGCGAACCAATGTGATCACTTCCTCAGGCAATTCAGTCACTTTTGGCCGAACTGGTGTCACATTTTCCGTCACGCAGTCCAAATGCTTCCACCCAAACCGATGGGCAAAGTCTTCAATCGACTGCTGATAATGTTCAGTTGTCCCGACAACATAATAGTTCTGTAAAATATTCTTCAACTTCTGCTGATAAAAACGTTCAACTCCGTCAACATACCCAAGGCTTCGGGTAGAAACATGCGGTGCTAATAACGTCCGTGCCTGACCGTTAAAAAAATGTCTAAACAGCCAATGCCGCTCAGAAGTGGACTCATCTCCGCCGCCCAGGTTCAAATAGATATCCTCTAACTTCCAATTGAGCTGCTTAAGCACTCTACCGACTTGACCGCTTCCCCCCGGATCAGCGTCAGCCACCGATTTAGCAAAATGGTACCAAGAAATCATCCTATCAACCGGATCACGTAGCAAGCAAAAGACCTGAAATCTGATAGTAGCCGAGTTTTCAAAACCAGCGTTTCGGTCAAAACTTCGTTGCTCCTCCTCTAGGACTGGAATGATAAAATGTGCGGTATGGGCGGCAATACATTTAATAGCAGATTTTTGATGGGTGCTGAGTGAGTGAAAAAAATCGCGATACCAGTCGATGGATCCCCGATTGGGACCATAAAGTTCTACGAGTTCATGCGGCTGATAGTTTTTTTTGAGAAGTGTTCGGAGTGAAGTACCGGCGGTTTTACCAATATGATGAAATATTAACATAAGTTTTCACCGTTCTCCAATTTGTGGACAAATATCTCATCACACGATTTGGTTCTTGCTTCAACCAAGCTGGTTGTGACAAAATTGCCACAGAGCCGTCTTGTCCGCAAGCGTTAATTTCCAAGGAACTCTCGGTATTTATAACTATTTGTTAGGAAACTTAAAATAAGAGGTTTTTTAAGTTTTGAGCGGCATTTAAATCGCGATCTTGTTTATGGCCACAAGCTTCACAATGGTAAACACGCTCAGATAATTTTAGTTTTTCCTTCCGGTTACCACAACTGGAACAGATTTTAGAAGAGGGAAACCACCTATCAGCTATGAGGAGATAGTTTCCTTTTAATTGAGTTTTATACTCAAGTTGCCGTCGAAATTCGTAGAAACCAAGATCGGCAATGGCACGAGACAGCTTCCGATTTTTAAGCATGCCTTTCACATTCAAGTCTTCGATCACAATGCCGGCAAAATGGTTAGTTAAAAAAGTGGTGAGTTTATGAAGTGAATCTTGCCTAAGATTGACTATTTTAGCATGTACTTGAGCGATTTTAAGTTTAAGTTTAGCTCGATTATGTGAGTCTTTTTTACGTCGTGCTAAACTACGCTGTAGACGTTTGAGTTTGTTAAGATATTTTGTTAAGGGCTTAGGTGCTTCAAAGCTTTCGCCGTTTGATAAGGTCGCGAGTGATTTAATCCCCAAATCGACACCAACACTAGTTTGGTTTTTGCAAGTTGTTGGAACTTTTAATAATTTAACGGTTAAACTGACGAACCATTTATTGGCGGTCCGCGAAACCGTGGCACTCATAATTTCACCCTGAAAACGTAAGCTCTCGTGCATTTTTATGGCGTCCAATTTAGGCAATTTGAGACGATTCCCACTCACTTTGAGTTGGTCATTACCGACATAAAAGCTGTTTTGATGCCCTTTTTTCTTGAATTTGGGATAACGACAGGTTCCCTCAAAAAAACGTTTGAAGGCCGTTTGCAAGAAAATAAAAGGTTGCTGACTTGCATACTTGGTCACTTCATAAGTCCAGGGAAAGTTAACTGGTTTTATCGCGTTAAATTGTTTTTTCAACTTCAACGCGGTTGGTTTTAAACCCAATTTTGATTGGTTTTGCCATTCGTTTAAAGCCCAATTCCAGGTAAAACGAGCCGTACCACAAGCTTTGCGGAAATATTGCTCTTGTTTAATTGTTGGTGCTAAACAAATTTTATGAGTTAGGGTTATACTCATCTTTAATCAGATTTTTTCAATTAATTTTAGGTGGAACTATTATACATAAATAGGTATGTTTGTCAATAAATTTTTGAACTGTTTCCAACCCTAAAACCTGACCGGTTTCAAAGACGGGTCAGGTTTCATATTTTGTTATAACCAACCGAATTTGTTCATATTTTGTAACCATAAGCCCCTAACAATTTACCAGCCCGTGCCTCAATCGCTTCCTTCTGTTCTGCCGTCATCGCTGCTAGGCGGGATGCGTTTTGATTTTTAATCGGTGAGCGCAAGCCGTGTACCAAATAGGGCTGTTCCAATAATTCAGAAGAAATCGGCGGTAAGCCTAAGAAATTAAATATCTCAGTCGCTACAACAACTGGCTTAGCCGTCAAGTCTTCATAACGGATTTCTAAAAAATATTTCAACTGTGGGGCATCTTCCAAAACGATTTCCAAGCTACGTGCCCATTGATTAGCAGCCTTTGGTAACAGTTTTGGCATTTGACCATAAACGGCTAGGACTTTATCATGGATACCCAGCGCAACCGCGTAGCCATTACGAACAATATGAATAAAGTAAGGTTGCTCAAAGTGATGCTGTAGCCATAACGTTCTAGCCGCATGAGTCGGTGATTTTTCTACCGCAAACGGTGCTAACGGCTTGTCAAGTAACGGCATCCAATCCAGCTTGATTTGATCCGCCTCAACCGCCTTATCGTTGGGCGCAAAACGAAACAATTCTTCCTTTTCGGCCCACAAACGGGGAACCCCGGCTGACTTTGGTGTAACAAGTGCGCCGGTTAAAAATTGTCCTTCGTTTGGTAAGCCGGCAATGGAGGGATGTTGACGAAGAATTTGCTCTAATAAGGTAGTGCCCGAATTGTAGCAACCGATCACAAAAATCCAGTGTGGTGACATATACTAATGAAAAATGAAAAATGAAAAGATAAGGAACATTTGAACCTACTTTGAAAAACGTTCAGAATAGTTACTTTAGCGACTTACTGTGCAGCTATTGCCACTGGCTCCGATACTGAGATTGGTCAGCAGACTTCTATCCGCTTGATTACGCAGCAGTGCCATTACCTCTATGCTCGGTAATGTTGCGGTGATTTCCAGCATGGCGCGTCCGCTCCAAGAAAATTTCTTCTCTAAGTCCTCCGTGTTGATGTACAACGTTTCTCCGGCTGCAATCTGTCCATTTTTCAACGGGGCTGGGGATCCGAGCGAATTGCCGTCGTTATCATACATTCGGCCAGACACACTCCCATCAACATTGGATTCATTGGTTATACGGATATTAATCTTTTCTCTCGGAATTGAGCTGGCTGGTACAATATAAACCATACAGATCACGCCATCCTTATAAATCTGTCGGAACTCTTCCGATAGCGGACCGATGTCTGTCACATAGTCTTGCTTGAAATCTATCGTCATGGTCGCTTCAGGCGGATTCTCAACCGTATTAATGGCGGTAGAACCATCAATGGTTACGCGAATCGGTACCTCATTGCCAGTGCTGAGTTGTTGCAGTGTCGCATCATCTAATGGAAAAGTGGCGGTATTCTTGTCGCTGACATTAGCGATAATTTCATGACCGTCGTCAATAAACAGAGAGACTTTGCCGGGCGAGGTGAGCGAAGCGGCGAATTGCCCACTGGTAATGGCCAGCTTAGAGCCGCCTTGATCAGAGCCGGCTACAACTTGACTATCGGTTCCGTTACCGATTTTAAACTGAGTTTCACCATCGGCGGCCATGATTTTATTGGTATCGGTGCTGAAATGGGTTAACTTGAGAAAACCTATCTGGGCGGTGGTTTTATCAACATAAGCACTACCGCTGCCAGAAAAACTTTTACGTTGGTTGGAGGTTGAAATATTGACGCTTCCGGTGTTTTCCGGTTTTAACTCAACCTTGATGGCTTGTTTAGAACTGGCTACCGTTACCGTTCTTTTCAGGTTGACGGGTAGGCCATCCCGAGTCTGCAATTGAACGGACAAGTCAATCTTTCCATCCGCCGTTGCCAATACTTCCTTGACTCCACTGAGCTGATAAACAAACATCAACTGGTCGCCATTTTCCAAAACTCGATTTTGAGCACTGATTCTGAAACTGACTTGTTGGGCCTCTTTGCCACCACTAATAATGATCACATCATTGAGACTGGTATAGCCATCGTTATTTTTATCAGAGATGGCTAACTTAGGCTCTTGTGCAAAAACACCAGCATTTAACGTAAATAGAATGTCAAAGTCTTGGTCAATTTGTCCATCTATGGTGTATAGCAGTGCGGCTAGTTTGTTTTTTGGTAATGCCAAGGTGCTATCATCGCCAAACAACTCGGTGGCATAGACAATACCAGCGTCCGGGACATTGGCAATCACGTTGCCATTGGAGATGTTATCAAAGGTACTGGTTGGAATACCACCACTGAGGACTTTCTCAGCCGGATTACCGGCAGCGGCTACGGTATTATTATGGGTTGTAAAATTGACGTTTTCAAAATTACCCTTTGCTTGTGCAAGGTTGATTGGTAATGAGAATACGGCAGCTATCGTCATCAGGATTAGGTTTTTATGAATAAGCATGGTTATTTTCTCCCTTCTAAAGAAAACTCACTAAGGCGAAAAATCGCTTGACTCAGAGCGGAGATTTTTTGTTAAATTCTAGGCTCAGTTTGTAGTACATGACTATCGGCTATCCAATTTTCTGGATAATTTAAATGAGAATGTGGTATAGCTATTTGCGAAAAGTTCGGTGCCAAATGTTCAATGTTTGCCAAACAGATAAGATTTTACCTTTGACAAAACTTTTCTGAAGAACTTAACCAGAAAAATTTTTAGGAAACTTCACTTTCTTCATTTGCTGATAAAATCACAACGGCTTTAATTTATATATGTTTGATAAATAAAATATTATTTAATATGCAATTTTCGTGCCCTATTTCAGTTAAGTTTTTGAGCTTTATCAATAGCGAATGGGAAGCTATTATCATTCGCTATGATCGCATTTTTTTGATTAGCCGATAGTCATCTGGTTGGCAATTTATCGCTATTCTTGGCTCAGCCTACTGTGAACAGTAGTTGATATGGGAAGGGTATTTGTTGAATAGAAAAAAAAAGGTGACTTTTCAGTCACCTTTTATTTATCAGACTTGTCCTGACCGAACTCGGAAGTTGTCGCCCGGTCAGGATATTTAACCGGGACAATTTTATTTGGTACAACCCCCACTTGCAGTTATGCGATTGTTGTACTTGTGATACTTGTCCAGTATAGACTTTCTTTCAGAAAAATCAATTCCTACTATTAACCAGTCAAGTCCTTAAAACCAGACCGACCGGATTTCAGAATTCGGGCACAAAGGATTGCCCGTACATGCTTTAGCGATTACAACTCACTCCAGTGGCACCAAGACTGATGTTGGTTATCAAGCTCCTATCACTTTGATTACGGATCAATGCCATGACTTCCAGACCCGGTAATGTGGAAGTAATCACCAACTGAGCACGGCCGCTCCACATATCAATACCCATTTTTTCCGCCAGGTGTGTTGCCTGGTAAGTGATTGTTTGACCAGCACCCAACGGATCATTGATCTCGTTCAGGAAGCCTTCTCCTATCTGTTCTCCGGCTTCGTTAAACAGATTGCCATACAACGTACCATCTTCGTTAGAGTCATTGGTGATGCGGATATTGATTTTTTCTTTGGGAATGGAGGCCGATGGGACGACATAGACGATACATACGGCACCATCTCTGCCAACTCCTCGCAAATCGACCGGAGCCAATTCCATATCCACTACATACTCTTCCTTGAAATCCAACACCAAAGTTGCCGATGGAGGGTTCTCCAGAGTCTTAATCGGATCTGAACCATTGGCAGTAAATCGGATAGCGATGTTACTGCCGCTGCTCAGATTTGGAAAATCGGTATCATCCAATTTAAAGGTCGCGGCTTCTTCTACCACCTCATCAGCAACCACCTTAGTTCCAGCATTGAGAGACACCTCACCCGGTGCTGCTGTTGAGGCCGAAAATTGCCCATTGCTGATCTCCAGTTTGGAACCAGCATCAACTGCATCATTCAGTTTGCCGTCAGTTCCTTGTCCGACTTGGAATTCAGTTTCTCCATCGGACTCCATTATATTGGCGAGATTGGTAATTTTTAGGTAACCGATTTGTACTGTGGAGGCATCAACATAGGCATTACCACTACCGGTAAACTTTTTACTCCCATCAGATACGGAAATATTGACTTCTCCGGTATCCTCAGTCGTCAATTCGGCCGATACCGCTGTTTTGGAAGTGGCGATGGTCACCGTTCGTTCCGGATTGAGTGGCAAATCCGTGCGGGTAGTCAATTGGGCCGTTAGGTCAATCTTGCCATTGGCAGTGCCCAGGACATCATTGACTCCTTTGATTCGGTAGGCCAGCATGAGTTGGTCACCGCTCTGCAACTTATTGTTATTTGCTGTCACTCGGAAGCCAACCACTGAGTCATTTCTACCACCCTCAGTCAGAATCGGTTCAGTGGTGTAGTTAGTGCTTTTATCCGATATGGCCAGTTTGGGGTCTTCTGCAAATTGCCCGGCACTGAGGGTAAACAGGATATCGAATTCGGCATCAATCTCACCGTCTATGGTGTACAAAACTGCCGCTAACCGGGCATCAGTGGTATTTGGCAATGCCGGCGGTCCATCTCCGCCAAAGATTTCAGTGGCATAGACAATACCATTGGTTGGCACATCAACTAGGGTATTGCCTCCGCTGATCTCATCAAAAGTGGCGGTTGGTTTGTTAGCACTGAGTACTTTATCAATCGGGTCGGTTGAATCCCCAGCGGCATTGACGGTACCGTGGGTAGTCTGATTGACATTTTTAAAACTTCCCACGGCAGCCGAGGCGATACCGATTGGTAAACAGAGTGTAGCGGCTACCGCAACACTGAGTATTTTGTTTTTACGCATTATGTCTACTCCTTGTTTGAATCTGATTGATTAGTCGCAGCCATTACCTGAGGCACCTTGGCTCTGGTTGAGGAGAGCTCCATTGCCGGCCGGATTGGTGTTTCGTACCAGCCCAAAAACCTCCATAGAAATCAGGTCGCTGCTGATGGTTAAGACTCCACGCCCCCATTTGCCAGAATGACCTTGCTGTTTCGCCTTGGCTTCTAAGCCAGATGAATTGAGAGTGAAGGTCTGTCTAGGGTTGATGGTTCCCAGATCGACATCTGTGAATACTGGGGTGCCTTCCCCATCGCGCAGACTGGCAGTCAACTTACCTGCTGTTGCTGAACGGTTGATGATACGGATATTGGTATTATCGTAAGCGACTGTTTGGACATCAGTGACATTGTACAAACTACAAATGGTTCCGTTCTTTTTGATATGCCGCAGACTATCCTCATAAGGGATATTGGTATGGTGCAGATAGTTGAGCACCAATTTGGCCTTCGGCGCATTGTCGGCCTCGTTGATAGTGGTTTTACCATCGACGGTGACACAGATATTCGCCGTGTTACCAAACAGATTATCTTTCAACTGGGCGGCTGTTAAAGTCCAACTGGCAGTGCTGCCGGAAACGGAGGTGGCCGCTATGTCGGTACCACTTTTGACACAGTCGTTGCCATCCAACTCAAGGAATACCAGAGCCTTGGTTGATGCGGCAAAAGGACCGTTGTTGACGGTCAAAGAACCGCCGGTGACTCCATTGGTCCCGCCGAACTCCCAATCGGTGGTTAAGTCATAGTCCTTCATTCGGGTACCAGGATAGGCAATGGTTATGGTTCCCAAATTGGCAGCCGTGGTACTATACCCGGTTCTGGCCGTGAACTTTTTGCCGGATTGGGCTACGTCAATCATGGCATCTTCATCGTTACCAGTGCTGACACTGACGGTGGTGCCCGTTCCAGATTCGATCAGGGTGATCGTAGTTGAGGCATCAATTTCTTCTTCATCGGTATTTTTCAAATTGATGTTCAGTTGGACATTTTTGTCCGGGTCAGCCAACTCGGTTTCCTTGACTTTGAATCCCTTGAATAGGATTTTGTCGCCGGAATAGACGGCTTTAGTTGTTTCAAAATCGGCCAGTACTAGGTATTGGGCAGTATTCTCAGAGACTCCAACAAACGAGATGGTCGGTTTTTCCGTTATTGCACTGTCAGCACGCACTAATTCAATGCTGGCAGATGAGGGTTCGCTCTCCCATTTTCCACCGGTCAATTCGTAGCTAATGTAGAACGCTTTCTGGACCTTGTTTGGATCATCATTGGCATCGGTTCCCAAGTCTAGGGTATAAGTGGTTTCAAACCCACTGGCTGTACTGGGCATGGCATCGGGAGCTTTGAGAGCAAACATCTCCATGGCCACACTTGGAGTTGTGGTGACTGCCGGCTGGGTAATCTCAAATGAACCCGCTTGTGCCACTCCGCCGCCCATGCTAAGTGCTGCGACGATGGCAGC
>Ga0233403_10001337_pt1 | contig 11571 bp, 7 predicted proteins | sample Na_oxic_1_MG_FD_179866 | JGI IMG/M metagenome (GOLD analysis project Ga0233403, IMG submission 179866) | Seawater microbial communities from Saanich Inlet, British Columbia, Canada - Na_oxic_1_MG | ecosystem: Environmental > Aquatic > Marine > Inlet | place: Canada: British Columbia | collected...
AGACGACCGGATGCTTATCGTTCTGAGGAAAACCCGGATTACGCCAGTTCTTTCCTGAATTATTTCCTACCCATGTATAACAACTCCCTTCTTTTTCCGCGTCGGTTCGATAGCCGGTTGCATTCACAAACTGTCGAAATTCACCCACCGTCAGTTCAGATTTCCCCATCGCAAACTTCTTCACTGACACCGAATGCACCTGACTTCCACCACCCTGAATGTCGCCCATCCGAAACTGCCCCGCCGGTATCCAGACCATTTCTGGGCCATATCCATCGCCCTTTAACGGATCGCGAAATACGTTGCCGGGTGATGGGGTTGGTTGGGGTTGTTCGACTTGAGGTCGTTCCAATTCAGCCAATCGTTGGCGCAACCGCTCATTTTCTAGTCGCTGTTTTTCCAGTTCGGCCAACTGTTGGGGCGATACCGATTCGCCGCTCGACCCACAAGGTTCTTTAAAACAAAACGGTGCGGTTAATGAAACTGAATCCCACGGGGCTTGGGGTTCAGTTTCGTCCTGAGTTTCGTCTATCACACCTTTGCGAACTGTCATTAACAAATGCGTCACATTTAAACGGGGTTGTGTCTGTAACGCGGTTAATAAGTGTTTGGTATAGACACTATTGCGTTCACCCGGTAAGCCGCCCCAAGAGGTGGTATTGGGGGCGGTCGAATACGCAATCAGACTGCCCGCTGGGGCTTGCAACTGGGTAAAGCCGGCCTTTAACTGGTCCGAAAACGAGCCTTTGTTGGCTCTATCCTCAAAAAAGTCCTCTGGAATGCTGTCCCGACAAGCGTCCAAAACAACCAAATTGACTCCGTTGGGGTTGAACTTTTCTAAATGGCGTAACACATAATCGGTGTTAAAGGCTTCGTCTTCGATATCGATATCACTGCTCATTCTGGCTCGCAACGGGACTAAGTAATTGGTATTGTTATGCTGAAAGCCGTGCCCGGAGAAATAGAACAGCCCAACCGCTCGTCCATCTTTGGGCAACCGCTGCCGAAATTCCCGCACCGCTTGTTTCATCGCCGCTCGATTGGCGACATCGGTTTTTAAAATCACGTCAAAACCTAAGCCATCAAGAACTTTCGCCATATCAACAGCGTCATTGACCGGATTGTCCAGTTTTTGAAATGGCAGTTTGCCAATAAAGGCTTGTTTAGGTTTATAGTTACCATTACCTATCACTAATGCAAGGCGCGTCGATGGGGTCGAAGGAGCCGAAGGAGCCGAAGGAGTCGATGTGTTCGTTGGTAACGGCGTAATACGGACAACATCTTTTGGCAAAGGAATAGTCGTATTTTCGGTGCAGCCGCTGCCTAATAATAGGACGGCCATCATGCTAATAACAACTCTTTTTGAAAGAAACATGAGTTTTTTAACCTCGCTTATTAATAAAAACGGAGTAGATGTTCTTGTAATTAATATTTAATTTTTGGGTTCATTCGTTTTCGTGCAAGGTACGCCTTGCACTCCTGGTAGGATTGAAGCCCAAAGCTGAAGCTTTGGACTCCAGTTATTGTAGCTCACTATCTACCCCAAAAATCCGAAAAGATGACCGTGCGGAGTGTATATTAATAATATAGCGCAACGACTCTCGGAAATAAACCATTGGGAGTAATTTTTGGGTTCATTCGTTCTCGTGCAAGGTACGCCTTGCACTCCTGGTAGGATTGTTCATTTTTTTGAGATGTTCATATTTTTTGTACAATGGATTATAATGAACAGCCCTCACATATCAATGTCTGTGTCATCATGAAAAACAGTTATCATCATCAACGTGAAATTCTTGAACCGGCACTTGAGGCTTTTCAAAAAACGACGAGGCTTTCAGCACACGTTTTGTCTCATTCTGAAACCGAGTTCATCATTGGAATGACTCATAAAACAATCACATACCCGTTTCAGGTCAACTTTCGGCCCAATTTGACTAAGACAATACTGGCACTGGCTGTGCTTGAGTCCAAAAATAGCACTTTTTTTAAACAGATATTGGTAACGCGCTATGTGACACCGCCAATGTCAGAACAGATGAAAGAGTTGAATCAGCCTTTTATCGACACCGCCGGCAATGCCTATATCAATGAAGAACACTTGTTTGTCTATGTCAAAGGGAATAAACTCAAACCCTCACCTTATCACTTCAACCAAAAACGCTTATTCAAAGCGGCTGGATTACGTGTTATTTTTGCTTTACTGTGTAATCCGGGGCTGGAAAAGACACCGTTTCGCAATATTGCCAAAGCCGCTCCGGTTGCATTAGGAAGTGTCGAAGCGGTGATGGTTGAATTGAAACGTCTGGGTTATCTCATTGAGAGAAAAAAAGGGCAACGTCAATTGCTGCAAAGCGTTATTAGAGCAATGGGTGACATTTTATCCGGAACAGTTGAAACCCAAATTACTGATTAATCGTTACCAATCTGCCGAACCTGACTGGTGGCACACCAAAATTGAGTCGAATGTCTATTGGGGTGGAGAAATCGCGGCAGCCATCTTAACGCACTATTTAAAACCGCAGATGGCTACTATTTATATAAAACAATCGCCAGCCGAATTGGTTCTGAAAAATAGACTCAAAAAGGCACCCCAAGGAGACATAGAAATTCTCACTCTATTTTGGGGATTTGAAGATAATCGGCACCCTATCGTTCCGCCCTTATTAATTTATGCCGATTTAATCGCCTCTGGTCAGATGAGAAATATTGAAACCGCAAAACAACTTTATGAACAAGAAATTGTTGGACTTATCGACGAAACATATTATTAGGTAGAGATATTGCCAAAATACTCAATCCAGCTATAAAACACATTCTCATTGAAATATTGGAACGAGAAACCAGTGAGCAAAATCATTAGACATTATACCGATTTAAATAATGTTCGAGATTCCTTCGTTCTAGGCGTACCTTGCACCAGCACTCGTGCAAGGTACGCCTTGCACTCCAGAGAAATTAAGTTAAATCGGTATAATGTCTATTATAGATTAGTAATGTTCGCACCAATCAAGGCTTCGTCTTCGATATCTTCATCACTGGCGATAGCGGCTTGCAATGGGACTAAGTAATTGGTATTGTTATGCTGAAAGCCGTGCCCAGAGAAATAGAACAGCCCAACCGCTCGTCCATCTTTGGCTTATAGTTACCATTAATTATCGCTAATGCAAGGCCCAACGATGGGGCGTTCGTATTCGTTGCTGTGGGCGTAATACGGACTCCTTTTTGTCAGGAGTTGTTATAAACCCAAAGCTGAAGCTTTGGACTCCAGTTATTGTAGCTCACTATCTACCCCCAAAAATCCGAAAAGATGACCGTGCGGAGTGTATATTAATAATATAGTGATTGAAGCCCAAAGCTGAAGCTTTGGACTCCAACTGCCTATTAATCTTTACTGCCGGCAACCCATCTCAGTCCCCAGTTGTAGGCCTTGTCGCATTCGGGATGACCATTATGGAAGGTGACGAGTCGGCTGACTTTGATATCGTTTTGCTTAAATTCGAGTAATGCAATGGCGCAAAAGTCCCGCGAATCGTTTTGGGTTCCCATCAGTACCTCAACAATCGGTTGCCCTGGGACGATGATTGTCACCATCGCATCGGTGCCTGCCCAGTTTGGCGCTCCTTCATAAATATAAGTAAAAATCAGCACCCGTTTTAACGAGTTCATTCGGGCTAAATTTATCTTCATGTTCTCACCTTCGGACAACGCCCCGGTTCGATCATCACCTAAGTGGCAGATGTAAGGCGATTGATTAAATGACCCGAACACGTTTCCCAACGGTTGAATCGCCCCTTTTTCGCCATTGTGCATTTCAAACAGGGCACCCAAATCCAGATCAATCCCATTATTGCCTTTTCCCATGAGTTTGGCAAATAAGCCCGGTTGAGCGGCTTGTTTGGGGTTCTGATTCCAGTTCAGATTGATCAGAATCTCGCCGCTTGAGATTTGGGGTTTGATTTGATATACATCGCCCTTCTTTTGTAGCGTAATTTTGGAGGCCAGTTTAAGTTGCGAAGCTCCGGGAATCTCGGATTTGAATTGTTCCAACGGCATCACTTCGCTGTGATTGATCAGCGAATTGGATATCAGTCCGCTGCTTAATTGGCATAACACCGCGACTGGTCCGGATTGCTGGGAATCCAGAGAAACTGCGTAGTTTTCACCTCGATCAGTGATCAGTTCAATTCTGGCATCATAATCGGCAAAAACTTTGTTACCGAATGACGCATCGGTGAAATTCAGCGCACAGATATACAGTTCCTCGAAATCATCTAATTTCATGATACGCATTTCTTCCCGATACTCTCCGCTGACTGCACCAACTCCTTCATCGCCCGATAGCTCAATGAACGGGAACTGGTTCAGATCGCCAAGCGTTCCGCCGGCGTAGTTGTCCGAATAGACTCCGCCCACTTTGCCGTCCTTGGTTTTATAAAAAGCCATTAAATCCAAATCAACCGCCGAAGTCCAAATCAGCGACACTTTGAGCTGTTTAAACGCGCCGAGATTTGCTTGTTGTCCTTTTTGTTTCAGTTCCATTGCGGATTCCTCTTATTCATTTCTCCAGAGTACAAGGTACGCGTTGCACCAATGCCATATCGTGTCGGGCAACCATAACGGATTGGGGGCAACCATAAAGGATTGGGGGCAACCATAAAGGATTGCCCCTACGGTCATTATTGATGTAGGGGTAATCCCTTGTGGTTACCCCAAACCGGAGGAGTTCATAATTTAAATTCGGGTATCGCTTCAGTCGGTGTGGTTTCAAATTCAATTGTCTCGTCCAATTCAATAATATCCAACAGTTGTTGAAGGTTTTTCAGCCCTTTCAAGGTTCCGGCTTTGCTTTCGTTGATGAGCTTGGCACCAATGGCGCTGCTGCTATCAATCGTTGCAATCAATGCGACGTTGCCGAGCGAACCGGTATCCAGTGTGACGTTATGGTTGGTTTTTTTATCGTCCTTGACGGAAATAGAAACATCACTGTCCTTAAATCGGGCTGGGGCACCGGTTTGGATTTTGCCGTAATCCCAGCACATTATCCAGACATATTTCATGTCGTCCAGTTTGGTGATACGCATGACTTCTTCATTATCACCGCGTTTGTCGCCAACCCCTTCGTCGCCACTTAGCTGCATAAACGGAAACGCGTTTAATTTGCCCAGATCACCGAAGTAAACCAGTCCCTGCTTGCCCGTTTTGGTTTCGTAAGCGGCTGCCAAGTCGAAATCGGCTGCCGTCGTCCACTTCATCGTGATGATCAATTGTTTGAATCCACCGACATTGGCTTGGCTGCCTTTTTGCTTAAGTTCCATAATTTGTCCTCCTATATAACGTTTCCAGAAAAATTATCTGACAAACTGTGTATCTTAAAATTTTGGTTTTTAGGCTCTAGGTTAAAGTTTTTTTCCAAAAAGCTTAAAAAATTCAGAATTTGATAAGAAACAGAAGTATTGTTTATAAATCCAATCTCTTTAGGTTAAGAATAACTTGCAAAACTTCGATGTGCAATCAGAATGATTAATTATATCAATAAAATCAATGAGTTATTTTTTTAGTTCGGTCGGTTCAATAACAATATTGTTACTAATAAAAGCATAAATAATCTTATATACCAAATTCAAGCAAAACAGACAACTGATGAAACATGAATATTTTTGACGAAAACTTGCTATTGGTGCTAACGCCAAGCTTTATCCCCTCTAATTATTGTTTTACCGTGAGGGTTCAATAGTTTTGCAGCAGGCTCAAAATTATGATTTTTTTTAGTTTTTTTTAATCCGTTTGTTTCGAGTATCCGTTGTACTACTTGAGTCAAATCAGTCAGTTATTTATTACGATATGGCATTAATCCAACCACTCAAGTGCTGAAATCCTATTTTTCAAAAAATAGGATTTGTTGATGAAACTAAATTTATGCGTACCTACTTAAAAGCTTATGATGTATACTTCACACCAGTCAAAAAATGATTAATGGTTAATGGTTAATGGTTAATGGTTAATGGTTAATCAATGGTTAATGATGAATGAAAATGATCGGGAATAATTAAAAAAATAACATAAATTCAATCTGTTAACTGAAATTGTTCACATTTGAATGAGCCTTTTTACGCAACCATTAACCATTAACCATTAATTATTAACTATTAATTGGTAGATTTGTTTATAATATTAGTGTATTCTAATGAACCTCTGATTAGAGACCTTAAAATTTGTGGAGGAATCACATGACTGATGTCGTCGCAACCAACCAGACTATTTTAGTCGTGGGTGGGGGAATAAGCGGGATGACGGCCGCACTAGAGGCCGCTGAGTGTGGCAAGGATGTGATTTTGCTCGAAAAAAATCCATCCCTTGGTGGGCGCGTCTCCCAGTTATATAAATATTTTCCTAAAATGTGTCACCCGACTTGTGGCATGGAAATTAATCTGCGCCGTATTAAGGCCAATCCGAGAGTGCGTGTGATTACCATGGCCGAAGTCACTGGAGTGACCGGAGAGTCCGGAAATTACTCGGTGAATCTTAAGCTTTCTCCGCGCTATATCAATAGCAACTGCACCGCCTGTGGTGCTTGCAGCGAGGAAGTTGAGGCTCAATTCGATGATGAATATAATTATAGCCTGAAAAAACGTAAAGGGGCCTATCTACCTTTCTTTATGGCTTATCCGCAACGCTACGTGATTGATCCGCGTCTGATTGGTACCAGTGACGCTGATAAAGCCAAAGCGGCTTGCAAATACGAAGCCATCGATTTGGACATGGCCGAAGAAAACCAGACCATCAATGTGGGTGCCATCGTTTGGGCGACCGGTTGGAAACCTTTTGATGCTAACAAAATTCAACCCTACGGTTATGACCGAATTCCTAATGTGATCACGAGCGTTGAATTTGAGCGCATGATGGATCGGATGGGACCAACCGAAGGCAAAATCTTGCGGCCTTCTGATGGTAAAGAAGCGAAGGATATTGCGTTTATTCAGTGTGCCGGTTCCAGAGATCGCAATTATCTCAAACACTGTTCTCGTATTTGTTGCACTGCATCACTTAAACAAAGTACTTACGTGCGCGAACAGTACGGTGATGAGGGTAAATCAACGATTTATTATATTGACATTCGTGCCATTGACCGCTTTGAGGATATGTACCTGAAAGCCAAGGCGGATGAAACCGTACACTTTATTAAATCCAAAGTGGCGAACATTATCCAAGACAAAGCCACCGGTAATCCCATTTTGCGCGGCGTAGACACTGAGGGCTACAATCGTTATGAAAATCCACATGATTTAGTGGTATTGGCTATCGGCATGGAGCCAAGTGTTGATTTTAGCCAGTTAGGTGTCAATATGACCGTCAATGAACACGGGTTTATTGAAGCGGATCCCAATAATGGGGGGATGTTTGGTGCTGGTGTTGCCACAGACGCTTTAGATGTCAATCGTGCGGTGCAAAGTGCGACCGCCAGTGCATTGCGGGCTATTCAAGTCGTTAATCAAGTTGCTGCGGCTCAGTGAGGTTAAAAAAAATGGCAGATAAAAAATTAGGGGCTTATATTTGCAAAGGATGTGGCATTGGTGAACGCCTCAATACCGATCAACTTGCCACGATTGCTACTCGCGAAGGCAAAGTCGGTTTTGCCAAACAACATGATTTTCTCTGTAACGCTGATGGCGTTAAGATGATTCAGACCGATATTGATGCCGGTGAAGTGAATCATCTGGTCATAGCCGCCTGTTCCAGACGCGCTAAAACCGATGCCTTTAGTTTTGAGAATGTGGCGATTTCCCGGGCTAATTTGCGCGAAGGGGTGATTTGGGTTCGTCCGAATACGGATGATGCCCAAGAAACCACGCAAGAGATGGCCGATGACTATATCCGTATGGGCTGTGCGGAAGTTAAATACATGAATTTGCCGGCTCAAAGTCAGGAACAAGGGCGAGTGGCTCAGGTTCTCGTCGTGGGCGGCGGAGTGACTGGTTTAACGGCGGCTCTGGAAGTGGCTAAGGCTGGCTATTCGGCCACTTTGGTCGAAAAAAGTGGGGCATTGGGCGGCGTAGTGGCGCAATTGGATAAGCGTATTCCTAGCCGTTCACCGTTTGCCGATCCTCAAGACAGTGGCGTAGCCGATTTAATCAATCAAGTTGAACAGAACGATAAAATCACGGTGCATTTGAATGCGACTGTCACGAAAAGCAGCGGCGCACCGGGCCGGTTTAGCGCTGATATTACTCCAGAAGGTGGCACAACGGTCACCGAAAATTTTGGTTCCATCATTCAAGCCAGTGGTTTTAAGCCTTATGATGCGACCCAATTGCCAGAATTTGCTTATGGCAAGTCGCCGGATGTGGTTGATCAATTGGGCTTAGAGGCTCTCGTGAAGCAAGCCAATGGTGGTAGTATCAAGCGGCCTTCCGATGGTAAGGACGTGAAAAATGTGGTGTTTGTCCAATGCGCCGGGCAGCGTAGTGATAAAGAGGGTCATTTGCCCTATTGTTCTGGACATTGTTGTATGACGAGCGTCAAGCAAGCGATGTATTTCAAAGACGCGAATTCGGACATAGATACGATGGTCCTGTACACTGAAATGCGTATGCCGGGAGCCGGTGGTGAGGACTTTTATCGTAGCGGCCAAAATAAGGGAGTCACTTTTACGAAAGGGATTGCCAGTGAAGTAGTGCCGAAGGATGGAAGTTTGACGGTTAAATTCAAGGACTTGATTTTGGATGAGGATGTGGACTATGATGCCGATTTAGTTGTGTTAGCGACCGGCATGGTGCCCAATTCTGGGGTCGATATTGAATTGGCCGTTGAGGAAGAAAAGGAAGAAAAAGAGGATGACGGTGAGGAGACAACGGCTAAGGTGCCGGTTGAGTCCATTTTAAATTTGGATTATCGGCAAGGTTATGATCTCCCACAATTGGCGCATGGCTTTACCGATTCTCATTTTATCTGTTTTCCATACGAAACACGCCGCACTGGGATTTATGCGGCCGGGCCGGTACGCCGTCCAATGGATATGGGGCAAGCGGCGGAAGATGCGACCGGGGCGGCTTTGAAGGCGATTCAAGCGATTGAAAATGCCGCAATTGGGCGGGCGGCACATCCGCGCTCTGGTGACTTGAGTTTTCCGAGTTTCCGTAAAGAGGGTTGTACCCAGTGTAAGAGATGCACGGTTGAGTGTCCGTTTGGCGCGATCAATGAGGATGAACAGCGTTATCCCTTGTTTAATGAGTCGCGCTGTCGGCGTTGTGGTACTTGTATGGGTGCCTGCCCGGTTCGTGTGATTTCGTTTGAAAACTATTCGGTGGAGACGGTGGGACAAGCCATCAAGGCTGTTGATGTTCCAGACGAGTTTAGTGAAAAGCCCCGTATTTTAGTCCTGGCTTGCGAAAACGACGCTTATCCGGCGTTAGACATGGCTGGAATGACTCGTTTTGAATATAGTGCTTTTGTGCGAATCGCGCCGGTACGTTGCCTTGGCTCGGTGAACACGATTTGGGTGACGGATGCGCTGAATAGTGGCTTTGATGGTGTCATTCTGATGGGCTGCCAAAAGGGCGAAAATTACCAATGTCATTTCGTCAAAGGCTCTGAAATTGCACACTACCGTATGAGCAAGATAGACGATACTCTGAAACAATTGCAACTGGAAACGGAACGGGTTCAGACTTACGAGATTGCAATCACTGACATTCAACGGGTGCCTCAAATCATTAATGATATGGCAGCCACGATTGAAAAGATTGGTATGAGTCCGTTGAAGTTCTAAGATCGACGGGTGAAAAAGGAACGGTAAATCTTTTATAGATATCTGAAGGTGGTGAACAAAATCGGAGTCAAGTTCAGAAAATCGAATTTTTTGAACTTGACTCGGTTTTCTAACCGCCTATTTTCGATAAGTTTTTTTTTAGATTAAGGATCGGATAGGCGGCGGTAGTAGGCGATTCATGCCTTACTGCGTCCAAATTTTTTTGGAGGTTTTTATGAGCGCAATGGTAGAACGCTATCGCAACAATTTCCTGCGTGAAGTTGAGGCGAATGTTGAAGAAGGTCAGTGGGTTCGGATGTGTATGCAGTGTGGTGTCTGTTCCGGCTCTTGTCCATTAGGCCCTCACTGGGATCATCCGCCGCAGGAGATTTTTATGATGATTCGCGCTGGCAAGCGTGATGAAGTGTTACAGTCTTCTTCCATGTGGTATTGTACGTCCTGTTATAATTGTATTGTCCGTTGCCCACGCGAGTTGCCTATCACTCATATTATGCACGGCTTAGCCCACTACGCGCATCGGTTAGGTATTGCGCCTAAGAATCAGGCAACCAAAAAATTTGCCCAGAAATTCTGGGACAATATGAACAAAAAAGGGCGCGTCAATGAATTGAAATTGGGCATGAGCTTGTATTTTATGGATGGTTTAGTGCCTGGAATCAAAACCGCCTTGAAGATGCAGAAGGTTGGGCTTGGAATGGCTAAGACTAAGCGTATGAGTCCGATGGAAATCTTGGGTGGACATGGCTGTAAAGACAACAAAGGCTTGCAGGCGGCGTTGAAAAAAGCCCGCGAGATTGAAGAGGCTAAAGCGGCTAAGTTTCAACAAGCTTAACCTAAGACTAATAACACTTAAAAATTCGGCAAACTGGTTGATAATTCCTCAACTCCTGAAGGGGTTGAATAGGTGAAACCAGGGGAAAAGTTGTTCAGTTAACCCGAGAGTAATAAATTATGGCTAAAGAATATTCCTTTTATCCAGGTTGTTCCTCACAAAAAGGCGCCTCTTCTTCCAATCAGTTTCGTTCCACGCAAACCATTTGTGAAGAGTTGGGTATTCAGTTAAATGAAATTCCGGATTGGAATTGTTGTTCTGCTTCTATCGGCTATGCTGGCGGTGGCGAGTTGCCACGCTTGACGTTATCGGCACGTAACTTGGCCTTGTCTGAGAAACACCATTCGGGACAAGACTTGGTGGCAACGTGTGCGGCTTGTTGGTTAGCCACACGGGAAGCGGATGAGCGTTTGAAGCATGACAATCAATTAATGGCTGAAGCCAATGAAGCCTTAAAAGAAGCTGGCTTAACCTTCAAAGGTGAGAAAAAAGTTCGTCACATGGTGGAAGTGTTGATTGAGGATATCGGCTATGAAGAAATGGAAAAACATGTGAAAAAGCCGCTCAAGGATATCAAAATCGCTGGCTATGTGGGCTGTCAAACGAATCGTCCATTTGGTATTGATGGCGAATCGTATGAGAATCCGGTGTATTTGGATAAAATGATAGCGGCGATGGGAGCGGAGCCGGTAGAGAACTATGATAAGAAAGTCTCCTGCTGTGGCGGAGCCTTGATGTTCTCCGAACCGGAAAAAAGTCAAGCTTTGGTGAAGGATATCATTGAAGCGGCTTACGACGGTGGTGCGGATATGATCGTGACTCCCTGCCCGGTGTGTCAGATGAACACGGAAGTTTATCAAGAACATATCAATAAAAAGTATGGCACTAAGTTTAATATACCGTCGGTATATTATAGTACCTTGATGAGTGTCGCGTATGGTCGTAGTGCTAAGGATGCCGCGCTGGATGGACA
>Ga0233403_10001338_pt1 | contig 11570 bp, 8 predicted proteins | sample Na_oxic_1_MG_FD_179866 | JGI IMG/M metagenome (GOLD analysis project Ga0233403, IMG submission 179866) | Seawater microbial communities from Saanich Inlet, British Columbia, Canada - Na_oxic_1_MG | ecosystem: Environmental > Aquatic > Marine > Inlet | place: Canada: British Columbia | collected...
TTTTCTAATTTCTGAATACTTTTATGGACTTGTTGATGAAGACGGCTAGGAAAACCTTGCAATAGAATCCCTTCAACCAGAGATTGATGTTGATAAAGGGTGAGTTGTTTGGTTAAGGTTTGAATGGTTCGCAATGAATCAATCACTAAACGAACGACTTCGTGCTGAGAACGGGTGGCGGAAAAACCCTTGCTATCTTGATAAGTCGCCAGCAACGCATTAAATTTTTGTTTTTCAACATCATCTAAAATATCAATGCAACTGTCTATCAAATACACGATTTTGCCAACATGATAACCAATGTCATACAACAGATTTTCGTTTTGCTTTAAATTAGCCAGCGTAGCGGTAAAACGAAAGACTTCACCGGCAAACCGTGCTGACGGTTCAGCATAATCCTCAATACGCGGGGATTTCTTTAATTCAACCTGGGCTTGATTCGCCAATACTTGATCAATTAAATCGGTGTTAAAACCTTCGGATTCCAGAATTTTTCGCGCTTGGTTAAATTGGCGTTGGTAATATTTAGCCAGCACGGTTTTAAAAAAAGACTTCTTTTCTTGTAAAGCATCGCTCAACTTGGTAAACAATAAAGCGACAGCCAGACTGGCAGACATTTTTTGTGCCATTTCATCAGGATGATAAACCGGCACTTTGCGCGGAAAAACAGCGCACCATGCTTTAGTTTCGCGCTTTTCTGACTGCGATTGTGCGTCAATCAGCAAACTGATTAGCGTCGTATCATAAGATAACAAAGCTCTTGACGTATAGCCAAAATGTTTCTGCAAAGCATGGCATTGCCCGCAGTAACTTTTTTTATAGCTATCGCGATCTGTTTTGTTTAATTGACAGTTTGGAATGCGTAAAAAACCATACATAAAGCTTTACCTATTTGTATTGAACTCATTCATTTTTTTAAGAAGAAAACACACTTGCCACCTACCAATAATTCTTGGGGTGAGTGTCATAGCAGATAATTTTATAAGATTGGTTTCAACCACGGGCAAAAACAACTGGCCGGTTTTCGAGTCAAAAGTGCCATATTCCTTGACGGAATGATCAACGACAGAGAGCGTTTTCAGTTTAAACAAAAACTGCTTGGCACCGCGTACCTGATCCAATTGCGCCTGATAAACACTCCCCTCATCCAACTGAACGCAAGGCACCGACAATTTGCCATACCCGTCAACCACCGAATAAACGGCATCACACTCGCCAGCATACGACGCTGTTATCGCGCCGCCAAGCCGCCAACACGCCCTACAATCAGCGCGGGACAGCCTTAACATTCTGGAGAAAAGGCCGAAGCCTTATTGGTATTTTCATTTATCTCCTCCAAGTTAAGTTGTCTATAAACAGTTTAAGAAATTGGTGTTTTTGAAAAAATTGGATGTGTTTCAATAGAGTTCAATTGATTGTCATCCAAAGTTTTTGTCAAAAAAATAGTTATTTTCGGTTTGACCATCAGTTGATCAGCCGAAAAACCAGCACTGATCAATTTTTGGCGGGCAAATTCGGTCAGTGCAATAAACCGACTGACTTTGGTTTGCCAAGTGCCTCGTCGATGATGAGTCTCCACCCTGTGTGCAACCGCCAGTGTCGCTCATTTCGATTGACGGTAACAACCATGTCGAACGAAATAGCAATGCGCCCTACAGTTAAAGCGAGGTTGTGATTCCCAAAAACATCGATAGGTTACCGGTAATTCGTTCTCCGACTCGTAAAAACAATCCCGATGGGTTGCCGTTGATTAAAAAAGATCCTATCAGTAATTTACCCGTATAATCTCCATTCCAAGTGCTGATCGTGGTTTCCGGCATTTCCTGATATTGTTGATAAATTTGTGGTTGTTGGTAATAATAACCGGTTCTGTCTTCATCAATCAAAGTTTGCCGATTATCAAAGACAGAAATACCACCGCCTTCTCTTCCCCAAAATGGTTTAGCGACGTAAGCCAAATCGTTTTTTCTAAAATAATCGTCTTCAAAATAACTCGGTAAAAAATAGCGTGGAATCTGTTTCAATTCACTGTCGGTGAATAGCGGCGATTGTTCGGTAAATAATGAATAAATAATGGCCATCACCGCTTTCGATTGCATCAAAAACGCACTGGGTGGATTGATGATTTTGACTCGTTGTTTGGCAATATGTTCCAATCATACTGATCTGTTAATGAATGAATCGATTTGTCATGGTTTTTTTTCATAATTAGCACCATTAATAGTTCATCATCGTCCCAACCGACGCTGACAAGCAAGTTTAAGTAGTATCTCCCGAATACAATGACCAAATACCGGTATCAACCAGTACGTTTGACATTTCTAAGCTTTTTGTAATCATACTCTTCATCATAATCGATTTGACCAAACTCCTCTAAAATCGCCTGTTGTTGCGAAACGATATTGGCTTTGCAAATAGTACCGGTAGATTTCTAAAGCTTTATGTATCACCTCGGCTTGGGTGTTATGATGGCCTAATTGACGCGCTCTTTCACAAAGTTCATGATCAAGTTCATTGTGAACGAATATAGTTGTCATCGCCGCTGCTCCTTTGACAAATTCAATAAAAATTGACGGAGCATTATACCCCAGAAAACCCAAACGCTGCCCAATAGAATGGATGTTCAAATTGGCGTTCGTCCGGTTCTTCTAGCATGACTTGTATGTTAAGGGCTTCGAGGGTTTTTTCCGCCATTCGGGTTTGGTTTGGAATGGTTAATTCGTTCAGTAAGTGTTCAAAATACTGTTGTTTTTCGGCGTTGGTTGTGTCTCGCATCCAAATTTGTGCTTGTCGTAATGCGTCGGCCGGTTGGAACTCGTCAATGCGCCAGCGGTCGTAGAAATAAGCCATTAACATCATCGTGCTGAAGTCGTTGACGGACCATAATGATGCAGCGACACCGGCAACCCCAGCTTGTAGTAGTCCGGCCGGTAGGTTGACGACTTCGTCCGGTAATTCGGTGCCGGGAATACCGGTTTCACAAGCCGACAGCGTTGCGAGCCGCACGCCGTGAAGTCGTAAGTTTAGCACATCTTTGATGGTTAGGAATTGATCGTTTGCCATGACTAAGCCGCTTTGTAAGGGTTGTTGTAAGTTCGCCAGTCCATGACAAGAGAAGTGTAGCACATTGTGGTTTGGTAATGCGTGTAATACCGCGTTGCGAGTCGCGGCTTGGTTTTTTAACACGGTCGGTTGCTCGAACGTTGAGATAACCGTTTCGGTTTCATACGACGCACTGGGTAATTCATTCGCGTTGACTGGTAATGGTTCTTGTATCGCCAACAGTTTGTTTGGCGTGATTTGAGCGGCCAGTTGTTGAGCGGCACGCGCGGCACGCGCATTCGGGGCATAGTTGATGGTTAAGGTATCCAGCGCATAGCGTTTGCCAGTTGGGGTGTTGTCATCATTGGTCCAAGCGGCCTGTAATGGCAGTAATCCTAATCGGCCAACCGGTATTAATGTCACCGCCGTTGTTGGGACAGCCTGAATGATAGGGGCCATGATATGTTCCGATAACCAGAGAGTGGTGTGTTCCAAGGCCTGAAACCATTCGGTACGATTGATATCTTTTTTTGTGTCACGTCGCCAGTTATCGTAGGCACGTAAATAACCTCGATGCGCTGGTTTCTGATTGTCCCGTGTGTCTTTCAAACTGTCTACGGTCAGTTCGGGTAGCCATACCGGTGTGATGGTGTCAGCGACAATCAGTGCTAAACCACCGGCTTCAGTAGCCATAATATATATTAGTGCCGTGTCTTTCACAGCGGCACGAATATCGGCATATTCCGGTGCGGCTAGAAAGTCGGCATAGCCATCGATTTTGCGAATAGCGGCAATCGTCGTGTCGAGTTGTTCACGCGCTGTGCGTAGACGCTGACCAATGATTTTCGATGGTTCGGCAAGTTGTTGTGCCTCATGCCAGTCGTTGATGGCTTGTTGATAGGCATCATATAAGTTCTGATGACCACTGGTTTTCAGTTGTTCTAAATCGGCCAGATTTCGGGCCAATGCGTCGCTTAACAGTTGGGCCAAGCCGCGCTCTATCGTCACGACCGCGTGTTCGAGTTGCTGCTGTTTTGCAAATGCGTAAGCCGCATGAGCGGCTAAGCCTTGCGACTTTTTTAGCCATAGGGTTTGATGTTGCCGAGTCAACTGGGTTTGTACCAAACGAGTACTGGCTTTAAACGCATAGTCGTAGGCTTGAACGACTTCAGCCCAAGCTTGACGACGAAATGCCCAGAATAGCCAATTTGTGGCACTGTTTAAACTCTGTTCAAGTGCCACTTCTAAGCCTCGTTGCGCGGCTTTTTTATAAGCGGCGATGCCATCTTTTAAGTCCGACAAAGAGCCGGTGCATTGGTAGCGGTCTGACAAGCGATTGCCCAAGTTGTTCAAATACATAGGCAAGTCAGGTGAACCTTCTGGGGTTAACTCAACGGCCTTTTGGGACTGAGTGATGCTGTCGTCTAAGTCCGACAAAGAACCGGTGCGTTGGTAGCGGTCTGACAAGCTACTGCCCAAGTTGTTCAACATAGCTGGCAAGTTAGGCTCGCCGTCACTGGTTAACTCAACGGCCTTTTGGGACAGAGTGATGCTGTCGTCTAAGTCCGACAAAGAGCCGGTGCGTTGGTAGCGGTCTGACAACAAACTGCCCAAGCTGCTCAATCTACTGGGCAAGTCAGGTGAACCTTCTGGGGTTAACTCAACGGCCTTTTGGGACAGAGTGATGCTGTCGTCTAAGTCCGACAAAGAGCCGGTGCGTTGGTAGCGGTCTGACAAGCGTCTGCCCAAGTTGTTCAAATAGCTAGGCAAGTTAGGCTCGCCGTCACTGGTTAACTCAACCGCCTTTTGTGCGTAGGCGATGCCATCTTTTAAGTCCGACAAAGAGCCGGTGCGTTGGTAGCGGTCTGACAAGGCAATGCCCAAGTTGTTCAAATACATAGGCAAGTCAGGAAAATCAGCCGGCACCGTGTTCACCAATTCTTTCCAACTTGACAATGCTTTGTCTAAATCCGTCAAGACTCCGGTTACCCGGTAGCGTCGCCAGTAAGTGCTGGCACTGTCATTCAGCACTTTTAAACGTAATCGTCCGATTGGCTCCGCATTGGCAAAGTCCAAATCATTTAATATCTGCTCCCAGGCTGCTATTGCGTCGTTTAACGCCGCTACTCCGGCACCTTGTTGATAAAGGGCTTGGGCCGCTTTGGCTTGGTCGATGAGTGCTTGAAAATGGGCTGGGATGTCGTTGTTAGTGTGTTGCAACTGGCTATGTTTATTGGCCGGCATGAATATTTGACTCCTATTGGTTTGTTGTTTGTGTTGAGTAGAGTACAACGAATGACAGGCCGATAAACGAATTGAATCATTCTGGTACTTCCTGTCCTTTCGTCTAAACTGGACGAATATACGGAAAACTTTCGTTCTCATGATATATTCTATCCATTCGCTTATTGATCCGTCATTCTGGTACTCAGTTTAACAGAATTTCCGCTGATATAAAAATAACGAAAAACCATAGGTGTTCGGGATTTTTAAATCTCCTTCGTTCTAGGTGTACCTTGCACCGGCACTCGTGCAAGGTACGCCTTGCACTCCTGGGAAATTAAGTTAAATCGGTATAATGTCTATTATGTGAAGTGGCCGGGTTGTCGTCCATTTAACCAAATCGGGTTTTCAATTTTCAATTGGTGATTATATGAAGTGGCCGGGTTGTCGTCCATTTAACCAAATCGGGTTTTCAATTTACTGCCACAATGTTAGCCAGTCGGTGTTGGTGTGCCAAAACCAAGCGGCCAGTCCTCCTATCCAAAACAATACGCCGGATTTTAAAAAAATGACTAACCATTGTTCTATCGGGCTGCCAACCCAACCTTCTCCAAAATCTGATACCAGAGTTGTTTTTTCTGTTGTTATTGAGGTGATTTAAGAATCAGCGGTTGATTTTTTTTTGGACATGTTGGAATGGTGTCTTCAATACTGAGTCTGTCCCAACCGTTTCGATATTCTCCGCAGGTGCAGCCTTGTTGGTTCGGACAAATGTATTCTGACGTGGCGACCGGTCTTGACGGATCGCCAGAAAGTTGCGTATAGTTTCTTTCAGCCGATTCAGCGGCCGACAGTAGATTTTTCAATTCCTGTCGAGTCGGTTGATATTGGCTGAGCAGTTTAACGATATCGTTTTTGACAGCTTCTGACTCAGGGGCGGCCAACCATTGGTCCAATTGGTTAGCCACCGTCTCAGCGTCGGCACCAAGCAGTTCGTCCAAACGAGTGCGAATCGTCTGAGCGGCGGATAAAATCTGTTCCGTTGTAGGCATGATTGTTGCTCAGGTTGTGTGATTGACCGGTTATTTGTATTGAGTACAGCGAATGACGGGTCGATAAACGAATTGAATCATTCTGGTATTTGGAGAGTATAGCATTTACCGATTGGGTGAAGTACAACGGATTGACGATTTTGTGATTTGTTCATCATCGTCCCAACCGACGCTGACAAGCAAGTTTAAGTCGCTGTTATCGCGCCCCCGCCAACACGCCTTGAAACAATCGGCGCGGGACAGCCTTAGCATTCTGGAGAAAAGGCCGAAGCCTTTTCGGTATTTTCATTTATTTATCTCCTCCAAGTTGTCTATAAAAAGTTTAAGAAATTGGTGTTTTTGAAAAAATTGGATGTGTTTCAATAGAGTTCAATTGATTGTCATCCAAAGTTTTTGTCAAAAAAGATAGTTATTTAATTCACTGAATTTATTGGATTTATAAATTAGGACTGTTATTAATAGCTGAAAATATATAGACTTATACCATAACTATAAATAATTGGCATATAATTTGCTATTTATATTAATATAGTAGTCTTGTTTCTAATGTCTATAGTCTTAAAAGTAGTTGATTGAAAAATAAAAGTCAATTTTTAACGCGAAAAGTTTTGGACTCCTTTATCGCCTTTTAAAAAAAGTATACTTGGCACCGCCATAACGCAAACGCTTTGGTAAGTCACCATTTTTAAAAGGTGAGGAGGAATTTTTAAAATAGTTAATAAAAACTATAAAATTGAATAAATATGACAAAGTCCCTTTTTTTTGGAATTGCGCTCGGCAAGTTATTGCCATAACTTAATCGTCTTATCTCGACTCCCAGAAGCCAAAATACTTCCATCGGGACTAAAAGCAATACTGTTCACATCACTGTCATGTCCCACCAAGGTTTGCAAGAGTTTACCCGACGGCACGTCCCAAAGTTTAATCGTATGATCATGACTTGCGGACGCGAGAGTACGTCCGTCTGGGCTAAAGGTCACGGAGAGTATCCAATTTTCATGTCCTATCAGCGTTTTTTGGAGTTGACCGGTGCTGACTTGCCAGAGTTTGAGGGTGCTGGCAGCGTCGCCCGATGCTAGAAATTGTCCATTGGGGCTAAAGGCAATCGACAGTACATCTTTTTGGTGTCCGGTTAAGGTTTGTATCAATTGACCGGTCTTCACTTCCCAAAGATTGATGGTTTTATCGAAACTGGCTGACGCAATTAGTTGTCCATTCGGACTGAAAGCGATGGAACTGATTGCACTTTCATGCCCAATCAAAACGGCTAAAGCCTTACTGCTGGATAATTCCCATAATTTGATGGTATTATTTGCTCCTTCGGTTGCTAAAATCTGTCCATTTGGACTAAAGGCAAGGGTTCCTATCCAACTCTCTTCTTCTTTGAAAGTGAGCAGTTCTTTGCCGGTACTGACTTCCCATAGTTTTATCTGATTATCCGCACTTCCCGATGCCAATAGTAATCCGTTTGGACTAAAAGCAATTGATAAAACTAAATCCTGATGTCCTTGCCAGGTTTGCCAGATTTCGCCACTGCTCACTTCCCACAGTTTAATGGTCTTATCCCAACTAGCTGACGCGAGCCTTCGTCCATCTGGACTAAAGGCAATGCAGCCGTCAACACATATACCGCCTTGATGTCCGGGCAAGGAACGGATTTCTTGACGGGGTAATGGGACAATCGCTGGTACCGGTGCTTGGGGAGGAGGCTGTTGTAACAAGGTTAATAAGTGTTCTCTTGCCAGTCTTCTTTCATTTTCAAGACGCTCACGTTGCAGTTGCTCTAACCATGCTAAGTGTGTTCCTTGATAAAAAACATAACCAAAGCTGAGTAGAGTGGCAATGATTGGGACAATTAAAACGGCTATTGTGGTTCGTTTAACGCGGTGAGAAAAAACCTTCTTTGGCTGGTGAAACGGCTTCGGTTTATGAAAAGGATTTTTCTGGGGCTTTTGAAAAGAATCAGGTTTTTTAATTCTGGAATCAGGAATCTCTCGCTCAGGCAACTTGGTTAACATAAACTTAACCCATTGCTCTACTGTTTGCGGACGATCTTTTTCAGACACTTCTAACGCCCAATCAATGGCTTCCAGTAGCTGTTTTGAATAATGAGGCTGCCCAATTTGGGTCGCGAGTGGCAACGGATCCGTCTGTTTTTGTAGCTTAACAGCCCGCACCCGTTTTGGTGCTTCGATAGGCACTGTACCGCTGATGGCATAATAAAGCACGGCTGCTAAGGCATAAATATCCGTCCAAGCACCTTGAGTCTGGTGGTCACTTTGATATTGTTCAAACGGCGCATAACCGGGCGTAACCATCATGCTGATGTTGTTGTTACGGCAGCCGAGTGCATAACGCGCGGCACCGAAATCAAGTAACATTGGACTGTTATCATTGTCACAAATATAAATATTACTTGGTTTAATATTGAGGTGTATAAAACCGGCTTGATGTATCGCTTCTAAAGCGGACAGAAGCGGCAAAAAAATGGGGAGCATTTTGGACGGTGTGATAGCTGTACCATTTTGCAGTACCTTGGCAAGACTTTGACCGGGCTTATATGCCATAACGCGATAGGCGGTATTATGTGATTTAAACGCGTGTAATATGGGCACAATATGAGGATGAGTCAGTTGTGCTAACAGATGATTTTCTTTGATAAATTGCTCTCGCCCAAAGAAAAAAATCTCTTTTTCTTTCTCCGACTGAGGCACGACATGTTGTTTATCTTGACGGACGACTAAGTGATTAGGAAAATATTCTTTAATCGCGACAATTGAATTGAGTTGAGTATCCAACGCAAGATAGGTGATACCAAAGCGGCTCTTACCGAGTATGTCTTGAATACGATAATAATGCAATTGATACCCTACCGGGAGTGCATTGCGATAATTTTTTATTAATGGCATAATTGAATAAATGACAAATGGCAAATGGCAAGAAATGCGAATGAATGGTTAAAATTCAATATTATAAATCAATAGAGCCTCTTGCAAAACTCTCCAAAAAAGATATTTTTCAGCTTATTAAAATACTTTTTTTTAGAATAATCAAAAATCATATTTCATGCAAGAACAAATAAAGCCAATTTTAGAGATTTAAAAATGAAACTAAAATTACATTGAACTTAACCAGTGTCAATTCATTCAAACAATTATAAAAATATCTTGGCAAATAAAGCATTTCAACACGACTGCCAATTAACTTATCCGTGTAATGGGAACGATAACGTGGACTGAACAACGGTTCAGGCGGGGCACTGCCATATCGTGTCGGGCAACCATAAAGGATTGGGGGCAACCATAAAGGATTGCCCCTACAGTCATTATTGATTCGTAGGGGTAATCCGTTGTGGTTGCCGTCAAAAAAATCCTTAACTTAATGGCAGTGTTCAGGCGGGGTGGGATATTTAGAAAGCCAATACTGGCGTTGTTTGTCAAAAACTTCCGATTCGACATAAGCACGGTCGTTTTCGATAAAATTAATGTATGAAGGGCTATTTAGGTTAGAAACTTGCCCATTGGCCAATGGCGTATAGATTTTCGCCAACGAGATACGCATCTATTTTTAGTTGATGAATCAATGACTTAATGCGTTTTATCGAACGCCTTATGAGGGCTAAAATTATTTAATAAATTCAATCTGTTAAGTTCACTTATCAATCTTTTAATTGCTATTTTTAGGTTATACTTTTCCAGGTTGACGGACCAAAACTCCAGATATTTTTTAGTTCTCGTTTTTGGGTTGATTTTTTTAAATAGCTCATTGATTTACAATAGATTATTTGTTATTTTCGGCTAAAAGTCATTTTCTTGATAACCGCCGTTTTCGTCGTAAATCATTGATTTTATGTCATCAGATTGGCGAAGTTCGATTCAATTGGCTATAGCGTTTCCCGATTTGGTTTTTTAGGCTAAAGTTTTTTGGAAAAAAACTTTAGCCTAAAATACAAAAAAAGGATGGTGGGCGGCTTTCGCGAATCGGGATCGATTCATTAACGTCAATCTCGGCGCTTAGCAATCCTCACTGCCATTGAGTTAAGGGCAACCATAAAGGATTGCCCCTACGTAATTCATTGATTTTGTAGGGGTAATCCCTTGTGGTTACCCCAATTAAAATCCTTAATTCAATGGCATTGAACCCTTTCCTCCCATTTTTCCAGCGAGAGTTATTTGTAAGTGATTGTTTTTTGTTGATGCGGCTGAGTTTGGCAAGAAAAATTCATTTTCGATTCATTTCAAAGTTTTTTTGAAAGTCTTATTCAGCCGTTCGACAATAAGCCGGTAAAAATTTATCCGGTATTGGATCAGTGATACCATTAACGGTACACGTCCAATTTCTGCTAGATGGAGTATATGTCATCCTCAGCTTTTTGCCGCCGATATCCCCGATACTCTTCATGGTAGCTTCCAGATAAAAAAGATCGTCCGACAACTGGCCTTTTTTGATGGTGCTGGTATAACGGCCGGTGGTTTTGCCGCTGATATCTGCAATGGAAGGCCATTCGCTCAGGTCATCATAGCGATCTACTAGAGGATTTTTAAGCCCTCCCATTAAGGTCAATGCCTCGGCCACTTTGGCACGAGTCATGTAATCCGTATAGATGGGAATGGCAATACTGGCTATGACACCAACAATGGCCACCACAATCATCGGTTCAACAATAGTAAATCCACTTGGTATTTTTTTCATTTTCCAATTCCTCCTCAAGGGTCTACAAAATCAATAACCCAAATATACTGTGGGCGGTGAAATTTTAGCTTCGGTCTCTTATTGGTCAAGGTTTTTTATTTAGGAAACTTGATATATGACCGGTTTTTAAAACCGGTCAGGTATCAAACTGTCTCTAATTCAATTAGATACATCTTAATCTTGTTTTTTTGGTCGGTATGCAAATTTGATTATTGCTAAGTTGAAACTTGATTAGTTCCCCCTTTTTAAAAATATCGTTTTGGGCCGCTGGGCAGTTATAGTGACATTCCTATAAAAATGTTCCAAAAAAAATATTATATTTTTAACCATATGAGTCCTTTTACTTTCAAAATGGGACAAAAATATAGGAATGTTACTATTAAGTGGCCGGGCTGTCGTCCATTTAACCAAGTCTTCTTTTCAATTTTCAATTTGTGATTATATGAAGTGGCCGGGCTGTCGTCCATTTAACCAAGTCTTCTTTTCAATTTTCAATTGGTGATTATATGAAGCGGCCGGGCTGTCGTCCATTTAACCAAGTCTTCTTTTCAATTTTCAATT
>Ga0233403_10001339_pt1 | contig 11568 bp, 6 predicted proteins | sample Na_oxic_1_MG_FD_179866 | JGI IMG/M metagenome (GOLD analysis project Ga0233403, IMG submission 179866) | Seawater microbial communities from Saanich Inlet, British Columbia, Canada - Na_oxic_1_MG | ecosystem: Environmental > Aquatic > Marine > Inlet | place: Canada: British Columbia | collected...
AGGAAACAGATATTCGTCCAACGGACGAAGAACTGAGCGACAGAAAAGTCCGAGTTGTTATTTTGCCACCTTCTGAAAAATCGCTGAAAAAAGTGATCGTTAGCGAAATTGTGAAATACTTGGAGGGGGCAGACATAGACATTCTGATTCGTTCTGGAGGAACTTCCCTTGATAAAGAACAAAAATTAGCCGAACTTTTATCCTCAGCCGGACGGCACCGAGGTTTAAAACCAGCAGATTATGTGGTTGAAGTGTTTGTGGATGTGGCCGAACTCGACAGTGATGTGAGTCGAATTTCAAACCGATGTACTTATAGTGCGACTGTTTCTGGCCTGATGAAAATCCATAGCCTGTCAGAAGAAGCAGCGGTTAAACATATTCATTGGCGTGATTCATTTTCTGAGAACAAAAACGAGACGACTTGTTCTGACATTCCAACTGACTTTGCAAACCAATTGAGACGAAAGGCGACTGAGACGGCTATTGAAGATGAGAGAACCGAGTTACAAAATTCTTTTTCCATAAAAGGCTACATCACTGAAAGGAGAGTCCACAAACAAGACTCGTCTAAGTCTCTTTTCAAAATAGACTTGGGAACCGACAAGGGTTTGGAAGACGGAAAGGATTTGGTGATTTACACCAACAATAAGGTTAGAGACGATCTGAGTGGAAAATACCGCGTTGAACGTCACGAAGCGGCCAATGGGGAAATCACCAAGCCGATAGGTCCGAATTACGCTTGGCTGAGTGTTGATGATCCCAATGAAGCAGAACAAGTCCGGTTAGGTGATTTCATCATTGTCAAGTATAAAGGAAGTATTGCGTGGGACACCACAGTGGAACGATTCGGAGATAAGGTAGAACGTTCATTTTGGAATGGTCTACAACTAAAAGTAGATAACTTGATTAGGAATTTTGTCGATTAGCAAGCTTCTCTGTTGTTTTAGAAATTAGCCCATTGTCTGAATCAGACAAACTAACCTAACCGTCAAGGTTTCTACAACCTTGGCGGTTTTTTTTTGGGGCAACGAAAAGTAAACCGATAACCTCTTCAATTTTCATCAGTCTAGTCGGGCTGCCCCGAAAAAAAACGCAGCATCTAATATATTTGATAATTAAAATATGATCTGCAATAATTATCAATTTATGGGCACTTCCTATTTTTTAAATTTAAAAAATCTATTGATTGGTTTTTTTTTAAGGAGATACAACCTTGTCACGTTTCTTGCAATTGTTATGGCGGGCATTACAATTTGTTCTGTTATTTGCCCTGTTGAAAAAATTATTAGACTGGATAGGCGAACTGATTTTTCAGTTACCAGGCATGAAAACGTTTGGAGATTTTCTGAAGAAAAAATGGGATTCAATGCCAAGTTTTTTTCGCGAACGTTTTTTTCACAAACTGATCGCCAGTTTGGTTGGCGGACTCAGCATTATGTGGTTGATGATGGATGTGTTTTATGAAGCGGCTTGGGTCATGGATATAGAGGATACCAGTATGGATTGGCTGATGGAATTGAATGCTGGAATCATTCCGCCATTGGCCGACCTCCCGCCCTTTGTCTTCGTCGATATCAATGATGAAACTTACCACCAATGGGGCGAGCCGCTGTTTACCCCACGACATCGCCTAACCCATCTGATTAACGCGGCGGTTCAAGCCAAAGCACGTATGGTGATAGTGGACATTGATCTCAGTCGGCCAACTCCGGTTGAAAGTTCACCCCTACACCCGAATGATCGGGCACTCAAAAACTTTCTGGAAAACTATGTTGCCAAATGCCGAACGGACGACTCTGAATGTCCTAATATCATTTTTGCGCGAGCTTTTCAAGCCTGGCCAAATGATTCGGTTCCGATACCACGCGCCGGTTTTTTGGAAGAATTGGTCGCACAATCAGCACCGCTCCTACAATGGGCATCGCCGCATTTTTATCTAGCCGAAGATCAAGTGATTCGGCGTTGGCAACTATGGCAGCCCGCTTGTAATGCGGAGAAACAGCCAATAATAGTCCCTTCCATGGAATTGTTAGCAATGGCCGAAGTTCAAGGTTGTAGCACCGAGCAGTTACAAACCGCGTTGCGCCCGTTTCTCCCTCAAAACTGTCAACAACCTTATGTACCGTTACAGTCACCCCCACCGGAAACCGTCGAACTGTGTCAATTAACCATCGGTACTAATATACGAGACGTTAATCAACGGATTATGTACACGATGCCTTGGTTCGGTGATGAGTTACCGCTGGTGATGCTGACTCAAGCGAATGAGGAGGTGCTAACCATTTGTTCTGCCCAAAGTATCGAATCTGGCTCAGAAAAAGACTGTTTGGATCGATTGACCAATAGCATTGTCGTGATTGGAGGTAGTCACCGTGATGGAGGTGATACACATTTGACTCCACTCGGCGATATGCCCGGATCGTTAATTATTATTAACGCGATTCATTCCTTACTGCAATATCAAAAGATTGAACAGTTGCCCAACTGGGTCAATTTTTTGCTGATGGCGACATTCATTGTTATTATGAGTCTTCTGTTTGCCTGGTTGAAATCTTTTTGGGGTATGATCATTTCAGGCGCATTGATTATCGTATTCATATTGCCGCTCAGCCTGTTTTTATTCAAATATGGCGTTTGGCTGGATTTTGCGCTGCCATTAATTGTGGTACAAGTTTTTCGTATGGCGGCAGAGTGTAAAGATCGGCAGAGAGCGATCAACATAACCGCTCAAGTCAATTCAAACTAAGTCTCGTTGCTGGTTTTGCTTAGAAATCCGAGTTTTTTTGACTTGACTCGGATTTCGGTTGTGTTGATTTCTTTTTTAAACATCAAGATGAGGAGAGATATGCCAAACAATTTTTATTCAAGTTCTAAACATCCTGAAAGTCAGTTGAAGTCGAACGGTCATTGCTCATGGAAAACCATTGGGTGCGGGATGTGTCTCGCGTTGACATTGGTCATGGTGGCACCGGTTGCAGCGGATGTCCAAATCGTTTATAAAAGTAGTTACAGCACGAATGTGATCGGCAAACTGAGAAATTGGTGGAGCAGTTTGTGGAAGAGTTCTGCTAAAAAGAGAAGCACAATGATTAAAAGATTTTCCAAATCGCTCGAACCGGGAGCATTGATGGTACCATTCCTGGAAGCAACCGAAAGAGAGGTTAAACTGAGAGCCGGTCAATCAGTACTCCATTTTTGGTTGAAAGAGGGGGAGCCGCCTTATAGAATTTTCGTGGAAAAAGGAGACCGTCTGATAGGATGGACGGAATCCAGCAACGACGAGACGGAGATGTCGTTAAAATTGGAGGAACCGTTGAAGGTGGGAAACTCTTACAATGTCACAATCAGCGATGCAGCACCCGGCGCTTACCCCGTCATCAGAAATCTGAGAGTCGTTGCCGACAACGAATTGCCGCGTCCAACCCGCGAACAGAGGCGGGAAATTCAGAACAGTCAGGAACAACATCTGTCATGTGTACAATGGTTGACTGAACAACAGCAGGGAGTGTGGGCTTTTGAGGCTTACCAATTCTTAATGGGCGGTGGGACTGATGAACGGATATTGTCCGTTTGCGGAATTAACTGAACACGGTTTTGATAGCTGACCGATTTTAAAAATCGGTCTATAGCGTTTCCCGATTGGATAAATACCATGAAATGGTGGGCAAGCGGGCGGTAAAGTTCGTTCCTTTGACGAAAATCTGGGCGCCCGCTTACCCACCCTACGAGACAATGCCATTGAATTAAGGATTTTAATTGGGGTAACCACAAGGGATTACCCCTACAAAATCAATGAATTACGTAGGGGCAATCCTTTATGGTTGCCCCAATCCCTTGTAACCCCAATCCCTTGTGGTTACCCCAATCCCTTGTGGTTACCCCAATCCCTTGTTCCAGATCCGGATGGGTATTTTATTTTTTGCGAGTTACCTTAGAAATCCGATTTTTTGACTTGGCTCGGATTTCTGTTGTTATGTTGTTGATTTCTTTTTTAAACATCAATATGAGGATAGATATGCTAAACAATTTATATTCAAGTTTCAAACATCCTGAAAGTTGGTTATCGCGTGAATGGCAAACCATTGGGCGCGGAGTGTGTCTCGCATTGACGTTGGTTATCGCGGCACCGGTTGCGGCGGATGTCAAAATCGTTCAAGGTAATTATGGCACGAATGCTATCAGCAAGATGAAAAGTTGGTGGAGCAGTTGGTGGGATCATTCTCATCAGACGCAGGGGATGATGAGTAAAAGCTTGTCGCCCATATTCGTGGTACCCTTCCTTCAAGAGGCTGAGGTTAAGCTGATATCCGGTAAATCAGCACTCCATTTTTGGTTGACGGTCGGTGATCCGCCTTACACGATTTTTGTGGAAAAGAAAGGCCATCAGATAGGCGGGATGGAATCGGATGATACCGAGATATTGTTAGATTTGGACGAGTCGTTGAAGGTCGGAAACTCTTATGATGTGACCGTCAGCCATTCGGCACCGGGTAATTTACCGGTGAAGCGCCGTCTGAAAATCGTTGCCAACAACGAGTTACCGATTCCAACCCTCCAACAGTTTATGGATATTCAGAATAACCCAAATAAACCGCTGTCATGTGCCAAGTGGTTGGCTGAACAACAGCAGGGTGTGTGGGCTTTTGAGGCCTACCAATTTTTGAATGGTGATGGGAATGAGCAACGGATATTGTCTGCTTGCGGAATCAATTAGAAGATCGGTCTAAAGATTGACCCGACCGGTTTTTAAAACCGGTCAGGTCTAAAGAAAAAATTAACCGTGCAAGGTACGCCTTGCACTCCGGAGAAATAAAATAAATTAATTAATTTCAATCGGTATAATATCTACTGACAGACGCAATACCCATCTCGCACTGGCCAGACATAGAAGGGATAGGTTTTGTGTTCGGTGAACACTAAGCCGCGGTCAAATCTTATGCGCCAAGCTGAATTGGGATTGGTCGCATCTGGAGTCGAAGTCCAGTAGTCATCCGATTTGACGTTGGAAAACACATCGTCTGGTTGCCAAGGCTTGTCACCCGCAGCATTGGATATGGCCGGGTTAGAAAAGCCATAGTGAACAAGGCTTTGCAGTTCTTGAACCGTCGGCAGTCGCCAGTCGGTGTGATTGGCATCACAGTCGGGTAAGTGGCCGCTATTCAGTCCCTTCACCAAAGTTTGTGCGTTTTGCCAACTCACTTTGCCGTCTCCGGGTATAGAGTCGTTATCGACACTCGGATATTGGCTCCCAAGGCAGTTGGCATTTTTGAGCCAGATGAGTCCAGTTTGATTGTCAGTCACCGTACCATCGCGGTTGTCGGTATAGCGTGATGAGTCATCATTGATTCCGTTGCGGCTGCTGACGGTTGAGCCGGTGCTAGGAATTATCTGAAAACGAATGATGCCCTCCGATGGTATTGGGGCTCCAGGTGTCACTTGAAAACGAATGGTACCTCCGGTTGGGACCCAAGAAGTTGAACTACTTCCATTAACCGTTTCCGTTGAGCTACTTCCGTTAACCGTTTCCAAACGAATCGTCTCTTCGTTGGAAGTCAACGTGACGGGCTGACTTTCCTGAACAGTTTCCAAACGGATTGTTTCCGTGCTTGATGTGTGAGTATCAGCTGTCGTTTCAAGAATCAGGGTTTTCTCGTCAGTGCTTGAGGCACTTGAATCAGTCTGATTCTGTTCAACCGTTCTCTGTTCAAGCTGAGTTTGACTCATTCCAACATCATTCATCTCAACGACTGGTTGAGTTTGGTCAGTACTGCTGCTGGTGGTGGTGGTGAAAGTGTGTTCGCTGACGGTTTTCGTTTCCGACTGCGGTTCCAACGCATCCACTATGATTTGGATGGTCTGCGATTCGTCTGCCTCCATCGGGATATCATTGATTTCAGCCGGAGTGTTCAGCAGTTGGACTTGGGTACCCTCATCAAGCGTCTTCACATTGACTCCGTTTGCACCAGCTTGTTGCCAACCGGCAAACAGTGAACCTAAATCAACGAGGATTTTGACTTCTTCTTTGTCAAGGAGATTGTTCTTTTCCTCGATAATGAGGTTGGTTGCTTTTCCGCCGGTGTTAGACACTGACGCATCAAATTGGCCGTCCACCTGTTCCGCTAAATCAAGCACATAGCGAATGGTCGTGGCATCCATGTTAGGACTCGTTGAGCCAGTGGTACTGAAATGGTATTCACGACGGCTTTCCTCCGTCGGCTCGGTTTCATCAGAATAGACTGTGGCTGTTATTGCTTCGGGTTTGATTATTTCTTTGGGTTCTACGCTTATCAGAACCGTCTCCTGTTGACCCGCAGCAACGGGTATTCCGGTGATTTTAGCTGGGATTTTCAGCAATTGGAGTTGAGGGCCTTCTTCAAGAATCTCGACCTGTTCTCCTTGAGCGCCGGCCTGTTGCCAAGGCTCAAACAGTGAACCTAAATCAGCGTAGACTTTTGCTTCCTGGTCAGTGAGATTGTTTTTTTCCTCAACCACAAGCTCTATGTTGATATCCTGGTTCCCAAGATTTGACACGGTGGTGGTATTCATTTGGCTAGTCACCGGTTCCGTTAAATCAATAACAGAACGAACCGTTTTCGTCATTTCGGGGAGTACTTCTTGACGAGTTTCTTCTTCAGTAACGGTTGTTGTCATGCTCTGGCTCACCACTTTTTCAGTACTCGTACTCGTACTCGTACTCGTACTCGTACTCTGTTCGTCCGATCCTTGCAGCCCAGTGGTTTGGGTCGTTATCTGGTGTTCCAGGCTGGAATCGATAGTCGGCTTGCTCTCTTCTTTGGCAGTTATTGTGATTAAAAACTTTTGTGTATCACCTGCCGAAAGAGGGATACCGGTCATTTTTCCAGGTGTTTTCACCAGATCGACTTTCGTGCTGTCGGAAATGGGTTTGACATTAAGCCCTTTCGCGCCAGCCTGTTGCCAAGGTTCAAACAATCCTTCTAGGTCAACAGAGATTCCTACTTCTTCTTGGTCAAGGAGCTCGTTTGGTTCCTCAAAGATGATATCGAGGTTAGTATCGACCTTGCCTGGGTTAGAGACAGTGGACTCAAATTGCTTGCTCACCCCTTTGGTTAAATCAAGGACATAACGGATAGTCGTCGTGTTAGTTTCGGGGACAACTTTGGAAATGATTTCAATACGAGAAGCGGCTTCTTCTGTGCTGCTGGAAGAAGTTTGTGTCGTCGTTTCTTCAACCTGAATGGTATCCGTTTCGCTGGGAAACTCGGTGGGTTCTAGCGGATTGAATCCTGATTGGATTTCCCATTCATCGGTTTGGCCATCATTATCATTGTCATCATCATCAACATCCTTGATGCCATCACCATCGGTATCGGTGTCTTGCGTTCTGGTCACCAGAGCGTAGTCCACACCGCCTACGAGTTCGCCGTCCACCATTCCTTGGGTACTGAACTGGTATTCACGGGAAGTTCCGTCTCCGGGCAAGGGTTTAAAAGCATTTACGGTCATCTGAATGGTTTGTGATTCGGCCCCATTCATTGGAATGCCGGTCAATTCGGCGGGAGTTTTTAGGAGTTGAACTTTGGTATCCCCCACTTTTTTGAGGTTGATGCCTTTGGCCCCGGCTTCTTCCCAACGCGAGTACAGCGAAGGCCCTAAGTCAACGATGACACCGGTGCCCTCATTATCAAGAAACTGGTCTTCTTCTTCAAATACCAGATCGAGGTTGGCTTCTTCATCTTTGGGGTTGTGTATTGTGACTTCAAATTCGTCGGTCACATTTGTTAATAAATCAACCACATTGAAATTGCGCGACACCACACCGTTGTTGTTACGCATATTGACTAAGGAATCGCCCCGTTCTGGGGAAGTCATCGCATCGTCCTCGTTGAGTGCGCGGACATAGAAACAGTAGTGGCCAGGTTCCGGGATGTCGTCCTTATTCCAGCGAATCGCGGCAATGGATTCGGCATTAGGATCGAGGCTGTCAATCTGAGTTTTGCCGACAAATTGCCAACCTTTGGGCCAGCGGCTGCCTATTGACGGAAGAGAACGGTAGACTTCAATGGTGGTATTTTGGGCCGTCTTCGTCCCTCTATTTTTGGCTCTGACGTAGACGTAGTTGTCCTGTCCAAATTCCACATTTTGGTATTTGGCGATACCATCTTCTTGGTTTCGGATCCAAATATCTGGACTGAGCCAGAAACGGCGACTGACTTGGTTGGGTTCTTCGCCTTGATCGGACTTGGAGTCGGCCATCCAGACATCCACTTCGCCTTCGCCTTCGCGGAGAGGCTTAAATTGATCCAGGTAGTGCCATGAGACAATGTCATGATTGGCAAAAGCTCCGCCAGTTGCCGAGGTGAAACCAATAAAAGCGTCTGTGGTTCCGCCCAGAATTTTTGACAGATTCAATTTTCGCGTTAACAAGGGTTCAGAAGGCCATTCGCCGGTATTATTGACGCGAACTTCCACTTGGCTGCCATCATAGTCTATCCAGGCATGCCAAAGGTCACCGTTTTCAAACTCGGGAGAAACGGGCTGGGTTGGGCCGTTCAACTCTCCCCCAATGTTGATGCCAATATGGTTGTTGTTTGGGTCATTGGCACGTTGTTTGTTATTCCAGGTATCAAATTCGACCCCGATACTGGTTCCAATGCCTTTGTATCCCATACCACTGCCTTCGCCTCGTCCAAGGTTGGACTTGACGGTCTGAATCACAAAAACTAAGCCGTCACCGCCGTTAAGTACGCCGCCTGGTTCAGTGATTCTGAATTTGAAGTAGGTACTGAAGTGGCGGCTACTCACTTTGACGGAACTAAAAGCACTACCGGCCTGTAGTCTGGAAGATTTTGTTAACCGCAGCACTGTCCCGTCTTTGGTTTTGACTGTTTTAGTGTCACCATTCAACGTGAGTTTGGAGATATCGGAAAAATCTTTCAGCGAGAGTTGGTTGGCGCTGCCAGTCAATGGAAAGACCAGCAAGACTCCGGCCATTAGCCAAGGCACAAGTGTGTTGCCTGGGGGGGATTTCAATTTGTCCGGGATGACCGGCTTTGGTTTATTGGGTATGAGACTCATATAGGCTCCTTTGGTGAGTTTGAAAAAAATGTGATAATGGGTTTGTTTAATGGTTAATAATTAGGAGTTTTTTTGAAAATAAGTTTTTCGCTGGTATACTGGACACGGCCGAAGGTTTTTAGGGCAGCCACAAGGTGTATGCATTCTAGTATATTTTACCGGCTCTGCCCTTATAACGAATAAAATAGCTCAAACGGTCAAACGAGTAAAAGTATTAAGTATATACCAAAGTGCTTACTTTTCATCCAGCAATTCCCGCTCTAAAATTAGGTCATTCAGCTATTCTGTCATTTTTTTGAAAAATGGCACGAAAACCAAAAATTAAATCCCTTGTATCAAGTCGGTTAAAAGCATGAGCGGGAATTGCTGCTTTTCATCAGTATTTTGAAACTTGAAAAATCAGATAAATCGAATGGAGTCCCTACCAAGCAATGCCGGTATTATAAATCAATGAGTTACAAAGAAATGGCCAATAGGGGGCTGCAAGTATCAGATTTTTCTAGCTTTACGGCAACTTAACGATAAATCAGTGAAAATGTTCTTTTTATGAAAATTTAAAAATTTTCATTTTGAGAATCAAGTTTTTTTCAAAAAAATTGAGCCTAAAATTCATTTTTCATTAGTATATACTAGACATGATACCGATTTAAATAATATTCGGGGTTTATTCGGAGAAATTAACCACCCGCGCTCGTGCAAGGTACGCCTTGCACTCCTGAGAGTATTGATAACTGATAATTGAAAACTGATATGCGTCGTCCTTATTGGATTCCTGATAATGCCAGTCCTGACGATTTTCCTCCAATAGAAAAAGCTTTGGAACACCCCGATGGATTATTAGCGGTTGGGGGTGATTTAACATCTAGCCGTATTATCATGGCGTATCGTCTTGGCATTTTTCCTTGGTATAGTGATGAAGAACCTATTTTATGGTGGTCCCCCGGTCAACGAATGGTGTTATTTCCTGAAGAACTTTATGTGTCACGGAGCTTGCGTAAAACGATTCGCAAAAATAAGTTTACTGTGACGCTGGATCAGAATTTTCCGGAAGTGATCAAGGCTTGTGCCGGCTTCCGTCGTAATCAAGATGGTACTTGGATTACGGATGAAATGCGAGAAGCTTATTGCCAGTTACATGATTATGGTTTTGCCCATTCGGTAGAGTCTTGGTATGAAGGAAGTTTAGTTGGCGGGCTGTATGGGATTGCGCTGGGCAACGTGTTTTTTGGCGAGTCCATGTTTAGTCGTGTCAGTGATGCTTCTAAGGTGGCTTTTACGCATTTGGTCGGGCAATTGCAACGTTGGGGTTATCAGTTGATTGATTGCCAAGTGCGTACTGCTCATTTGCAAAGTTTGGGGGCAGTTGAAATTCCGCGTCAACAATATCGTGCGTTATTGGATTGTTTATCAGAAGCGTCCGGATATACTGGCGAGTGGCGATTTGACACGGCCGAATCGGAGTCCCCGTTGAGAGAGATATGATTTTTGTTTATATAGACGTTGCCTAACAAAAAGGTGGGCGAAGAGTTTTGCCCCTATACCCGGCAGGGGGCTGACCGGTGTCAACTCCCTGTTGGTATTTATTTCTCGATCTGTTGTAGGATTTATAGGCTATGAAAAAGGGTATCCATTTTAATATCTATGAGACTGCTCCTCATAAATGTAGTTATTTGCCGAACCGTTTAGCAACGACTGTATTTATAGACCCTTATTTTCGTAAAGGGGTCTCATTATATGATAAGTTATCCCGACAGGGTTTTAGACGGAGTGGTGAACATATCTATCGTCCTCAGTGTCAAAACTGTGAAGCTTGTCTAGCGGTGCGTGTACCGCTCAAACAGTTTGTGCCCCGTCGTAGTCAGCGAAGAACGTGGCAGAAAAATCAAGATTTAATTGTCCGTGAAGCTCCTCCCGACTTTCAGCCACAGCATTTTAATCTTTATCGTTGTTATCTGGCTTCTCGTCACCAGGGGGAGGGTATGGACAATCCTACTCCAAAAACTTATATGGAATTTCTAACGAGCAGTTGGTCAAAAACAGTCTTTTATGAATTTATTTTGAAAAAGCAGTTAATCGCTGTGGCGGTAGTCGATCATCTTGAAACCGGCTTGTCGGCGGTGTACACCTTTTTTGATCCGAATTATTCGGATCGAAGTTTGGGAGTGTATGCGATTTTATGGGAAATTGAAGAAGCTAAACGCTTGAATTTTAATTGGCTCTATTTGGGCTTTTGGATAAAGGATTGTCGGAAAATGAGTTATAAAATCGAATATCGGCCGATAGAATATTTTTATCAAGGAATATGGCATTCATTGCCATTGCTAGAGGGTACTTGAATGAAAAATAGTTTTTTGGTTGAGAACTGATTTGTTATCAGTTTGCCTTTTGAGGCTCTTGCAAAACCCCAGGTTTCACCTGGGGCTATTCACGTTCAACCCCTACGGGGTTGATATTGTTAAAAGAATAACCCCACTCGCCTCTTGCTTTCACCCCAGGTGAAACCTGGGACAA
>Ga0233403_10001340_pt1 | contig 11560 bp, 4 predicted proteins | sample Na_oxic_1_MG_FD_179866 | JGI IMG/M metagenome (GOLD analysis project Ga0233403, IMG submission 179866) | Seawater microbial communities from Saanich Inlet, British Columbia, Canada - Na_oxic_1_MG | ecosystem: Environmental > Aquatic > Marine > Inlet | place: Canada: British Columbia | collected...
TTTGATGTATCTTAAGATTAATTAGGGTAATGTTCCTTTACTCACTTTATGTGATGTTTTTATCCTTTATTATAAGTAATCCTTGTAGTTATATAGTGGAAGCGAAAAAACTTGAACATTGAGTGAATTGATTCTAAAGGGTAATGTTCCTTAACTCATCTTTGCGGATTATCCTTTATTATAAGTAATCCTTGTAGTTATATTGTGGAAGAGAAAAAACTTGAACATTGAGTGATAAGTGTTTTGGCATAAAATTTATGATATATTTGGAGCCGAAAATTTTAACTTTGGTTTTTCCCTATTGAATAATCAGGAGAATCAAGTCGTATGATAAGACAGAAATCGAAATGGACTATGAGGAGTTTGTTGATAGCACTGATTTCAGCATTCCCTTCCATGGTTTTTGCCGAAGGATTAGATAAGGGAGACACTGCTTGGATGCTGACAGCAACAGCATTGGTGTTGTTTATGACTATACCGGGACTTTCTTTGTTTTATGCCGGGATGGTGCGTAGCAAAAATGTTTTGTCGGTATTGATGCAATGTTTTGCTATCACTTCGCTAATGACTATACTTTGGGTTTTATACCTCTATAGCCTTGCCTTTACTGACGGCGGTTCCATGAATTTTTTAATAGGCAGTTTGGATAAGGCGTTTTTGAGCGGTGTTGGAGTCGATTCTCTTAGTGGCACTATTCCTGAAACGGTATTTATGACTTTTCAGATGACCTTTGTCATTATCACCCCTGCGCTGATAGTGGGTGCCTTTGCAGAACGCATGAAGTTTTCAGCCATGCTCATATTTATGGCACTTTGGGCTACACTTGTGTATGCACCTGTCTGTCACTGGGTTTGGGGCGGCGGTTGGCTCAGTGATCATGGTGTGTTAGATTTTGCTGGTGGTACCGTTGTCCATATTAATGCAGGGGTTGCAGGTTTAGTGGCTGCCCTCATGTTGGGCAAACGTAAAGGTTATCCACAGACTGCTATGCCACCACACAATCTGACTTATACAATAATAGGTGCGTCCATGTTATGGATTGGTTGGTTTGGTTTCAATGCGGGTAGCCAATTGGCAGCTGATGGTGTGGCTGGTATGGCAATGGCTGTCACCCAAATTGCTACCGCCGCTGCTGCATTAGCGTGGATGTTCAGTGAATGGCTATCACATGGTAAGCCCAGTGTGCTTGGTATTGCTTCTGGTGCTGTTGGTGGTTTGGTTGCGATTACACCCGCTTCCGGTTATGTGGGTCCAATGGGTGCCTTGGCTATTGGCGCGGCTGCTGGTATTGGTTGTTTCTTCGCCGCGACAAAATTGAAACGTATCTTTGGATATGACGATTCTTTAGATGTTTTTGGTGTTCATGCGATTGGTGGCATTATCGGTGCTATTTTGACAGGTGTGTTTGCAGCAACCACTTTAGGTGGTGTCGGTTTTGCTGAAGGCAATACGACAATGGGCAGTCAGGTTGTGGCTCAATTGATTGGAGTCGTTGTTACTATTGGTTTTACCGCGATTGTCAGTTACATTATTCTCAAACTCATAGATATAACCATTGGTTTACGTGTGAGCGAAGAGCAAGAATCTGAAGGTTTAGATATTGCGCTTCACGAGGAACGTGGTTATATTCTTCAATGATAGTGAAGTTCGGAAAAATATTTTGGCCTAAAGACCTGACAGGTTTTAAAAACCTGTCAGGTCTGATCGCTTTGATTTTTCAAAATAGGGCAAACACACAGGTTTGCCCCTACATAAATGTGAAAATAGGGCAAACACACAGGTTTGCCCCTACATAAACGAAATTTCGCCTTTGGCGAAGGAGACTTTATTTATGAGGATGGTAACAGCCATTATTAAGCCTTTCAAATTGGATGATGTACGAGAGGCCCTTTCTGAAATTGGTGTACAAGGTATCACCGTCACTGAAGTCAAGGGTTTTGGCCGCCAAAAAGGTCATACAGAATTATATCGTGGTGCAGAATACGTGGTGGATTTTTTACCGAAGGTGAAAGTTGAAGCGGCTGTCAGCGAGGAAATACTTGAAGAGGTCGTTGATGTCATAACCAAAGCTGCTAATACAGGCAAGATTGGGGATGGCAAAATTTTCGTTTATGCTCTTGAACAAACGATTCGCATTCGTACTGGCGAAACGGGTCAGGAAGCACTTTGAGTGGGAGACTTTATTTAAGTCTTTGATTTAAAATGGTTTTTTTAGATGAGGAAGGTGGGCAATAGACATTGCCCACCCGACATAATTGACTATGATGTACCAACCCCGAAGGGGTTAAATATGAATAGCCACCGATGAAATCGGTGGAACTATGGTTCTAGCAGAAGAACCTAAAGCTAAAGCTTTGGACTCCAGTAAGATAGGGAACCTAAAGCTAAAGCTTTGGACTCCAGCTACTGGCAATACAATATCTGACTTTCCCCCTTGGGATAATTTATCCGATAATCATTGCAACCATCTGCATTGATATCTCCAATGTCGAGTATTTGTGTTGTCGCCGTAGTAGGCGGATTCCCTGTCGTTACCACATAATCTAACAAGCCTTCATACAAATTTCCACCAAACTGCATATGCGCTCGCCCATCATATTCCAACACGATATCAGTCTCGTTTGGAGAAAGGGCAAATAGTGCTTCTGGATCAGCCGCCGCAGGATAGATAAGTTGTTGGCGACGATTTCCTTCCTTGTCTTCAAATACAAAAGACACATTCACGGTATTGGCAACGGGCGTGGCAAGAGTAGAAATACCTAATGGGATTTGTACCTGTAAAGCGAATGCTGCTGCTCGTGCCATGATAGACGCGCCTTCGTTTATCACTATTTGGATGTTTCCATTCTCCGACATTGTGGGTTCATTGAGATTGAAACGCCGTAATTCTTCATTAAAAAAGGCGGGGGCTTGCATCACGGGTTGCGTGATAATTTCTCGCGCTGTGTGGGTAATAAATGTGACTTGATGATTCGGTGTGATATATAATCCCATCGGCATATCTTGGGTCACTTTTTTCACCGTACTCTGCTTCACCTGTGTTGGCAACACAGCAATTCGCAGATTTCCGATATCAAGTATCAAAGCACCTGACTCGGCATCTTGGGTTAATGTAAAACCTGAGATTGTCAGCGCGGGCAAACTATTTATCGCGCCTAGAATACCATCCACTGCACCGTTGTATAGCATATCTTTGCTCAAATTCGCAGCCTTGCGTCCAAAAATAGCCTTCGGCTTTCGCCCTAACAGATCGCCTAATTCAACATTTTTTGGTATTGAGCTATTATCTTCAAATAGCACGCCTTTCCCTAATTTTGCACGAGGGTCAACGGTAGAACCATCCGCTATAATCACATTTTGCACCGTGGCATCCGCTGTGATATAAACATTTGAGAGTCGGGCAGGGTTTTCAGGATCACCGCTGACTTTACCGCTAATCGTACCCCCTTTAACTTGTGTATCGGGGAGCAGTGTGATATCGCGTAAGGCACCATGATTTTTAATATCGCCGCTGAGTGTTGCTCCGACAACCAGTCCATTTTGTGCGATCTCGACATTTGACAAAGGTGCGTCCTCATCATTAGCTATCACTGTGCAAGCAATGGATTGCCCCACTTCATCACAGAGGTTGGTGCTAATAATCACCGTCGCTTCGCTGGGTATACCAAGGGTCGCTTTGTCGCTCACATTTGTCAAGTTGAATGTGAATTGTTTGGCTTTATCGTTCACTTCACTGCTAGGTATAAGGGGTATCATGACCGTTTGGTCATAATCTTGCCCTCTGCTCCATTTGAGGGTACCAGCGGTTGCGATATAGTCTTTATCGGCTTTCGCTGTGCCATCATTTGTCGTATAATCGACTGAGATTAGCTCTGAACTATTACCATGACGACGAATGGTGACAAGCACGCTGCTGCTGCCGTCAGTTTGGTAAGTGTTTGAGTCAAGCGAAATGCTCGTATCATCATCGTTGATTTCAATGGCAGCTTGGACGTTGTCTCCTACTTCTGCGCCTTCTGGTTCAGATAAAGTGACTTTGAAGCGTTCGCTTTCTTCTACGATGTTATCGTCAATGATATTCACACTAAAATGCTTATCTTCAGTATCACCGTCTGCCCACTGTAATTTGCCGTTAGTCGTCTGATAGTCTTGATCGGCGAGGGCAGTCTCATTTTGAGTGGCATAGTTGATGGCTGCAGTACCTTGATTGCCTTGAGTACGACTGACAGTTATCTCAATGCTATCGTTTCCTTCATCAACTTGATAGTTGATTGCGCCTAATTGCAATATGCCCGCCAAAGCAGAGACACCATTATCGGGGTTGTCAGGATCATCAGGATCATCAGGATCAGTAGGCGAGGTATCAATATCACTGTTATCCGTATTGATGATTTTGACAGTGGCAGTTGCTATCGCACCCAAAGTTGCTCCACCTGTGGCTTCCGATAAGTTTAGTGTGAAGTTCTCTTCTTCTTCTCCCAGTTGATCGGCTATAATAGGCACGATAATCTCTTTGGTTTCAGCATCTTCTGATAACCAGTTCAAAGTACCATTTACCGCACTATAATCTTGCCCTGCTCCGGCAGAACCGTCGTGGCTGGCGTACAGCACAGATACAGCACCATTTCTGCCGCCAACGCGCTTAACTAATATTTTGATCTGCAATTGGCTTTCTTCGACGCTATATTCAGCAGCGGAAAATTCCAGATTACCCGCCCCGGGCGTATTAACAATTGTCACCGTTGCTTTTTGGTTAGTACCCAATTGCGCGTCACCTGTGACATTAACCAGCTTGACAACAAAAGTTTCATTTTCCTCTGCGAGATTATCATACAGCACAGGAATTTCGATAGTTTTGGGTTTTTTATCACCATCTGCCCAAGTCAAGGTATTGCTGATAGGCGTGTAATCGCTATTAGCAGTGGCACTATTATCTTCTGTTGAGTAGTCAACAGTTAAAGACGATTGCCGACTGCCCGCCCGTGTGACTAATAGTTTGGCTATGCCATCACTTTCATTAACTGAATAGCTGGGCATGACAAACTGAACACTGCCAAACCATGGTACATGAATAATGGTTATGTCAAGTTTATGGTTTGTACCTAAAACAGAACCATCTGTTGGTTCTGATAAGGTGAGGCTGAAGGTTTCATTTTCTTCTTCCTCTTTATCTAAGTTAATGGGGATAGTGATGGTTTGAGCTTCACTTTTACCCGTCTGCCAAGTCAGGATGCCAGTGCTCGTTGTATAATCTGCTCCCGCTTTTGCCGTGCCATTTGCGGTTGCGTATTTCACAGAAACTTCGCCTGACGAGCCTTTAATACGATTCACTGTTAAGGAGAGTGCGCCGCGATCCTCATTGATTTCCACCGTCGGGGTGGTGGATGAAAATTGCAGTGTGCCAAATCCATCAAAAATGGCAGTACACACTTTATTGCTATCTAAAGTGACTGATCCCTCTTGACGACAATCACCTATCCATCCCTTGAAGACTGAACCGGGTGATGGTTTGGTAAACAGTGCGACTTCTATAGGCGTATTGCTCTTATAAGCCGTTTCAAGGCAATTGCCATCACAATCTATGATGCCAGCAGGTTCACTGATTATCGTACCACTGCCTGAACCACTTTTTTTCACAGTCAGGAGATATGTTGGTATCAGGCGAAATCTAGCGATACAGGATATAACACTATTATGACCCGCAGTCACTTTACCATCAAGGCAACCCTCGCTCCAACCATCAAACTGTGATCCGTCATCAGCAGGGGTGGCGATGAGCGTGACAGGGACATCTTTTGGATAGTTTGCAGAGCAATTAATACCACAATCAATGCCCGCAGGTTCACTGGTGACGCTACCTGTTCCTGTTCCGCCAAGTGCGACAGATAATTTATAGGTTGAACCATCATCAGGCGGCGGTGTCATCACTTCTTTGGTAAAAGTCACCGTGCAAGTTTGATTGCTATCCATCACCATTTGACGATTAGAACAATTGTCACCCAATTGATAATCCTGTGAATCACCACTCAAGAAGAACTGAAGAGTCACTGTGGTGCCAGAGAGGTAACTAAAGCAATTACCCTCATCACAAGCTGCACGTTCAGAAGGCGTTCTCTCCACTCTGCCCTCACCTATAATTTGTAAAGTGAGGTTAAAAGTTGGCCTCGGACCAAAGTGCCCCGTGCAAGTCTTATCACTATCCAAAGTCACTTTGCCTTCAGTGCAACCGTCGCCCTTCCATTCATCAATATAAAAATCGTCTGGTTCATCAGCATAACCATTGAGTGTGATAGGCGCACCTTCATAGTGCTCAATAGTACAAGGGCTGCTACATTCTGGTGTCACTTCGCCTGTCGTTGTGTTTGTGCTACCCAATTTACCATCAGCACCTTCTAATATCAACGTTAGTGTCTTCTTGGGTTTCAGATCAAACTGCGCGGTGCAGGTTTTATTGATCATCATTGTCACTTTACCATCACTACAGTCTTCATTACCCAGCCAGCTATTAAAGACAGAGTCGGGTGCGGGTTCTGGGATGAGTGTGACTTCTAAACCCCCATCAAAAGTAATACAGTTGTCGCCTATATCGCAAGGAGTGCCTGTCGGATTTGTCGTAGCACTACCACTGCCTTCGCCCGTCGTTGTGAGAGTCAAATTCTTAGGATTTAATTTGAGGCTGATAACGCAGTGCTTGTTTTCAGTCATGAAGATGCGCTCAATTTTACTGCCCCCTTCTTCAGTTTCTACGGCTTTAGATATTGGACACTCGCCTTTATTTTCTTCAGCCCAGCCATTAAAGAATGAACCCTCTTCAGGTGTCACTGTGATGGCGATAAATTCGGCTGTTTTAAAGATGTAATCACATTGCGTCTCATCCGAATTACAGTTTTCCTCTACTGGACGGGGAGTAAAACTGATATCACCACTGCCAATCCCGTTAATCGTCACTTTAAATGTCATTTCAGGGGGCAGCGGATCTACTGGCGGTGGCGGTGGTGGCGGCGGATCCCCAGCATTAAAGGTTGCTGAACAACTCATATCATTCTGAATGGTAAAAGGATTGGCACACTCGGCTGGCGCCCATTCGACAAAATATGAACTTGAAGCCGCAGTCGCTGATAAACTGATATTGGTTCCCTTATCATATTCCAGTATGCAGATAGTACCCGCGATACCACAATTAATGCCATTGCCTGTCACAGAACCACTGCCTGCACCAAGTCTATTGATAGTGAGTGTCACCTTCGTATCAATCGTCAATAATTCTGGGCTATCAAGGTGGGGATTACCCGCATCATCGACACCCAACACATAGAACGGTTTACCACTGACGAAACCAGTCACCTGCGTTTGCTCATCATTCACACTACCATCAACGATTAAGAAACTCTCTGTTTTGATTGCATCTACCGTGGGCGCACTCACGCCTTCGTTCAATAGCACATAATAAACCTTTCCCGGTTCGTTCATGTGCGCTCTGAAGAAAAAAGTTCCCGCATCCTGATCAATGCTGTCGGCTGGCACCTCTTTCGTTAATGTCGGTGAAAATGTATCGTTGACAGTAATATTGATGGTGTCAGTACCACTACTCAGTGGATTACCGGCATCTTGATCATTTGTTGTTATACTAACACTCGCAGGACCGTAATAATCCGTTTCAGGCTTAAAGATCATGCCATTAAGGGCTTTATTAATTTCGCCCAATTCACCAGTGAAATCCATTCCCCCATCTGTGCCATCAGTATCGTCATCAGGATCATTCAGATTTTCCGTGCCATTTAACGTTAATATACCCTTAGTTGTTGTCAATGTGACTTTGAGATCATTAATTCCCGCATCATCATCTTTTATCGACACATTTAAAGTCAAGTCGGTATTTGGATCGGTAGTTGGATTTGTAGGTGCTGTGTTTACTGGCGGATCATTAACAGGCGTTACCGTGATATTGAAAGTCCCAGTGATTGATTCGCTAAGCGAATTGGTGACAGTAAAGTTGAAAGTATCATTTGCTATACTTCCGTTTGCTTCTTCATTACCATCATGGGTGTATGTCAATGTCCCAGCATCAATATATGCCTGAGTGAAGGACGTTTGACTCAAGGTACCATGAGAAGAGTCACTTGTTACAGTAAATTCTATTGATGAGCTATCATTGACTGAATCTGAAGCTTTAAGCTCGGTATTCAGTATCTTATTTTCTGTATTCTCTCCTTGATCTTCATTTACAGTAATCCCCACATTGGTTTCTATTTTAAGTGGGGCTTTATACTCAACCGCGCCGATGTCACACAGGCCGTTTTCTGGTTTGGGACGAGGAACACCCAATTGATCTTTGTCACCAGCATCACCGCAGCCGCTAGTACCTTTATCAATTTGATCAATGGCTGTCGGGCCTGTCGGATCAGCCGGATCATCGTTTAGAGGATAAACACCATTAGTTAAAGTAGAATAGGGCTTGGCAAATAAATCATTGAAGTCATACTCTCCAAGAAATTGATCGCTTACTTTCCCATCAACAAGAGAGATATTATTAAGATCCTTATAGCATGCCACGCCTATTAGGTTGTAGCCATCAGAAACAATACTGCCAGTACCTTTGTTAAACACACGACAATTATCATAGTCATTCCCTACTTGATTTCCAGCAATGATGGAGTTTTTAAAGGTGATTGTTTGTTTTTGAGCGTAAATGCCACCACCACTATTGGTAGCGATATTATTGGTAATAGTACAATTTTCCAGAGTAGTCGCGCCGCCGCCGCCACTGTTGCCGCTAGATATACCACCACCCTTTACAGCGGTGTTGCCACCAATGGTACTATTAATGACAGTCAGCGTACCCTTCTCGTTCAAAATAGCACCGCCATTTCCGGTAGTATTACCTTTTGTGATAGTGAGATTTTTGATGGTAACTGTTTTCTCATCGCCGATGATGAAGACACTGCCATTTTCGATTGCGGGGCATACAGCATCCTCACAAGCTTGTATTACGGTACTACCAGTATCTCTACCCTGAATAGTCACGCTTTTATCGACTGTAATATCCCTTTCAGTATGGATATCTTTGGTAATTTTGATGGTATCGCCACTAGCCGCAGCTTTTCCAAGAGCCGTAACGATTTTATCGCACTTATTATTTGTGCAATTTGCATCACCATCTGAACTAACTTCCCAAGTAATAGGAGCAGCTTCCGCCCCAATCATTGGCACAAAAAACAACCCAAAAATAAGGGGCAAGGCAAGATAGGAAGTCAAACGAGCACTTCGTTTCAATGTATGCCGTTTTGTGTGAGTCAAGTGATTTCTAGTCATTTTAGTTTATGCAGTGAATACTGCACCCTCTATAATTTGTTTTGTATCGTTAGGAATAATGAATAATGGATAATTAATCATTTCTTATACTCGATGATCAAGTTTCCTTCCAAAGTCTGTCTATAACTACAAGGATTGTTTATAATAAAGGATTAAATCAAATAGCGGTGATTTTTTTGTTCGATGATTCGATCTGGGGCAGTGTTCCTTAATTCACTCATTGTGATGTTTTTATCCTTTATTATAAGTAATCCTTGTAGTTATATTAGTAGAGGCAAAAAAACGTGATCATCAAGTCGATAGTTTTTTTGAAAATATTTTTTAAAAGCAAGAACGACTCATTTTTTCCATATTTAACGTAATTCATTGATTTATATTAATTTATAAAAATACCGAAAATTTAATAAATGTATTAAAAATCAATAACTTAAATGTAATGTGACAAAGTAGCCGTTAAAGATTGCTTATTATTTGAGTATAGACTGTTTTTTGAAAAAAGGCTATTTTTGAAAAGCAAGAATTATAACAAACAATAACTACAAGGATTGTATTTTATAAAGGATTTGATTGAAAACCATTTTGACGACATAAGCATTAAAGTAGTTATTGTTTAGGTTTAAAATCCTTTTTAAAATACAATCCCTGTAGTTATTGTTTAGGTTTAAAATCCTTTTTAAAATACAATCCCTGTAGTTATTGTTTGGGTTTAAAATCCTTTTTAAAATACAATCCCTGTAGTTATTGTTTAGGTTTAAAATCCTTTTTAAAATACAATCCCTGTAGTTATTGTTTGGGTTTAAAATCCTTTTTTATCTCCAATCCTTCTATTCTCCCCGCCTAAAACCTAATTGCCTCCACGCCTCATAGATAACCACCGCCACCGCATTAGATAAATTCAAACTACGAATACTGGGCTGCATAGGAATACGTATTATTTTTTCCGGATGAAAAGTATCTAATAGTGTTTGTGGCAATCCCCGTGTTTCAGCACCAAATAAAAAAGCATCATCAGCTTGATAGCAGGGATCGGTATAACTTGTTTTTCCTTTCGTTGAACAAGCAAATAAGCGCGGTGGCTGCACATCCTCCAAAAACGCCGAAAAAGAATCATGCTCTTGAACCCGCGCCCATTCATGATAATCAAGCCCAGCCCGTTTCAGTTTTTTATTATCCAAATCAAAACCGAGTGGATGAATTAAATGCAATTGTACCCCTGTATTAGCACTGAGGCGGATGATGCTACCCGTATTTTGCGGTATTTCTGGTTGGTAAAGCACACAGTGGAACATTTTCAGTTATTTTCAGTGAGTCAGTTATATCAGTGTCAGAATCATTTTTCTTCAAAGCGATAATCTGGCACATGAATTTAATAAAAAATTTTTTTAATATTCAATAAAATCGGATTTCTATAACCTATATTAGAAATCGGATTTTTCCAAAAAATCGGATTTCTGGATATTTAAAATCAATAGTAAAAATAATTCATAATTCTTAATATAATTAAAATTAATAAAGTAAATATTGGTTGATATATTGTACTAAATCGGTTATAATAAATAATTAGCCCACTTCAATAGAACACGGAAATTATTAAAAATACTTAATAAAATCAATAAGTTAAAATATACCATAAGTTTCTAAGACAAAACTGAATTAAGTATTGAACCATAAATTTTAATGTTTTTTTTGGAATCCAATATTGATAACTAAATAACTGATAATTTCAATCACTGCAAAATGACGCACTTATTTGATCTATATAATAGCCTAGCTCATGCGAAAGACTTTGACAAAATTTGTATAAGTATCGCCTCCCCAGAAAAAATTCGTTCATGGTCTTATGGTGAAATAAAAACCTCTTCAACTATCAGTTATCGTACACTTCAACCAAAAAACGAAGGGTTATTTTGTGCCAAAACGTTTGGTCCCATTAAAAACTATGAATGTTTATGTGGTAAATACCAACTTTTAGATCATCAAGGCATTGTTTGCGAAAAATGTGGGGTTGAAGTCACATTAGCGAAGGTACGCCGTGAACGTATGGGACATATTGAACTGGCAGCACCCATTGCACACCTATGGTATTTTAAATCTCTGCCCTCCCGTATCGGACTCTTATTAAACATGTCCTTACGAGAATTAGAACAAGTGATTTATTTTTCGGCTTATGTGGTTATTGACCCGGGTTCGACGGCATTAAAACGGGGACAATTATTATCAGAAAGAGCTTATTTAGATGCCATAGAAA
>Ga0233403_10001342_pt1 | contig 11550 bp, 5 predicted proteins | sample Na_oxic_1_MG_FD_179866 | JGI IMG/M metagenome (GOLD analysis project Ga0233403, IMG submission 179866) | Seawater microbial communities from Saanich Inlet, British Columbia, Canada - Na_oxic_1_MG | ecosystem: Environmental > Aquatic > Marine > Inlet | place: Canada: British Columbia | collected...
TCCTTTGTCTGCCACTCATCAATCAAGGACAATTGACTGGTATTTTGTATTTGGAAAACAACTTGACAACCGGTGTCTTTACACCAGAAAGGTTGGAAGTACTTAACCTGTTATCATCACAAATAGCAATTTCTATTGAAACTTCTTTGTTATACAATAGGTTAGAAGAAAAAGTCGTAGAACGGACCCATGAACTGAGTTTAAGCGAAGCTCGGTATCGGGAATTGTTTGATAACATGAAAAGCGGTGTTGCTGTTTATAACGCGGTAGGTGACGGTGAGGATTTTATTTTTCGGGAATTTAACCGGGCTGGCGAAAAGAGTGATGGAGTTAGACGGCAAGAGATAATCGGAAAACGGGTGACAGAAATCTTTCCGGCTATCAAATCCTTCGGCTTATTCCAAGTATTTCAGCGAGTATGGCAAAGTGGCAGACCAGAATTTTTTCAGGCATCGCTCTATAAAGATGAATACCGGGAAAGATGGTTGGAAAACTATATCTATAAACTGCCGTCTGGTGAAATTGTAGCTGTCTATGACGATGTGACCAAACGTCAAAAGGCACGGGAAGAAATTATCAAAGCCAAAGAAGTAGCTGAAGTGGCAAACCAAGCGAAAAGCATTTTTTTAGCCAACATGAGCCATGAACTTCGCACCCCTTTAAATGGTATTTTAGGTTATGCCCAAATCCTTAAACAAAGTCTCGGATTAACACCAGGCCAACAAGATGGCCTGACTGTCATCCATAACAGTGGCGAACATCTGCTCACTTTGATTACTGATATCTTAGATATTTCTAAAATTGAAGCCCATAAAATGACTCTTTATCCGGTAGAATTAAACTTCACTCCCTTTTTAGAGGAGATCGCCGGCATTATTCGTTTACGGACTCAGCAAAAAAATCTTCGCTTTCAATTGGAAATGGGGGATAACTTACCTGCTGTCATTAAAGCGGATGAAACCCGGTTACGACAAGTCTTGCTCAACCTTTTGGGTAATGCGGTTAAATTTACGTCAGGGGGTGGTACCATCCTCTTTCGGGTCAATGCCTCAAATCCCCCTCATTTTGATAAAGAAAAAGGTGGGGAGATGAAAGAAGAGAAAGGGGAAATTTTAGACCAAGGGGAATTAAAAACGATTGAGATTCATTTTGAAGTGAGAGATACTGGTGTTGGAATAAATCCTGAGCAGTTAGCCCAAATTTTCCAACCCTTTGAGCAAGTCGGTGACGATCAACAACGTATGGCGGGTACCGGTTTAGGTTTAGCCATTAGCCAACAATTGGTAAAAATGATGGGCGGTGAAATTCAAGTCTCCAGCCAATTGGGTCAAGGAAGTACCTTTTGGTTTGACATTTCATTGCCATTCATGGAATCGACCGTTCCAGACAAAAAATCGGTTCAAGGTCAAATAATCGGTTATGAGGGGAAACAGCGCCAAGTCTTGGTAGTGGATGATGATCTCAATAATCGTATGGTGTTGCTCAATTTTTTAAAACCGCTGGATTTTGAAGTCGAATTAGCAGAAAATGGTCAAGAAGGTATTGATAAAGCTTTAGAAATCCAACCGGATATCATTTTGATGGATTTGGTGATGCCGGTGAAAAATGGTTTTGAAGCGGTGCAAGAAATTCGCCAACACCCTTCTTTCCAAAAAGTCCCGATTTTAGCCATCTCAGCCAGTACCTTGGCAAATAGTCAAGAACACAGTCAACAAGTTGGCTGTGATGATTTTCTATCCAAGCCGGTGAAGTTCTCAAAATTGCTTGAGTTTTTGGAAAATCATTTACAATTGGAATGGAAATATAAACCCATAGCATCAACACCGATTGAACCCTCAATCGCTGAAGAAGCGGCTCTTATTCCGCCACCGCCCGATAAGTTAGAGGAGTTATATGAATTAGCCCAGCTTGGCTTGATGCAACGGATTGAAGAACAAGCCCATGCCCTAGAAATCTTGGATGAGAAATATCGCCCCTTAACGCATCAATTGAAAAAATTGGCCAAAAATTATGAAGATGAAGCCTTGATTGCTTTGATTGAAAAATTGAGATAATTTTCAATAATGGAGTCCAAAATTTATTTTGGGCGTGCCAAACCTAAAGGTTTGGACTCCAAAGTTAACCATTAACCATTAACCATTAACCATTAATCATGGATACTGAATTAAAACATAGCAAGCTTTTGATTATTGAAGATAATCTGAATAATATTCAGGTTGTAGTTAACGCTCTTCAACATTATGGTTTTGAAACCGCCGTTGCCCGAAATGGCATATCGGGACTCAAACGGGCTGAACTCTTACAACCAGACTTGATTTTGTTGGATATCCTGTTGCCAGATATAGAGGGTTTTGAAGTCTGTCAACAGCTCAAAGCAAATCCACAAACTCAAGACATTCCGATCATTTTTATGACAGCACTGAGTCGTGTTGAAGATAAAGTGAAAGGATTTGCGGTAGGGGGAGTTGATTATGTGACTAAACCCATTCATCACGAAGAATTAGTGGCTCGCGTTATCACTCATTTAAAAATGCAAGCCCAGAAAAAACAATTACAATCTCAAGCTCAAGCACTTGAACATGCTAAGCAATTAGCGGAAACTTTGCAAGCCCAAGCAGAAGCCGCTAATCGCGCTAAAAGTGTCTTTCTGGCTAATATGAGCCATGAACTTCGCACACCTCTCAATGCCATTTTGGGTTATACCCAAATTTTTCAACGAGATAAGGCATTCACGCCTTCACAATTAGAAGGAATTAACATCATTCATCGAAATGGTGAATACCTATTAACGCTGATTAATGACATTTTGGATTTATCCAAAATCGAAGCCAATAAAATAGAGTTTTTTCCGACTGAAGTTTCTCTCCCTTCTTTTCTCCAACAAATTACGGAGATATTTCAAATCCGTGCTCAACAAAAAGGACTTCATTTTAGGGTGGAAATCACATCGCCACTGCCAATCATACGTGTTGATGAAAAACGTTTGCGGCAAATTTTAATCAATTTATTAAGCAATGCTTTCAAATTTACCCAACAAGGGCACATTACTCTCCAACTCGGTTATCAGCAGCATCAACTTCTCTTAAAAGTAGAAGACACTGGCATAGGCATCAAATCGGAAGAACTGCCGAAGATATTTTTACCTTTTCAACAAGTTGGGCATCCTAATGCTCAAGAAAAAGGAACGGGATTAGGATTGGCGATTACCCAACAGTTAGTTGAAATGATGGGGGGTCAATTACAAGTTGAAAGTCGTTTTGAACAAGGGACAATTTTTTGGATGACTCTGGATTTACCCGAAGTGGTAGGTTATGTCACCCAACCTCCCCCAAAAACGTCTAAAATCATTGGCTATCAACCGCCTTTACCATCTGATCATTACAAAATTTTGATCGTTGACGATGAATTGGAAAATCGTTTGGTTTTAAGGAATTTCTTAAAGCCATTAAATTTTGTTCTCCAAGAAGCCACTAATGGTCAAGAAGCCATCGAACAAGCCCAAGCCTGGCATCCGGATGTGATTTTAATGGATATCATGATGCCCGTGATGGATGGCATTGAAGCCACCTGCAAAATCAAACAATCTCCCAAACTTCAAGATGTGATTCTCATTGCAGTTTCGGCTAAGGTTTTTGAATCAGAACAACAAAAGTGTTTTGAGGCGGGTTGTCATAGTTTTATTATGAAACCCGTTAATCAAGACGAATTATTAGAACAGTTACAGTCTGCGTTAAAATTAACCTGGCGATATGAGGTTTCCACAAATGAAACGACTGAATTACCAGAGGAACAGCCACTAATCGGCCCCTCAAAAGAACAAGCCGCTATTTTATTTGAATTGACTTTAAGAGGCGATCTAGACGGCATTCTTAAATTTGTAAAACAACTGGAACAAGAAAACGCCAAATTTAAAACGTTCTCTAATAAAATTAATTTGTTAGCTGAAAACATTCAAATACAACAAATTCGCCAAATAGCCAAAGACTATCGAGATGGGGAGTAATTATAGCGCTTCCCGGTTGAATGACAAAAATCCCCCCAAGCCCCAAAGGGGGGAATTCTAATGAAATTAAGCGAGTGCCGGAAAGCGGAAATTATCATGCCATTTCTCAATCGGGAAGGGCGCATTCCCATTTTTCGGGTAAAAAATAAAAATAGTATTATTTATAGCATTTCCCGGTAGGGTGGGTAAGCGGGCGCCCAGGTTTTCGTCAAAGGAACGGACTTGACCGCCCGCTTGCCCACCATTTCATGGTATTTATCCAATCGGGAAACGCTATAATCTAGGTGTTATAAAAATATTTAAAAACAATACGTTATGACACATCGAAAACGTACCATTCCCATTTTTCGGGGACACGAATACATCAATAAATTGGAGATATTGGCCAAAACGTGTCAAAATTTTTCTAGGGTGCGTATTAAATCGATTTAGCACGGAATATAGCTACGGATAAATAACTTTATAACCCGTTGATTTTACGATTATATTATTACTTTAAATTCGGTTTTTTATTAACCCTGAAAATGGGAATGCGCCCATCGGGAAACGCTATAAAGTGGACGCTGACTTAGGATTCAAAAAATGGCTTAATCGGTCAATTAATTCGGCGGCTGGTTTATCCCGATAAATGCCATAATCACTTCCCCAGGTTTGGTTTATTCCGCGCAAGAATAAATAGTATACGCCGCCAAAATGGTCTTGGTAGCGATAGTCGGGTAGGCGGCTTGATAGGTAGCGATGTAGGGCGATCGCATAAATATGGTATTGTAATAAATAGCCTTCTCGTGCCATGATGGTTTGCAAATGGCTGTAGTGGTAGGCGGCTTGGTGCATACCCAGCATATTGGATTTATAGTCAACCAGGTAGTAACGTCCTTGGTATTCAAAAACCATATCAATAAATCCTTTCATAAAGCCGCGCACTGGCGAAAATTGTAGGCGTTTAACTTCTTCGGCGACTGGGGTCAGGTTATCGTGTCCAAAGTTGCTAAACACTGCCTGTAAACCGTTATGGGTGATACGCGGGATCGGATAAAAAAATTCCAGTTCATTCAAACGCTTAGAGCGGCTAATGCGCGACAGTGTGAAGTCTGGCTGTTGCGCTTCTAGCGGCGTGTTCAGAACTTCTTCAACTAGGTGAGCGATCACTTCAAGCCATTGTTCCGAATCATAATTATAGTACTCCAATTGAGTTTTAATCAGTTCGGGCTTCGGTTGGGTAAAGTCCAAGTTTTCAAACAGGGCATGCATGAAGGTGCCCGGTTTGGCTCCGCGAGGAAAATTGAAAATATGTTGGTCATTGGGCGGCAGCGTGACTTGTTCCGATTCTACTGGGCGAACAAAGGTCTTTTCATCATGATCGGGCTGATCAGCATCATCGATGGCCGCTGTTTTGGCGGTGAGCGAACTGTAACTGGAGACTTTCCAGCTTTTATCAATTCTGCCGGTGAAATGGCGATGTTGAAGGTTTTCGCTTTTTTCTACTGGACGTTGATAGGGTGCCGTATCTTCTGGCAGAATAGAGACTTGTAAGCTATTGCTGGAGGCACGGGCTAGACTTTGTAGGGTGGGTTCAATCATCATATCGTCGGCCTTTTCTACGTCAATACCAGGATGTAGTAAATGGCCCAAGGCGGAGGTTGACGCATCTTTGAAGGCACCCCAGATTAAGTAGCAGCGATGTTTGGCGCGAGTGACGGCCACGTAAAACAGGCGTAAGTTTTCCGCCCGTTCTTCTTCTAAGGCTCGCTTACGGTGTTCTTCTATGTTGGGGTCGCCTAAATCGAGGGTTAATTCATCTTGTTCATTGTGAAAGGTTAATTGGTCCGCTTTGTGATTGTATAAATGGCCATCCCAGACATAAGGACAGAAGACGACTGGATATTCGAGTCCTTTGCTTTTGTGAATGGTGACGATTTTAACGCGCTTTTCATCACTTTCCAGGCGCAATTGTTGTTCTTCGGTGGTGCTTCCTGAGCGTTGGCGTTGTTGAGATAACCATTGGCAAAGGCCGTTGATACCCACTTGTTGTTTGACGGCAAATTGTTGTAACAGTTCGCCAGCGTGTAGGACGTTGGTTAAGCGTCTTTCGCCGTCTGGATATCTGAGCAAATGGGACTGCACTTTTTCTTCTAGCAGTAAGGTGCGATACATTTTGATAAAGCCAAAGTTTTGCCAGAGAGAGTGGTAGTATTGAAAATTATTGAGGCGGATTTGCCAGGCGGCATTATTTTCTAGCAGTTCATGTAATTCGTTGCCAGAGAAGCCAATGATGTCAGTGGTTAAGGCGGCCTTAACTAAGCCGTCGTTACTCGGTTCAGCCACCGCTTGCAGGATACGTTCGATTTCCATCGCTTCATTGGAAGCAAAGAGACTTTCGCGGCTATATAAGACGCTAGGAATCTGTAATTGGGTCAGCACTTTTTGCATTTGAAAGGCTTGGGAATTGGTCCGCACTAGGATGGCAATATCGCCGGCTGCCAGCGGTTGTTCTCCAATCATGGCTTGTTCTTGTTGTGCTAACATCAGTAAACGGGCAATTTCATTGCTGACCGCCAATGGAATTTTTTGTGTTGCCCAGCCTTTACTGATTGGTTTATCGGACGGACAGTTGGCTAGGCTGCGGGGGACAAACCAGAGTTGTAGTGGGGGTAAGTATTTATTTTCTATCTTTAAACGGGGTTTTTCTATAACATACTCTTGGCCGGTTTCAAGGTGGAAATCAACACTCCGTTGTTTTTTCTCAACCGGGGAATCCAGTCCTTTCTTAGGGGCATATTCTTTTGTCCAGGAATTTGGAGCGATAGTTGATACCGTGGGAGTTTTGGGGATGTAATTTGGTGCCGCTTGCACGGGTTGAAAAGGAATCGCTTCAAAGACAAATGGATGGGGTGTCTGTTCAAACAGTCGATTGACGCTGTCAATTAGCTCGGCTTCGGAGCGCCAATTGGTGGCCAACGTGTAGCGATGTTCGGCATCACGGCTGGCCGCCATATAAGTAAAAATGTCGGCACCGCGAAAGCTGTAAATGGCTTGCTTTGGGTCGCCAATTAAAAATAAAATCGAGTTACCACTCCCGTATAGGGTATGAAAGATTTCATATTGCACGGGATCGGTGTCTTGAAATTCGTCAATCAGGGCAGCCCGATATTTACGACGAATGAGCCGCGTTAAGTTGTGACCATTTGGCCCTTTTAGGGCCTTATAAAGGTTAATCAGCAAATCATCAAAATATTGAATATGCTGTTGATACTTTTTCTGTGTTAGGGCGGGTTCCGCGACTCGGAACAGTTTGAGCTTTAGGGCCAGTATGTGTTTTTCATAGCTCTCCAATAGGGCGAGTTGATAGTTGAAGAGTTTTTCGCTGTGTTCAAAAAATTCGTGTGGTGGTGGCGTTTTACCTTTTTTGACGCATTGAGCGAGTTCGCTGCTGGTGAATTTATGAAAAGAGTCTGGCAAGTTGATGGACATGACGGTGGCGTTGAGATAAATATCCAGTGCTTGGCACCATTGTGTCACCGATTTTTGGCGATATTTGTTGCGGTTGAGATTTTTGTCGTTCAGGAGTATGTCTTTGACTTCGGCTGCTTGAGACAGCCATGCTTGTTTGGTTTTGGTAAAAGCGGTATAAAAAGCCAATTCGGAGCCTTCAGTGAGCGGCTCTGATTGTTGGGGAATAATCTTTAAAAAGGGTTGGCCGATGTATTGTCCATAGTTGATCGTCTTCAACAGGCTGCTGGGATGCTTGTAACCATTTTCCAGCAAGTAGGTGATAAATATCGACGAGGCTTGATAAAAATGTTGCCGCCAAAAGTCTTCGACAATTTCGCGCAATAAGTGTGATTGGTCGCTGACCAATTCGATATCAAACAATACGCCGCTTTCAAACGCATTTTCTTCCAACATTTGCCGACAAAAGCTATGGATGGTAAAGATAGCGGCTTCATCAAAACCGCGCAGGGCGTTGGTTAATCGAAAAATCGCTTGTATGTGATCGGGGTTGTGCGCCATCAAGCCGGCTAAGACTTCGTCTCCGGTTTTGCCTTGCTCGAAAGCGGTTAAGGCTTCGCGCAAACGGCGACGAATACGATCACGTAATTCTTCTGTCGCAGCCTCAGTAAAGGTGACAACTAGGATTTGATCTATCGTCAATTTTTGTTCTAAAATGAGACGTATGAACAGAGTGGTGATGGTATAAGTTTTGCCAGTGCCGGCACTGGCTTCAATTAAGTTGATGCCTTGCAACGGGGCTGTCAACGGTTCCATTTTTTCTCGAGTTGTTGGGTTCATTGAAGTTTCCTTTATTGATGAGGTTGCTGTTAAATTTTGTCTGAATCAGGATTTTCAGAATTTTAGGATTTTCAGGATATTTTTCAATCTTGCTCAAAATCTCATCCCTCAAATCCTCAAATCCTTTTCATCCTGATTCAGACGAATTGGAACTGGAGTGCGTAACATCAGTTAAGTCATTCTCTAGTTTGGAGCCGTTTTTCCAATTCGGTCTGCTTCAGTTCTTCTGGCACGGTAACGCGGCTTGGTTGTTCAAACTGGGTTGGAATAATATGGGTATGTATCCGTTTCCCCTGAATAATTTCTTCTGAAAACAGTTCATTTTTTTCGGTATGTAGGTTGCTGAAAACAACGTAGTATCCTTCTGAAAGGCGTTCTGATTTCAAATACTCAGCCAGCTGTCCTTTGCCTCTTTTGAAATAAGTTTCATCGGAATACACTTTCGTTTCAATGACGTTTGATTGTTCTTGATAGCGAATCAGAATATCGGTTCTTCCGCGTCCTGATGGCACTTGGACATAAGTTTGCCCACCGAGACGCTGAATAAAGAAATAAATAAAACCATCCAGGGAATAATGCCAGGCTCCTTCCTTCAAATGTTCGGTATCAAAAGCCCTAAAACCTCGCCGACGAACATAAGCCCGGTATTCATTCAGTAACTGATTGACATTTAACTCTCCCGCTGGTGTCAGATATTTGCTGATCGTCTCATCAGGCGAATTGATATAATATTGAGATTCTCCATTTATTGACGGGCGAAATGCGGTAATCAGTGCTTTTTTGTAAAATGGAACCCGTATATCAGTATCCCCGTTATCCTTGTCAATCACACCGTTTGCATAGAGCCATGCTATATCTGAGTCGTGAATCGAAAAAGGCATCGGCTCTTCGTTGAAAAGCAGTCTCAACATGAACGCTCTTTTTTGCCGAGCTTTTTGAACGATATTGATAATGTTTTTGTCAAACCGTTCCGTCAGGAAATGATGCTGAGCTTTATAATAATGTTCCATAGTGACCGAACGGTGCCGATCCGTCGCTAATTTTTCCACCAAATAAGAACACAAGGCACACACCAGTCCAGGTTGTCCACTGGTGTTCTGATAGATTGCTTTTATAACCGTTTTATCAAACGGTTGCCCCGATTCGGTCACATATTGTTCAATCAGCAAACTAACTTCTTCAAAAGTAAAATAAGGTAATTCTAATTCCTCGGTAATGTTAAATGGCGAGGCGGAAGTTACAACCAGTTCGGCAACCGTGCTGACACCCACCAGTACCAGCGAGTGCAGTCGATACAGGTCCTTTTGGTGATAAATTCTTCTGAATGTATGCATGACTTCACTCAGAACATCGTTCGGAATACCTTCAAATTCATCAATCACTAGGACAATCGGTTTGAGTGGGAGACGGCGGGTTTTAAAAAAGGTTGCCAAGCTACGCGGACTGGTGATGGAATAATCCGCTTTGTTATGGTCATTTAATAATTTATCTTTAATCTGCTCATCAACATCTTGGTAAAATTCGGACTGATTGACAGTAGCCAAGTTTTCAAAAGTTATCCATAAGGGGGTATAAGATTCTTTGAGCCTTTCTATCATTAATTGAAAAAAAGTGGTTTTTCCGGCTTGTCTAGGCGCGAAAAGGGTAAAGTAGCGTCCTTTTTTGACCTTTTCGATGGCTTGTGCCATTAATGCTTCACGCATAACCATGTAATGTAGAGCTTGGTTACATGGGCCAGTTGTGTTAAATTCACGCATGATTTATCCTTATTAGAAAATGTTTTAGTTTCTAAAGGCAACGAAATGGGTAGAGCTTCGTTACCCTCAGAGCAACAGAGTTAACCCTACCCATTCCTTACTGCCATTCTAGCTTACTACTAACACTCATTCACTCTAGCCCAACTTTTTTGATGCTAAGTCGCGATTTTGTTGGGCGATTTCGTAATTGGGGTTGAGTTGCAGGGCTTTGTCAAAGTTTGGTATGGCTTCTTCAAATCGACCCAAGTTTCCCAGCGCGACCCCGCGATTGTTCCAAACTTCGTGGAAATCGGGTTGGAATTGCAGAACCTTATCGTAGCATTCTATCGCTTGTTCGTACTGGCCTATTTCTTCTAGTGCTGCTCCGCGATTGTTCCAGCCTTTCACGGAATTGGGTTGTAGTTGCAGAACTTGGTCGTAACATTCTATCGCTTGTTCATAGCGGCCAAATTTTTCCAGTACTGTTCCACGATTGTTCCAGGCTTCAACGGAATCCGGTTTGATTTGCAAAACTTTGTCGTAGTTTTCTATCGCTTCAACCGGATGGCCTAAGCTGTCCAGCGCATTGCCACGATTGTACCAAGCTTGATGCAAATTGGGCCATAATTGTAGGGCCTTGTCATAGTCCTCTAAGGCTTCGCCAGGGTGGCCCAAGTTGTAAACGGCTAGGCCGCGATTGTTCCAAGCTTCGTGATAGTCGGGTTGGATTTGTAACGCGTGGTCATAGTTTTCTATGGCTTGTTCATACTCGCCGAGCGCACTGAAGGATAGGCCGCGATTGTTCCAGGCAACGTAGTAGTCGGGGTTGAGTTGCAGGGCTTTGTCATAGCATTCTATTGCTTCGGTCAAATGGCCAGATTTTTCTGACGCAAGGCCGCGATTATTCCAAGCGGCGTGGTTATCTGGCTTCAATTGCAAAGCTTTATCGTAGTTTTTGATGGCCTCGCTGAATCGGCCTAATTGATAAAGGGTTAGGCCACGATTGTTCCAAGCTTGGTGAGCCTTAGGGTTTATTTTCAGGGCTTTGTCATAGCTTTTTTGGGCATCGTTATAGCGGCTGAGGTTGTAAAGAGCGAGACCGAGATTGTACCAGGTTCGGTGGTCATTGGGATTGATTCGCAGCGCTTTTTCATAGCTTTCTACGGCTCCAAGGTGGCGGCCTAGCTTTCTGAGTCCAATGCCGCGATTATTCCAAGCCAGGTGATATTTGGGATTGAATTGCAGAGCTTTGTCGTAGCTTTGTATCGCTTCATCCAAACGGCCTAATTCACCAAGCGCGTTGCCACGATTGTACCAGGAGAGGTGATCATTGGACTGGATTTGCAATGCCTGGTCATAACTTTCTATCGCGTCAGCAAAATGACCGGCATTCAGTTGTCTGTAGCCTTGATTCGTTAGAACTTCATAGCGGTTGTCATTTTTTTTCATAGTCAGTTCGTTGGTTTCCGTTGTGTTTAGAAATTTTTTCAAAAATCGGATTTATTCGAGTTTAGACGATTT
>Ga0233403_10001343_pt1 | contig 11549 bp, 11 predicted proteins | sample Na_oxic_1_MG_FD_179866 | JGI IMG/M metagenome (GOLD analysis project Ga0233403, IMG submission 179866) | Seawater microbial communities from Saanich Inlet, British Columbia, Canada - Na_oxic_1_MG | ecosystem: Environmental > Aquatic > Marine > Inlet | place: Canada: British Columbia | collected...
ATGTGCCACGGCACGCGAGTCTTCATTTTCAGTCGGCCAGACAATTACAGTTATCCATCCATCATTTCCTGAAGCTCGCCATTTGAAATCATGGTCATCGACTTTAATATTTCTACTTCCTTTTTTATTTATAGCCACAATTTTTATTCCTTTCCGCTAATGCCCAATGTTGAGCGGCACTTTCCAAGGATGTCAATTGTCCGCTCCAATGCCTTGTTATCCTGAGTGACAACCGCCCGGAACGACAGGGATTAAGTGCAGTAGGGCGGAGCGTTTCATCAGGATAACTAATTATTATCAGGCAAATTTGCCCGGTTATTCTTAAATATTATCCGACAATTCAGGCAAGTTTGCCCTTATACTTATGGTTCGGTGATTTAAAACCCAGAATTCAAGAATTAGGGCCTCGGTTTGGTCATTGTGAAATGGTCCAAGACCATGGCGTTAATTCATTAAATAACAATAGGTTACATTAATAAATCGGCTGAGAAAGGTGTTTTTAATAGAAAAATTATTACAAATTTAGCAATAAAATATAATTTTTAATATAATGGGCGATTTGTCAAGTAGCTAGGACGAAAAATTATAACATACCTTTATAAGGTATAAACTTTATGAGTTAATTGTCAAGCATCAATGAGCCAAAATCTAAGTCATTGAAATTATTGAATAAATTTTTCATATCTGTTTTTGATTAACTGGAAAAAAATGACCGAACCATAAGTGAGTATAGATTAAATTGTGTCAATCTAATGCTCAATGTTGAGCGGCATTTTCCATGGACGTTAATTGGTAGCGAGAACGCTTGGTTATCCATCGTTCCACCCGCCCTGAGCAACTTGGACTAAGCGTAGAAGGGGGGAACGTTTCATCAGGATAATGCCTAAAATCACCAGCAACACAAGCCAAGCCGCGGTGTCAGGTGGATTTGATGATTATCTGATCATTGGTAACGTTTTAAATAAATTGCCGAAGTTATACCGCCACTGTAAGGCAAAACTCAGACCTATCTTACCGTCTAGCGGGCTCCTTAAGAATCTTTGCCATTCATTATCATTTGGCAATCTTGCAAAATCTTTATGATTGTCAATTACCCAGTCACTGCCTGCATTAATAATTGAAGATACTTTGGTATTTGAATCTTTAAGAAGTTGAATTTTATCTAGTTCAGTTTTTGATATGGGTTCAATGCCTTTTTTGATATCTGCTTTGACCTTATTCTTGAAATGAACTTCTAACTCGTCAATTTTGTCGTTTATAACACCCTCTCCTTCATAGAGGATGTCAACCAGTTGTAATAATGCTTTTGCCCTCCAGTCCTGTTGATTTAGGTAACAAAGAAACTGAATCATTTTTTTGCAAAGTGCTTCGTTCTCATCATATAACCGTTGTCTATTTTTTAATGCGATTGCACACAAGTTTCTATCAGCGATTTCACTCCCCTTCATGTAAGCTGATTTTATAATTTGGATTATGACAGGCGGCGGATTTTTTTTGGCAGTTTGATAGTCAGTTAATAAAACTATTGCATCGTTTTCATTACCAAGAAGCCTTTCATAGGCTGAAAAGAATGGCTCGCTTGTACAAAAGTTTTCAGAAGGTGATTTAATACCAAGCTCTAATAACGGTATATCAACACCTTTCGCTGGATTGATCTCTAAGGGCGGAATATTGAAATCTTTTAAAGTATGCTTTTCCAAAACACCAAGAAGGATCATCTCAATAACGCTGCCGATGGTTTTGCCATCAAGGTTAGGCATTGATTGCCCTGATTCAAGAAGGTCATACCAATGGGGTAGTTTTCCGCCACGCCCAACTCTTTCAAGAATTGTCTTGATTTCTTGTACGTTTTCCCCACGTAAATACTCATTAAGCTTAGATACAATTTCAGATAAATTCTCTTTAACTTTATCTCTTAATTCTTGGCTAGAGATCATAAAAGTTCCAGTTGAGTTGTCGCGCAGTCTAGGTTTACGTACTTTCCATTAATTGTTCGATCTATCACCCACTTGACCATCGGAGGTGGGACGGCATTTCCAAATAATGGATATTGCTCATAAGGTGTGATAATCTTGCAGTGATTGTCGGGGAAACCTTGAATTCGTGCGTATTCAATATTTGTCAGTCTTCTAAATTCATTACCGATCTTATAACGTTCGTAATGCCGGCTCGTTGTACATGTTAATGTCGGTGCAACGCCAGAAGTTCCAAAGATGGAATACCCCATTCGGGCTCCCCCTTTTTGGTTATATAGTATTTCTACGCCATTGATGAAGCGATTAACTTTTTCACTCTTTTTTATTCTTTCTAAGGTGTCTTTCGTAAAGAAGAAACTCTCATCAGGTGATTTTTCTAAAACAGATTTCAGTTTTACAGTTGTTTTTTTTTCTGAGAATAACTCTATTTTTGCCTGGCAAAATTTTCCATTTAATGCCATGCCCCAGTTTGAAAATTTGGAAGAATGATTTTCTATTTCTGCCCATCTATCAAAATGTACAATATTGGAGAGTTGCCTATCAGATAGCTCAGCCAGATCATCGTTTGTACATAAATATGAGCTTGGGGTAACTAGATGCCCAATGATGACTATTCTTTCTCTATTTTGTGGTAAACCAAAATGAATAGCATTCAAAAGACGCCACTCAACTAAATAATCAAGGCGAGATAGCGCATCAAGTATTGTGGCAAAGTGTGCCCCTTTATCCATTGAAAGAAGTCTTTTTACATTTTCGAGGACAAAATATTTTGGCCTTTTTTGAGTTAGGATGTCTACAATTTTTTCAAAAAGTGTCCCTCTCGCATCCTCTATCCCTAATTTTTTTCCGGCACTTGAAAATGGCTGACAAGGAAATCCACCGGTTAAAATATCATGAGGGGGAATGTCATCAATAAACTTCTCTATATCTCCCTGTTTGTGTACATCAGCACCAAATTTATTTCTGTAGACTTTTGAGGCTTTCGAGTCGATATCATTTGCCCAAATGGTCTCTATCCCTAATTCATCACAGGCTATGCGAAAACCACCAATACCGGCAAAGAGCTCTACTGCTTTCATTAATGACCACTCTATTCGTTAAATTGAGGCGATTGTACGTCTTGTTGGGCTAAGGCGCGAATTTTTCACATAACACCCAATGTTGAACTGCATTTTCCTAGGCCGTAAATTGTCCGCGCCAATGTATGGTTATTTTGAGTGACCTCCGCCCGTAGCGACTTGGACGAAGCGCAGTAGGGCGCCGCGTTTCATCAGGATAACACCGCTCTTCAACCGCGCGGCTTGAGACAAAGGCTGCAAGGCTTAGTTAGAATTAATTTTACTCTGACCCCAATTATGACCCCAATTATTAACTTTTTTTGTTAGACTTCACAAGTCCAGTCCAACTTACAAGCTATCTCTCAATAACTACCTTGCTTGCTTCAGCAAATATCCAATTTAAGGTATCAAATAATTTTTGGAGATTTTCTTCGTTTGGTGCATCTTCAGCTTGTAAATTTCTCTTATCTTTTAGAAATAATAAAGATTCTTTAATATATTTACCAAATTGCCATTGTTTGCCGTCCGTAATAATAGCATAACAAATAGTCGCCCCTTGCGTCGATGCTGCATAAGATTCGGCCAATGCTTGTCCCCAAGCGTTATCCCAATCACGCTTTTTAGCCTCTATTACACAGAGTGGCGGAACATCAATTAAGTTACCAATACCTACTTTTTTGGGACGAGCAATTAGAAAATCAGGTGTACCAGAAAGATTCACAGATGCATCTACATCATAGACTATATGTGACCAAACCCGAAATTCCTTATAGGCTTTATCTAGTAACCTTAATATAGGTTTAATAATATCTTCACAAATGGCGTATTCAGAAACATAAGCCAAAGGGTCATCTAATAACTCCTTAATTTCATCACGTTTGTTCTCTGGTATCTTAAAATGCAAAGTTTCGATGAAAAAGCCTTCTCTTATTATAAGGTTGAATTTTTCGGCCACCTCTGCATCTGTTTTAAAATTTCCAAATCCCATACAATATCCACCTCTAAATATTTATTAGACTTGATTCAGCCCCCCGCTTTTTCCGGGATTCTTTCGTTGTCGGGCATAACACCGTTCTTGAGCCGCCGAAGGTCGGCTCCAAGACCAAGTTAGAATTAATTTTACTCTGACCCCAATTATTATTCAACGAAGTTAGAATTAATTTTACTCTGACCCCAATTAAATAATTGATTTAGGCTTAGTTAGGACTTTTATTGAGTTTGAATTGGGCCTGATTTAATTCTAGCCTAGATTCCTTTAATTACTTTAATTCTTTTTTTCCTTACTCTTAATTGTTTTATCCACTTCATTAAACAGCCAATTCAAGGTGTCAAAAACTTTTGGTAAATTATCCGTGGCCGATATTTGATTAGGGTCTTTAGTGAAAACGCCACTCCTCAACTTACCAAACTCCCAAGCCTTACCAGAAGTAACAACAGCATAACAAATATTTGCTCCTTGTGTTGATGCTGCATACATTTCAGCTAAGGCCTGTGCCCATCCTTCCTCCCAATCCGGTCTTTTAGCTTCTATGATACTTCGTTACGGTACGTCCATACGCCCTTGTTTGGTTTTTGGGGCTACTAAAAAATCGGGTCTCCCGGCCAGATCATTTTTCTCATCCACATTATAGGCTATGTGTGACCACACCAGAAAATCCGTATAATGATCATCTAAGAGTTCCAGAATACGGCTAATAATTCTTTCGAAAACCGCCTCTTCACTGACAAAACTGGCTTTTTCGGACAACCTTTTTTTAAGACGAATTAGATCTATTTCAAGGACTTCAAATTTTAAAGTGCTTATAAAATTCGTAGCATCTTCTTCCTCAAGACCAAATTTTTCCGTCACTTCTAATACGGTTTTAAATGTACCATACGACATAACAAGACTCCTTATTTCTAACACCGTTCCTCAGCAGCGCGTATTTTTGCGTCGGCTCTAAGACCAAGTTAGAATTAATTTTACTCTGACCCCAATTAGTTGACCCCAATTATTATTTGAACCGTTCAATTTTCATATATTTTTCCGAAATATCATTTATCTGCGATTTTTCTTTGAGAGCTAACTCCCCAAGTTGATCGGCACTTTCCAAGGACGTAAATTGTCCGCACCAACGACTGGTTATCCTGAGTGATACCCACCCGCTGCGACTTGGAGAAGCGTAGTAAGGGTGGAGTGTTTTATCAGGATAACACCCCAATTTAGCTGCCGCGTTAGCGGTATTATACACTCTATTTTTTTAACGATACCGTTCCCATATTCACAGCCATGCCATCAGTATTGGCATGAGTTGTTAGTTTTCCAGTGTTTAAATTCATTAAATTATAAAACTGCATTCCACTTTCTTCTTTCCATGAAAGAAAAATAATGCCATCAGCGATGGCACTTGATAAATATGGATTATCTCCATTATCAGGACCTTCAAAATTTCCTTTTACTAGCTTCCAATGCAGTGATGTATCTGAGGTTATTTTTATGTCATAAGCATAGATACCATAGTCAAACAGATATGTTTTTCCAATAATATTAGGTTTAATGTTTTCCTCCTTGTTATCTCCTGCAATGAGGTTAGTTGAAAGCGGTGAAAGTGCTGCAATTATTACTATTGTTGCTGTTTTAATCATGTTCATTTATATCTCCGGTGTTGATTGTTTTTTGAAACATAATGCCAGATGTTGAGCGGCACTTTCCATGGACGTAAATTGGTAGCGAAAACGCTTGGTTATCCTGAGTGATACTCACCCGCTGCGACTTGGAGAAGCGTAGTAAGGGTGGAGTGGTTTATCAGGATAACACCGTTCTTCAGCAGCGCGGTTTTTTGCGTCGGGAGCAAGGCTTAGTTAGAATTAATTTTACTTTGCCCCCAATTATTTAGTTAACCAAAATGCATTAATTTATCCACGAACTGCCTTGCTAACATCATAAAAATTTTCAATTGCCCCAACATTCAATTGTCCATGATTATTCAGAAACAGATCGACTCCTACGTGTAAAATTAACTCTCTTATAATTCTATTAGTCACAACCAGTTGACTTTCAGAAGTAAAATACCCTTCACTAAGCTTTTTCCAATCATTATGGTAATCAATATGTGCCACGGCACGCGAGTCTTCATTTTCAGTCGGCCAGACAATTACAGTTATCCATCCATCATTTCCTGAAGCTCGCCATTTGAAATCATGGTCATCGACTTTAATATTTCTACTTCCTTTTTTACTTATAGCCACAATTTTTATTCCTTTCCGCTAATGCCCACTGTTGAGCGACATTTTCCAGGGACGTGAATTGTCCGCTCGAACGCTTGGTTATCCTGAGTGACACCCGCCCGAAGCGATTTGGAAGAAGCTAAGAAGGGTGGAGCGTGCGTCTCAGCAGGATAACGACCAAGCTCACCTGACGCTTTGGAGCGTAGCGGAAAAGCGGTCAGGTGAAGTGCCTTGTTATGTGTTTGTTTAGTACATTGTGTTTCCATTTTTTGAATCACTTGGAATCTCCTGTATTGAATCCCAATGCTCAACGATTTTTCCCTTATCATCAAAACGGAAAAAATCCATTGTCACGTACTTCTCGTTACCTGGCCATGTCTGGTAAGTGTGAACCGCAACCAAATCGCCTTCGGCTACGGCTCTTACAAATTCGATGCTTTTGCTAGGGTAGTCCCGGGCCATTTCTTCAAAGTAGTCGATAAAAGCCTGCTTGCCATCGGCGAGTAGGGGGTTATGTTGTATGTATTCTGCCCCCACATACTTTTCGACTGCTTTAGCTGGTTCTCCTAGGTAAGCTGTGCGATAAAATGCGATTGCGTTTTGCTTATTAGCCTCTAGATCGTGTTTCATTTCTTATCCTCGGTTTTCATGTTTTTGACAGTAGTGGAAAACACATAATTCCCCAAGTTGATCGGCATTTAACAGGGACGTAAATTGTCCGTTCCAACGCTTGGTTATCCTGAGTGATACCCACCCGCAGCGACTTGAACGAAGCGCAGGTAGGGCGGTGCGTTTCATCAGGATAACACCGTTCTTGAGTCGCCGAAGGTCGGCTCCCAAGACCAAGTTAGAATTAATTTTACTCGGACCCCAATTATTTACTATATTATGAATGCGTTTTTGAAAGAGGTGCGTAGGACGCACCCTACGCTTCTACATCTTTAACAAAGCTTGCTCCAAATCATTGATAATCTCATCGGCATTGTCTAAAAATCCTACCGATAACCTCACGAGATTATCTGGAAATGGCTCGGTATTTTCAAATATTTTTGGATCTGACATGCTGTATGCTACCTGTTCCACGATTGAATAGGGTGTTCCAAAATTGGAGGTTATTTTAGGAATTTTCAAGTTATCAATAAACTGCTGTGTCTGTTTATTATCAGCATCTAATACAAAGAATATCAACCCTCCGTACCCTTTCACATACTTTTTCGCTATTTCGTAATGAGGATGATCTTCCACGCCGGTATAATAGACCTGTTCAATTTTTGGTTGTGTTGTTAAAAACTGAGCAATCTTTAGCCCAAGACTATTTATATATTTCATTCTTAATACTAACGTTTTCAAGCTTCTACTTAAAAGGTATGACTCCATTACCCCTGGTATGTTACCAGTTAAATCTCGAAATACCTTTAGTTTCAATATTAATTCAGTACGTCCTGCCACATGTCCTAATATAAAGTCATCATGGCCACTAAGATATTTAGAACAACTAATAGCGACTAAATCCGCTCCATACTTAATGGGAGAAAAATCAACTGGAGAAGCTAACGAACTATCTGCAACTAACAGTGTATCCTCATGTAAAACCTTGCGAACTCTTTCAATGTCTATAAAAAATAAATAAGGATTTGTCGGAATTTCTAAAAAAACCATCTTTAAATTATTGGCATTCTTTTCTATCTTTTCTATTAAAACATCCTGATCAATACAAGATATGGTGATAATTTTAAATCCGATTTTGTCTGATAATTTTGCAAACAAGCTAGGGGTTTCTGCATATATAGGCTTATTTATTATTAATACATCATTTGCTTTTAAAAAAACCATTATTATACTAAATATCGCATTCATTCCGGATGGAAATAAAATACTGTCCTCTGCTTCTGATAAATGAGAAAGTTCTTCCTCTACTCTTCGCCAGGTAAGATTTTCAAATCGGCCATAAGACGAGTGTCTTTCTCTAACAGATTCTGAATATTTTGACGAAGAATCAATATACTCTTTGGTAGACAAAAACTTTCGGCCTGTTGCATTGAAATGGATATATAATTCGTTTATTAAATCTAGCATCATGTACCTTTCTGTTTTTTCATCTTTAAAATAAATAGGTATACTTGATTGATTTCAAGATACTTTTTCTATTTTCTCATGAATAATTGGGGGCCGAGTAACCTTAATTGAAGTGACAACCACCCGGAACGACCGGTAGGACGGAGCGGTTCATCAGGATAATGCCCACTGTTGAGCGGCATTTTCCAGAGACGTAAATTGTCCGTTCCAACGCTTGGTTATCCTGAATGACAACCGCCCGTAACGACTTGGACTCAGTGGAGAATATCTGAGCGTTTCATCAGGATAACTAATTATTATCAGGCAAATTTGCCCGGTTATTCTTAAATATTATTCGACAAATCAGGCAAGTTTGCCCTTATAATAATATCCTGACTTTTTGCCCGCATATTCTAATATATTGACCGACAATTCAGGCAAATTTGCCTTGTTTAGTAATTATCCTATCAAATATACCTAATATTTGATATTATCCGCTAAATTGGGCAAACTGACATACCTGAGAATAAATTTCATGTATCAATATAATTTATTCTACATCTATGTCAAGCGAAAATCCTAAAAAAAATAATTTGCTAACGGAAATGCGAGAATTAATGCGCCGTTTACACTATTCTATCCATACAGAAAATGCGTATTGTGATTGGGTCGCTAAGGACTCAGGATTTTATAATTTCCAAAACTTGAACGTTCAAACCTGACCGGTTTTGAAAACCGGTCAGGTTTAGTTTCGTATGTTATTAAATCTTGAGTCCTTAGTTAGTTAATCCGGTTTATAACCGATTTCTGGAATATCTATAGTATTTAGCCAAATTATAAAAATAGCGTCAAAACACTACTATAGCCATACAATCTTTGATAATAAATTTCACCATTGGCAAAAAAACCCACTAATTGAAAATCTCCCAAAACTTTCTGAAAAATATAACCTATTGTTATTTAACATAAATTAACAGAATAAACCTCAACGGAAAAAGTACCGCATTATCCCCATAAAAATTAGTACATCAGAGGGTTTGGTGGGTTTCACTTCGTTCTACCCACCCTACAAATATCTTTAACTTAATGGTAGTCTATAGTAATATTCCTATATTTTGGTACCATTTTGAGTGAGGCGTTTTTTTCAAAACGGCAATCTCTTGAGTTAAAAAGATTATCAGCCGAATTTGGCAATTATTATTTATAAATCAATAAGTTATTATTTTCCAACCGGGCTTCGATGCTTTCGACTAGCGGCCGGTTTATAACTACAAGGATTATATTTTAGAAAGGATTAGAGCAAAATAGATTTGGAGATTTTTGTTGAAACCATAACAATCTAATCCCCTTCTAAAATATAATCGGCCTGTAGTTATTGATCCGGTTGAAATTAAATTCTTATAACCTCGTTTTGTTGAACATTTTTATAGAAATGTCACTATAACATTTCTTTTGCCGATGGCTCCTCCAATAAAAAAACCAGATGTTTCATTGAGGATCAACTCCATTAAAAAACCCTTGTTTCCACAAATATCCCATCTGATCGCCTTCAGCCATAAATGCCGCTACCTGTTCATCATCCCTAGCTCGTTTTATCGTCGTGTACCCATCAGTTTTTATCAGCCAGAAGACTTCATCCAATTCTAGTGCATTCAGAAAATCCGGGGAATGGGTTGAGATAAAAACTTGCCCTCCGCGATTGGCATACATACGAAACTCTTCGGCAAGTTCCCATAACAACTTCGGATAAAATTGATTTTCAGGCTCCTCAACGCATAATAATGGGTGCAAAAAAGAATCATACAGCAAAACCAAGTAAGCAAACATTTTGATGTCGTGCTAAAAAAGGGTCTTTAAAATGACCCTCCTTAAATTTCAATAAAACCCGACCTTCTTCGGTAACTTTTGCAGCAACCGAGTTAATACCGGGTACACGCTGTTTAAGCTTTTCTAAAATGTCATTAAAAATAGTTGGGTATCGTTCATATAATCGGTGTGTTACCAAAGACAGGTTTTCACCTTCGCGGGATAAATGATCGGCCGAGCCGTGTTCTTGAATCTGTTTGGCACTATTGATATTAAAATCAGAAATGTGCCAATTTTCAATCAATGAACCGAGCTTCATGATAACCGGAAATTTCTGAAATTGTGCAAGTCCTTTGATAGCAAGAATATCCGGTCGTGCTAATGTTTGCTCTTCCCGTTGAAATTCAATTTTAGGTTCATTCGTCACCACAAATCCTTGACCTTTAGAAAAATCAACAACCGGTTCGAGTTTTTCCCGTTCAATAATGGGTCTCCCATTTTCTTCTTCAATCGCAATAAAATAGGTAATAGGTTGTTTAAATGACGAGTCGCTAAATTTAATTTCAATTTCTATAGGACCCACTGAATTTCGGCTTTTGACTTCACCAAATCCGCCCCGCCTATCTAATGCCTGAGAAATATTGTCCTTGTAAGCCTCTTTGAGAAAATCAAACACATCAAAAAACGTTGATTTTCCAGAACCATTGGCACCTACAATAACGCTCAACTTAGGAATATCGCTCATCAAAGTATTCTTGAATGCCTTGAAATTTTTCAGTCGAATAGATTCAATTTTCATATTCAGAACATTTTTTACCATATTCCATAGATTTTCATAAAAAAATGGGCAACCACAACGGATTTGCCCCTACCGGCGTTTAATTTAATAGCAACAGCCATTGGATTGCAAAGTACGCCTGGGCACTCTCCAAAGATAAATTTTCTTTGACCTGACCGGTTTCAAAAACCGGTCAAACCACCTACAAAATAGCCTGACTACTCAACAACTTTCCACCGACTATTCAAATCCACACACACCTATTGGACAACGATGCGATTTCAGTCTCATTCACCAATGCGGCCAACTCGTCGTCCGTTAACTCAAACGGTGCGATTTTAAACAACGTTTCATATCGGTTGGTCAACGCTTGGCAGGTTTTCAGCGCTAACTCCGCCTCGTCCCAGCGTTGTTCCTTGGCAAAGGGCTGCTGCAAATACTTGGCCACGATTTGCCCGGCAAACTCACGCTTAACCTGACTGTCGGTTATTTTATGCCAGAAACTTTGCCATTGATTTTTGGACGATAACCCGGCGGCAATCGCACTCAACGCGCTGCCATAACTTTTTTGATAGGCTAACGTCATTTCAGCCGCCGTTAACTCAAAATGGTTTCGGAGGACTTTATAGACATCACCCACTCCTAACGCTTGAAGGATGGGACTGTCTA
>Ga0233403_10001345_pt1 | contig 11544 bp, 18 predicted proteins | sample Na_oxic_1_MG_FD_179866 | JGI IMG/M metagenome (GOLD analysis project Ga0233403, IMG submission 179866) | Seawater microbial communities from Saanich Inlet, British Columbia, Canada - Na_oxic_1_MG | ecosystem: Environmental > Aquatic > Marine > Inlet | place: Canada: British Columbia | collected...
ATTTTAACAAGGAAAAATATCGTCTGTACCGGCCCATTTTGTTATTTTTCATAATTACATTTTTCGGAAGCACTTTTAACTGTTAATTATGAGAATTAAACGCTTGTGAAAATCCCTGTTTAATGCTTTGTGCACGTTCTCGTAATTCTGGTTTTTCAGATTCTTGTAAAACACCTTTGTTATAAAGTTCCATTGTATCAATACTTACAAAATTAGGTTCCCGATTACTGTAAACTTTGGTGTCAACTAAATGTAGCTGCTTGTTATTATTATCAATAGCCACCGTGTTAAATGTATGATAACCATTAATAACATTTTTATCTAGATCAAGAACTTTTCCAATATTTTCTAGTTCTTTTGAATATTTTTTACGAATATCACCGGGATCATGGATAAGAATTATCTGTTTTTGGCCGGACATAGCTTCAATACTATTTTCTCGTAAGGCCGGAGAAATTTTTTCATTGTTTAAAACTGATTTTAGGGAACCATCCAAAAGGGATTTATAACGATTGTATTCTTTTTTATCATCAGTAACTTTAAACAAACGTATAGTCTTTTTTTCAATGATTTTTTGTATCATTTGTTCTATATTTTCAATTATGCGTCTATCTTTAAAAAACGACAATAACCCACTTAGGTAAAATGTTAAGTTCATGATGCAATTGCCAAGATGGAAGTTTGTTAGTTGACAATAGTGGTTGTGCATTGACTTTTCAATAGTACCAAAGTGCCGAAATATGATAACATACTGAAAAACATATTTTTATTTTTAGATTCCCTTTTTTCCGGAGTTTTCAGTACCTTAGGAACAGGCAAAATTCTTACCGTGCTTTTTCTTGATGCTAGGCATCACTTTTTAAACAAGGATGTTGCTCCTACACTTCAAGATGTAAATTATGCTGCCGTAGCCGTTGCAGATTCATGGACCGGGGAAACCGTTGCTGACTTTTTACGAAAAATTATCAAAATAATAGGAAAACCCGTCGCTTATCTTAAAGATGGTGGCACAGAATTGGCAATTGGCGGGTGTGACCTCCACTTGATGTAAGCTATTTTTAGTGTATAATACACGGACACAAACATTAACTGAAGAGGTTGTCATGTCCACTACCATTATTTCTCGTGATAAAGATTCCATTACCCTACAGGTGACCGTTGAATTTTCCAATTCTATGTTGAAATCAGAAGATGCGATTTTGGAGGCATTAAATGAAGCCGGAACCGTAGCAACTGAAGAAGCATTACAACAGTTTGATACAAATGGTAGTGAAATTGAAATTGATGGAATGAAATATACCACCAAAGGATGTGAACCTAAAGTTTATCAAACTCCCTATGGTGAAATTAACGTAGAACGTCATGTGTATCAAAGTTCCGCCGGTGGTCAAACCTATTGCCCATTAGAAATAGATGCCAGAATTTTCGTTACATCAACTCCTCGTTTTTCAAAAATGGTATCCAATAAATATGCTTTAATGCCTTCAACAAAAGTTTCTCAAGATTTGGCAGATAATCACTTGTCGTCATGTCGCTCGTTCGTATTTACAAAATCTTTCTGAAGCTGTTGGGAAGTGTGTGCAAGCAGTTGAAGATCGTTGGCATTATGTTCTACCAAACTTAGAAAATGAGGTTGCAACCATTGGTATTGGAGTTGACGGTGCAAACATATTTCTTAGTGAAGAAGGCTATCGTGAAACTTAGGTCAGGACAATTTCATTCTATGATGGAAAAGGGAAGCGACTTCATACGATTTACCAAGCAGCTGCACCAGAATATGGTAAGGCCACATTTTGGCAACGTATGGCTGGCGAAATTCTGGATATCAAAAAACGATATCGGTCAAGCGAATTATGTCGGTATTGCAGATGGTGCAAAAGATAATTGGTCGTTTTTAGAACCACACACATCAACCCAAATTTTGGATTCATGCAACTGGATATTTAGCATCTGTTGCAACAGCTGCTCATCCTCGCAATGAGGATTTACAACAAACTTGGTTGAATGAGCAATGTCACAAATTGAAACATGTTGATAATGGTGCTAGCCAAATACTTACAGAAATAAAAACATTTCGACCAAAAAAGTTGAAAAAAGATGTAAAAGAAAAGTTGGAAAGTGCAATAACATTTTTTGACAATAACGAGCATCAAATGGATTATGCACAATCAGTTAGAAAGAATTTACCGATTGGTTCTGGTGTGACTGAAGCTGCTTGCAAGACCGTTGTTAAACAAAGACTATGTCAATCTGGAATGAGATGGAAAGAATTAGGTGTTAGTATTATTTTAGGTTTACGGACACTTGTTTTAACAACAGAGCGTTTTTCACAATTTTGGAATAAAATCAATCGATATGGATTACCTCAAGTAGCTTAATTTTTACATCAGATGAAGGTCACACCCGAATTGGCTAAAGCAATACGATTGTTATTCGAGATAAAAGTCCTTGTATTGATGATGTATCTCATGTCGTTGCGAATCTTTTAAAGCATGAATACCAAAACCATTCAATGTTTGAAACATTTATCTCAACTTGTGGTATTATTTCAAAAAATTTTAAACAAACAATTTTTGCCGGTCTTACACCACCAAAAACTTCAACCTACGCTCAGTTTATGAATATTCTTAGCGAAGTGAAATGGGCAGAAAAATTGCTCATTCACCTAGAGGTCGTGCTAGTCATGGTTCTGTTCGGGCGAAATTACGAGAAAAATTAGACCAAATACCTTCATGCAAAACTTTTATTAAACGTTTTATTCGTGATGCAAATCCCCTTTTAGACTGTCAGAAAATCCTCAAAACAAAAGGCTTAAATCAAGATACGTATAAAGAATGTCAAGAAATTCTTCAAACAATTCCACCGCGCTCTGCCGTGCGTATTGGTTTTATAGAATGGATGGCAAAACAGCTATTACTTGCAACAGATATTGGCTTAGACTTCACTCAGAATACTAATAAGTTCTGACATAATAGAATCGCCATGAAGAACGGCAAAACAACATGGTACTTCTGAAATCAAAGATGCTAATCGAATTGCATTGCGAATACCGGCAATATGTGGCAAGCTAACAATTGATGATGCCATTAGTGTTAAAGATATAAGTGTCAATTCGCCGGAAGAAGTTGTTGGTTCTTTGTCATCTTTGATTAAACAACGCCTAGAAATTTTACCTAACCCAGGCCACCTTGATGAAGTTATTACATCTAATAAAAAATCAAATTTAGTGTTTATTCCTAGGCTCGAAAAGCGGTCAAAAAATGAAAAAAGTAAAGATATTTCAATAGATTGCAAGAAACAAGCAGTCCCTTCAACAGAGTTGAAAAAACCGCCAAAACAGTGTTTAGAATTAGATATAATAGGAGCTACAGCTTGATAAAATTTAACTCTTTCCAAAAAGCGGGCAAGAAATTTATAGCTATTTAGATGCCCTAGTTTATGCCGAACCGCCGGAATCACAAATTAAATCAGTGGAACATAAGCGGGTAATGACAAAAGGAAGCTCTAAAAAAAACGCCCGTGTTTATTGAGAGATTTAGAAAGAAGGTGTAAAGTTGTGTTAAAGTGGATATAGTAAATACTTTAACAAACAATAAGATAACCCGTAAATAATCTAATCAGTTACCGTTATAGAGTGTTGTTGAAAAAAAAGCCTACAAATTCTTAATTTCTCTCAAATACCTAATTTTTCCAAGCTCACCCGGGTTGCTTGACTTATCTGTTCGTCGGTAAAATTATCCATGCTCAACATTCTACCCGCCACTTTTTCTGTCTCGCTTAATTTCAAGTTTTCTGGCACGGTAAGGCGACTGGGTGTCGGAAACTTGGTACAAATAATATAGGTATAAATTTGCTTACCCGCAATTTCTTCTTCAGAATAGAGTGTATTTGCATCGTTATGCACATTGCTAAATACCCAGGGCTATCGCTCTATAAAGTATTGTCCTTCAACTGTCTTGATGGATTTCGTCACCAGAGGAAAGTTATTTAAGTAATTTATTTTACTTGTTTTATTATTTTTCCGGCTGAAAAATAAAGCTTGTTAAATCAATAAATTACATAAAAGAATATTCATCACGACAACTGAGAAATTTTATATATTCTTGCTTTCTTAACTCAAAAAAGGTTATAATGATCCTCTTAACAAATTAGGAAAACAATTTAAATAGGTGTTCAATATGTCACAAGAACTTGTCGTAGCTATTGAAGAACATTTTGGTTCCCTACCAGACCCAAGAAGAAAAACCGCAAACCAGCGTCATAAATTCATTGATATTTTAATGATAGCGATCTGTGGCGCAATCTGTGGTGCAGATGGTGGGGTAGCCATAGAACAATTTGGTAAGGCTTCAGCCGAATGGTTTCATTCTTTTTTAGAACTCCCAAATGGTATTCCCTCTCATGATACCTTTACAGATATACTTGCAAAACTTTCTCCCAAACGGTTTGAAAATTGTTTCAGATCGAAGGTAGAATCTATCTCAGAATTATTTGATGGAGAAGTTGTTGCTGTTGATGGAAATTAACGAAGTCGTTCTCACGATAAGAGGAAGGATAAAAAAGCGATACACATGGATCGTTAATGGGCAACAGAGAATTCTCTGGTATTAGGGCAAATTAAAACTGATGAAAAATCAAACGAAATCACAGCAATGGAAACCGCTATTAAAAAGCTTGGAATTAAAAGGCTGTTTGGTAACAATAGATGCCATGGGTTGCCAAAAAAAATTGCCGACGTTATTGTCTCACCCGAAGCTGATTATCTTTTAGCGGTAAAAGACAATCAACCAAGTCTTCATCAATCCATCCAAAATTATTTCTCCGATGCTTTTGATGCTAATTTTGAAGAATACAATATTGATTTTGCTGAAACGATTAATAAAGGTCATGGGCGTCTATCACGGCGGCGTTGCTTGCTGGGTTGGTTATGATGCGCTTCCACGAATAGATAATTCTCAAGATTGGAAAGGTTTTGAAACAATTGTTATGGTTGAATTCTTTCCGAACAGTTGACGAAGAAACAACTATTGAACATCGCTACTATATTAGTAGTTCAGATGGTACTGCTTTAAAACTATTTCGTTCCCGTCGAAAGCATTGGGGGGTAGAAAATTCATTACATTGGAGATTGGATATCGCTCAACGCGCAAGATGAATCAAGAATACGTAAAGGTCTAGGCGGCTGAAAATTTTGCGATTTTGAGACATATTGCTTTAAATTTACTGAAGAAAGAAAATACTGCTAAAGTGGGTATTCAAAATAAACGCCTCATGGCTGGATGGAACAATTCTTACCTTGAAAAAGTGTTGGCAGGGCTTGCTTCATAGAGCGATAGCCCTGGCTAAATACCACGTAGTAGCCTTCATCCAAACCCTCCGATTTGAGATATTCGGCTAATTGCCCCTTTCCCTTTTTAAACAAGGTATTATTGGTAAACACTTTAACTTCAATGAGATAACGATGATTCTTATAGACAATTAAAATATCAGTTCGTCCAGCACCCGAAGGGACTTCGATAAAGGTTTGTCCTTCCAAAGCTTCAATAAAAAAATTAATAAACCCATCAAGGGAATAATGCCAAGCCGCTTCTTTCAAATGCTTGGTATCAAACGCTTTAAAGCCGCGCCGTCGCACATACTGCCGATATTTGTTAAGTAGAGCGTGGATATTGAGCAACTCATCTTGCAGATACTCATTGAAAGTATCATTGGCTTCCAGCCCATAATGTCTTCTTTCGCCGTTAAATACCGGACGAAATGCCATGATAATACACTTGCTATATAAAGGAACCAATATACCCACATGATTCTCTATATTTTCGATAACACCATTGGCATATAAATAAGCAATGTCTTCAGCATGGATACTAAAATCAATCGGCTCTTCATCAAATAATAAACGGCACATAAAAGCCTTTTTTTGTTTCGCCTTTTGGACAATGTTGAGGATGTTTTTATCAGATTTTGACTTTAAAAAATCATTTAAGGTGCCTAAAAAATCAGCCATTGTCACCGGGCGATTTTTGACTTTTTCAATCAAATCAGCGGCTAAAGCACAAACGAGTCCGGGCTGCCCTTTGGTGTTATCATAAATTGCTTTGATGACTTTGTATTCAAAGGTTTGTCCCGATTCCTTAACCGATTGCTCAATCAATGAATTGACTTCGGCTCGGGTAAAATAGGAAACTTTGAGTTCTTCGGCTATATTAAATGGAGAAGCCCCGGATGTTATCAGCGAGGCAATGGTACTCACGCCAACAAGGATTAGGGAATGGAGAGCGTGATATTTTTGGCGATGATACATTTGCCGAAACGAATGCATTACCTCACTCAATACCACATCCGGTATACCTTCAAATTTATCAATAACCAGAACCAGAGATTTATTCTTGTTCAAAAAATCTCACCAACTCAACCTGATTTGTTATAGTCTTTTCGAGTTTAATTTCTACTGTATAGTATTCCAGAAAAATGCTTGCTGTAAATTTTTCTGTTAGGGGGTGGCAGTTTTTTTTGCCCACCATTATTTATGAGTGGTGGGCAGACTTTACCCACCATACACTTTACTGTCACAGAATTATTTACAGCAAGAATTTTTTCACGAATCGCTTTGACATCTGTGCGAGTCAGTGCAAATTCACTAGCCGGTGGTAATTCACCACGTAAAAATTTGGCACCTTCTTTAACGCTTTGCATCAATTCTGCAAAAGTTTTATAACGAGTTGTCTTAGTCATTTTGATACTCACTTTCTATAAATTTTTTAAGTTCTGACTTTTGTTTACCTATCAAGTTTTCACAGCGATTTTTTTAAAAAGGCAAATTAATGCTCGATCATCAAGTTTTTATCGAACCACAAATAACTACAAAGATTGTATATAAGAAGGGATTTATTGTAAGGGATTTATTATCTATCTGACAAAACGATGATCGAAGATATGTTCTGGTTATATCACCATCGGGATTTCCGTTATTGAAAATCGAAAACGTGAATAACGAATTAAAAGGTAATCCTTTATTATATACAATCCTTGTAGTTATTTGTTTGGGTAACGAAAAAATCTCTAAAATCATCATCACCTACGAATGTTCTATGAATAATTTATTTTAAAATCAAATAGTTAAAAATTAAAATATACGAAAACTTGTGCTTCACTACTTAGAACCAATGAAAAAAAAAATTGGAAAAGCCTTAGTCTAGCCCAATTTTTCAATCTTTGTTATGATTCCATCATTTGTTTCCGTTGGTTACAACGTACTGTTTTTATTGTAAATTTGTGTTACGCAAACTACCAGAGAGCCGGTTTAGTTCTTCACCTCTGATGTATTTTATTACGAAATTAACTTTTCATACTCACGATGGGAACCAATCCATACCCAATTGAAATCACTTCCATCTTGTACTGCAACAGCCCGATAATTGTTGCTAACCCTTGCAGACCATAATTTACCAACTTTCTTAAAATGTAGAGATGGATGTTGTGGGTTTTCTTTTAAAATTTTGAAATTTTTACGAGCTAGGCTTTGTACTGTAAATGGAAGATTATTGAAACCGCTCCAAAATCTTGCGCTGGTTTTATGCATCAAAGTGGTTTGAGTTTGTTTTTGGATTTTTCTGAAAATGCTTCTTCTATAAGAAAATCCAGCTTTCCAGAAAGAGAATCAGATTCTACTTGAGCATCCCACTTTGCCCATTCTTTCTCTGAAAACCAATCCCATAAGTTTAAAACTTCATCATGAGGTAATAAATTGATGGCAGTTTTAATTTCTTCTATTCTTGCTATGTTCATGTTTCAAAACCTCTGTATTCTCATTAGCGAGCGTAGGATGGGCTTCGATTGCGTGTTACCCACCGCAACCGTTCGATTAATAAAAAAATGATTATCATATTAATTAGAGAAATGGTGGGTTTCGCTATTACTCTACCTACCCTACTTTAACTACATTTCACCAAATCGTTCCGCCAGGCATTGGAACACAAACAAAAAAAGATAGCAAACTTTTTAATTTCCAATTAATAATCGCATTTCCAAATTATTGCTTCTTTGATGGGAGCAGCTACCATACTCAAAGTTTGAGTACTATTTATTGAACGAAAATTTGTTACTTTAAATTCGATTAACATAATTATTTTTAAGTAATTAACCAGTGATAGTATCAGTAAAGCAGTAAGCGTAAGGTATGTCTCACGCACCTTAAATTCTCGGAGCCGTTATACAATACCTACCAATCGTTTAAATTCCTAATTTGAGCATTTATACTCGTAATTTTTTCCACGGGCATTTTAACAACCGGAGGGTTGTAATCTAAGACACTGGCAATTACAAATAATTTTGGGTTGTCTTGATAACCACTTATATTTATATTTTTATTTTTAAAAGTTTCCAGTGTATTTTCCAACTGATCATAAGCCTCCCTTCATAGGTGTTCGGTATATTTACGAAAGCTCCTCCAGTAAACGGTTTATACGAGCTAATGAAGTTTCTCGATGTCGAAAATTTGGGTCGAAAATTTCATCAGCAAACAATAGAATTTTATCTAACCAAAATTTCGCATGGTTCGAAGAACCAGTAATCAAAAAATTAACAAAATAAGTGGCAATGGAAACAGCAACTTTAGCGGTTCTTTGAACAGAAACAGCAAGTCGCTCTACTTGATTCAGTTCAGGTATAGCTATATCTAAAATAGTTTGTGATGCTTTCTGGAGCAGCGATAGAAGCAAGCAAAAGGCTTTCGATGATATTACTATTGTTTGAAGTCAGACGATTGGCGTTCAAAGACTGTTTACAAGCTTTAAAGACGAGCTCAATTTGCTTTTCTCTTGCGATATAAAGGGTAAATCAAGTGGGCTGCAATCTTCAAATTTGTTATATACCAATGATAACAGCTATAAGCAGGATTCCAAAAGGCAATAGCTCGACAATTTAGAATTCCCATTTTACATTTTTTTTCAATTTTAACCTCAATAACATCGCCACGCTTTAGTGACAGAGGATCGGCAAATAACGGTTTGCCTAAATATTTTTCAGAATTTTCTTGAACAAATTCAGTTATATAAATAACTGAACCAGATTTGATACGAGAAAGGAAAAAACCACCAATGTTGTCAATTGCCCATAACAGACAAAAATCCCAATATCCCAAATCAACAATCACTAATTTACCAACTAGAGATTGTAAATCCGGAAAACATTTGCGGTCATGAGTTGAACTTGGAGTTATCTCAAACCAGCTAAACTTTCCCGATAACGGGTTAAAACATGTATGCATTTTGACTCCAGCATTAGTTTTAACTCCGGGAAAATCGTCAGCCGCACCATCCCATAAGGTAAAAATGCATGAATCTACTAATAAAATGTCAATAACACCTAGTTGCTTGAGTAATCCATTAGGACCAATGATAGTTGTACCCAATTGTGTCAGTAATTTACTAATTACTGCTTTTAACAGATTTTTTAGCCGCTCTGTTGCAAGTCTTTCCCAGAAGCTACTACGGCTTAGTTTTTTGCCGGTTTTGTCTTTCACATATCTTCGTATGCTTGTCTCCCGACGTGCATTCGGTATCGCCCAAATAGCAGAAAATTATGCTAATAATGAATTCTAGCGGTGGAATAACAGCTCTAGCATCAGTTTTTGGTATAATGTCTGTAAAGCATTGTCTCAATTGTTCGAGTATATTAGCATTGTTCATGGTGGTTACTTGATTTTTATAGTTTTAGGTTTATACATTTTTCCACAATATCATGTATCACCTTTATTTATCAAGTCTACCGGAAAATACCGAACACCTATGAAGCCTCCCTTCTTTTTCCAGCGCGTTTCCTAGAGTCGTTAGAAGTGTTTGCTTCTTTTCAATTCTACAAAAATTAATTCATCAGCATTGAAAACTGCAAAATCACATTTCTTACCATCTTGATCAAGCAAAACACAATGATCTATTTTTAAAAAATGGAGTAAATGCTTACGAGGATTTTCAATTCTAAAATCACCAGATTGGCCCTCAATCAGTAATCGACATGGTAAATTCTGTTGGTCATCTATCACTTCAAATGCCAGTAGGCAAATATCCTCTAAGCAATTGTTAGATAAGCATAAAGTAAACGTATTACTTATTTGTTCTTTTAAATTCACGATACACACTCTGAAATAAATTTCAAGGCTAAAAGCTCCAAATTATAGAAACCACCTTGAAATAAATTTCAAGGCTAAAAGCGGGGGTACCATAAAGGGCACTCAAGATTAAGTCATTTCATTTAGCTGGCTTTAGCCGGCTTTGGCTTTTAGCCTTAGAATTTATTCTAAAGCGGCGGGATGGTATCGGGATTTCTGCCCGCCTGCACTAGTGCAGGATAGCAGAAATATCCAGACCATTTAGAAATCCGATTTTTCCAAAAAATTTCTTGGCTCTCGTTTTGGTACGGAAACTGTAGCGATCCGGCACTAGTTCATTGCCGCAAGTTTTTGAGCCTCGGCAAAATCCAAAGTGCCTTCGTAAATGGCTCGCCCGGTAATGGCTCCCATAATACCTTGATTTGCTACTTTACATAAGGCTTGAATGTCATCTATTGTGGTAATACCGCCGGCTGCTATCACTGGAATTTTTATTGATTGTGCTAACTCTACAGTTGAATCAATATTGATACCTTGTAACATGCCGTCACGACTTATATCTGTAAACACAATCGCGGCAACGCCATCTTGGGCAAAACGTTGTGCCATATCAATTGCACTATGATGGGATTGTTTGGACCAACCCTCGGTTGCCACGAAACCATCACGGGCATCCAAACCAACAATAAGATGTCCGGGAAATTCTTGACACATATCAGTAACAAAAGGAGGGGATTGAATTGCCTTCGTACCAATAATTACATAATTTACCCCAACATCAAGATATGCTTGTATGGTGTCTTTGTCACGAATACCGCCACCGACTTGTATTGGTATATCGGGGTAAGTCTCAATAATCTTATGGATGACTTTAGCATTAACCGGTTTGCCAGCAAACGCGCCGTTCAAATCAACGATATGTAAGCGACGTGCGCCGGCTTCTATCCAGCGTTCTGCCATAGCGATTGGCTCACTAGAAAATACCGTATCATCTTCCATACGACCTTGTCTGAGCCGTACACACTTCCCATCTTTAAGATCGATGGCGGGTATTAATAACATATTTTTTTCCTCAAGTTATTTATCAAAAGCTTTCACCAAAAGCCTTTAAGCAAACGGTTTTAATTCACCATTCAAAAACTCAAATCCTACCTATTTTTAAGTAGTTGTACATCACGGTAAATGACAATTTTGGTCATAATTTATTACTGTTTGCAAATTAATAATTACCATGCATTACTGTTTGACGAAGATAATTTGTAAGTTAATCGACGTTTTTTAGTTTTTTGACCACATTGCATCAAAGGCCGAAGTTCTTTCAATGCGGTTTCATATACGTCTTTCTTAAAGTAAACCACTTCAGTTAAAGGGTACCAATAATCTACCCATAGCCAGTGGTCAAATTCCGGATTATCAGTGCTATTGAGATGAACACT
>Ga0233403_10001346_pt1 | contig 11541 bp, 11 predicted proteins | sample Na_oxic_1_MG_FD_179866 | JGI IMG/M metagenome (GOLD analysis project Ga0233403, IMG submission 179866) | Seawater microbial communities from Saanich Inlet, British Columbia, Canada - Na_oxic_1_MG | ecosystem: Environmental > Aquatic > Marine > Inlet | place: Canada: British Columbia | collected...
GCCTCGAAATAAATTTCAAAGCTAACAGCGGGGGCGGCTAAAGCCAGCTAAACTACTTAGTCTGCTTTAGCCGCCTCACGTTTTCAGCTTTGCAATTTATTTCAAAGCTGAGTAGTTACTATATTAGTGTCCATCCGGAAACACTCCCAAAGCTAAAGCTTTGGATTCCAAGATACCCATTGTTTGGAGTTCAAAGCGCAAGCGTAGGGAATATTTTCGGTGTTTCCGGATGGACACTATATTAATTTATACAATGTGCCACATAACAATCCTTTCATATACGGTATTCCCGTAGCGGCGAATTAACTGATAGGTAGAGAGCAAGAATTATTTAATATTGCCGGACGCATTGGTACCGGACAATCTAGTGCAATTATGGGTTCGCCACGCAGTGGTAAAACTTCAATGCTGGAATATCTTCGTGCGCCGGAAACACAAGCCACGCTTTATAACGATGAAACCGAACGATTGATCGTGCTGCTTCGCCTTACTTTAATTTTCTGGAGGAAATTATTTTAGGGAATGAGAATTAAATAAAATACGAAAGTTGAAACCTGACAGGTTTAAAAACCTGTCAGGTTTGGCACCAAAATTTTGCAAGTTATAAAATCCTCATTCCTAGGCCCTTTGCCAAATGCTGAGATAGATAAATTACTCGTTCAAAGTGATACTGATTTTTCTGATGATGATCGTCGCTTTATCAAAGAAATTACTGGCGAACATCCCTACTTGCTCCAAGTGGCAGCCTCTGCTTTGTGGGAATTTTATAAAAATGGCGACGAAAATGATCCAAGCAAACGTCAACATCAAGTTAAACAAGATTTTTATGATAGAACAAAAACAACGTTAAATGATATTTGGCAATCGTGGTTGCCGACTACGCGCAAAGTTTTTACTGCTGTTGCTCTAATAAGACTTGAGACACTGAGAGCCTCACTAAAAATACAACCTATTGATATAAAAAAAATTATTAACGATGAACCCGGTCTTAAACAAGCACTTGAGGAACTTGAAAAACAAGGATTCGTAAAAGATGAAAATGGTGATTGGCGAGTTCGCCCGACTGTCTTTCTATCTTTTATAGCCGATCAACCAGCGCAAGAACTTTGCAAATTATTTGAGAAAAGCTATTGTTCAACTCCAGCATCGAATCAATGATATATGTCTCCCACAAATCCTTTAAATAGCGATTTTTATGATCACATTTATTTATGCTATGATCATCAAATATCTTGCATTCTATAAAAATCAAAGGTGTGCCAAATGCTCTACATAACGAATTTTTTACTTCCCCTATTGGCTGTTCTAACCGCTCTGTTTTTAGGAGCTGCGACTTATTTAACCCATCAGCAAATGAAAGCTATCAAAGGTAAGCCACACAGTAGCGAACCAAATCCGAATTACAGCCCTTTTTTTTATGGAAATCCGGTGTCGCCAAATAAATTTATTGGGAGACAAATAGAAATACGTCGTCTGGCGGGGAGAATTGTCAGTGGACAATCTTCGGCAATTACTGGCACATTTCGCAGTGGCAAAACTTCAATCTTAGACTATTTGGCGACACCTTCAACGCCACTTTACGGAGCAAACACTCTAATTTTTTCATACCAGGATGCCAACACATTATCTATTGAATGTGATCAGAGCAAGTTTTGGGGCGATGTTTTAGAACCGCTTCAAAAGCGTATTGTCGAAATGCCAGATTCTTCACTATCTAAGGCTTATCAAGCCAGTCAAGAAAATAATTTCGCCAATCTTGAGGAACTCATTGCCCAAATAGGAAATATGAATTGGCAATTAGTTTTAATGATAGATGAATTTGATGTATTATTGGAGCGTCCGAATTTGAATAATACCGAGTTTTTCGGTGGTTTACGTCAATTGGCTTCGCGTAGTCGAGGTGCGTTGGTGCTAGTGATGACAACCAATACTTCACTGACTCAACTTCACCAAAAAACCAAACCGTTCACAAAGTCTGGAGCACCTTATTTTAATTTCCTTGATGAGATTGTTTTAGCCCCTTTATTAGATTCAGAGGTGAAAGAACTACTCGATCAAGGTGATACCTATTTTTCTGATGATGATCGTCGCTTCATAAAAGAAATTACTGGCGAACATCCCTACTTGCTCCAAGTGGCAGCCTCTGCTTTGTGGGAATCCTATAAAAATGGCGACGAAAATGATCCAAGCAAACGTCAACATCAAGCTAAACAAGATTTTTATGATAGAATAAAAACGACGCTAAATGATATTTGGCAATCGTGGTTGCCGACTACGCGCAAGGCTTTTATCGTTGTTGCTCTAATAAGACTTGAGACACTGAGAACGTCACTAAAAATACAACCTATTGATATAAAAGAAATTATTAACGAGGAACTAGGTTTTAAACAAGCACTTGAGGAACTTGAAAAACAAGGATTCGTAAAAGATGAGAATGGTGATTGGCGAGTTCGCCCGACTATCTTTTTAGATTTTGTAGCCGATCAACCAATGCAAGAACTTCGCAAATTATTTGCTAAAATGACATCAACTAATTGCTAAATCGAATTATTTAGTAGAATTACTTAATTACAAATTATATTTATATGCCACATAATAACCCATTTATATACGGTAATCCCGTCACGCCCGCGAAACTGCTCGGCAGAAAAAGAGAATTGCGTCAAATTGCGGGGCGCATTTATACCGGGCAGTCTTCTATTATTACTGGCTCGCCGCGTAGTGGTAAAACTTCGGTGCTGGAATATCTGATTGCGCCTGAAAAACGGGTAGAGCTTTATGATGACAGGGCTGATGAATTGATTTTTTCCTTTTTGGATGCTGGTTCTTGGGCGGCTGAATTTGATCAACCTCAGTTTTGGGAAGCTGCCTTTGAACAGCTTAAAGAACGTATTAGTGCCGACAATTCCGCCACTTCATTATTTGAAACCTATCAATTTTGTCAAGATAACAAGTTTGGTAGTTTTGTACTTGAAAAACTCATTGCCCAAACAAGAAAAAAGAATTGGCAATTAGTTATAATAATAGACGGGTTTGATGTACTATTGCATCATAAGCCTTTAAACCGTGCTGAATTTTTTGGTGGTTTGCGTTTATTGGCTTCGCGTAGTCAAGGGGCATTGACGTTGGTTATTACAAGCAATGCTTCACAAACCAAATTGCATCAGGAAACCCAACACTATAATTTGACTGGTTCACCTTACTTTAATTTTATGGGGGAAATTATTTTAGGGGCATTAGATGATACAGAGATAAACAAATTATTGCATCCGGGTGGTATAGACTTTACCGATAATGACTGCCGTTTTATTAAGGGTATTGCGGGTGGGCATCCTTATTTACTTCAAGTTGCTGCCTCGATTTTATGGGAAACTTATGAAAATAAACTTGCGGAAGGAGTACGCCAACAATATGTCTTGCAAGAATTTTATCTCAAAGTGAAGGATATGCTTAATGGTACATGGCAATCTTGGGATGACGAGATGCACAAAGCAGTTACATCAGTTGCCCTAGCACACCTTGAAAATTTGAATGTTGTGTTTCCCAAAAAATATGTTGATCTCAAAGACATCATTAATAGCATTCCTTCGATAACGAATTTGGGTGAGCTAGAAAAATATGGTTTCTTGATAAAGGATAGCCGTATTCGTGGTGGTTGGGGAATCTATCCGACTATTTTTTTGCTACATTTTATACTTGATAGGTTTAAGCCAGAATATCGTCGTCAATTACCTGATAATGCGCGGGAACTTTTACGCCAACAATTGTTAAAAAATGTTCGATAATTGATACGAACAAACTGCAAGAGGTTTTAGTATATGCTAAAAAGATTTGGGGAAATGCTAAACAAATATCGTTTGTTTTTTTTAATTGCCGTCACTTTTTTGGTAGAAGCAGTAATACTACTGATAGTAGCAAATGTTATACAAAATGAGGAGTGCAAACTCACGATTATCGAATTGATAATTAAGAATACCACTCAATTATCCATTCTTATGTTGGTAACGACTTTTGTTTATTTATTTTTTGCGGCTCTCTTAGATATATCTGATTCCAAAAAAGAAGCTAAAAAGAGTGATAAGAGTGATTTTGCGGGTGGGGTACTCACAAGATTGCTGATCGGTTCATTCAGTGCCAGTACCATTCCAACTGGCGTATCACTGGTTTTGTGTGCATTTGCAGATATGGAACATATAAAACATCTGTCTGGTGTTGAAATATATATTGCATTTGCGGGTATTTCCCTGATGTCTATAGCAGTTTTATCAACATACGAAGAAGAAGGTCGTATCAGTGAAGGAATTAAAAAGGTGAAAAGTTCCAATGTTTCGGATTTGACTAACTAGTGTCCATCCGGAAACACTCCCAAAGCTAAAGCTTTGGATTCCAAGATGCCCATTATTTGGAGTCCAAAGCTTCAGCTTTGGGATTTTTATCGGCGTTTCCGGATGGACACTAACTAACAATTATGAAATATATCCAACGATGACTTTAATTAATCCTTATATCACCGGTGATCCAGTCGGTAATCGTTCTGCATTTGTAGGGCGAGATGATATTTTAACCAATGTATTGAAGGTGGTACGTGCTCCTAAACAAAATGCCATTGTGTTGTATGGACAACGGCGCATTGGCAAAACGTCGGTGTTACAAGCATTGGAAACCAAGTTATCTGAAAAAGAGGCTTGTTTGCCGGTGTTTTTTGATTTTCAAGATAAAGCGCGACAGCCGGTGGAACAATTGCTAGGGGAATTAGCTTATAAAATAAGCGATGGCTTAAACCAAGCAACGCCCAATTTGGGGGCTGATTCAAGTTCTACTTTTTTTGAATGGCTCGCCGATAAATTAAATAATTTATCCACCGACATATCGAAGTTGGTGCTATTATTTGATGAATTTGATGTGTTGGCTGATCCTGAGTCTGCTCAAGCCGGGGCGGTTTTTTTTCCAGAAATACATAAGTTATTGAAGCTTGACAAAAAACGCTTAAATGTCATCTTTGTTATTGGGCGCAAAGTTAGTGAATTGAGCAATATTACCATTTCTCTGTTTGGCAATATACCGGCTCACCAAGTTTCTCTACTCAAGCACGATGACATAGTTAAGCTTACCCGCCTTTCCGAAACCAATAAAAGTCTTTCTTGGTTAGATGGTACCGTAGCAGAAGTTTGGCGATTGACGAGCGGGCATCCGTTTTTAACCCAATGTTTGTGTTATCACGTATGGGAGCGTCTTTGTCGTCATGCCTCTGATGAACCGCCGACAGTCACATTAAAAGACGTACAAGATGCCATTCCAGACACATTAATTTTCAGCCGCAATATCTTAGAATCGTTATGGAGGGGTTTGCCACCAGCCGCACAGGTAGTCGCTTCTGCATTGGGGGCTGATGCAAAAGCAATGTCTAAAGCTGAGTTAGACGGTTTATTGAATAAGGGCGATGTACAAAAAGTTATTCGAGAACTAAACGATGCACCTGATATATTGGTGGATTGGGATATCATTGAAGAGATAGACGGTAGTTATCGCTTTCGCGTTGAATTAATACGTCGCTGGATTGCAGAAGATAAATCCTTCCATCAAGCTCTTGGTTCGGCATTGAATCAGGTTAACCCCGCTGCTAATAAGTTATACAAACACGCGCAGGAATTGTATGACGATCAGTTTCTTGAAGAGGCACTTCTACTTTCGCGCCGCGCTCTTCAAAGATTTTCTGCCCACGTTAAAGCTAATCAACTTTTGGCTGATATTCTGATTGAGCAAAAGAATTATGGTGATGCGCATGACAAAATGGAAAATTTATACCAATTTCAACCAATTGCGGCGCGGAACCGCTTAATTAAAGCGTTGTTGCTTTTAGCACAATCCAATAATAGCGAAGATGAACAACTGAAACTTTATGAGCGAATATTAGAAATTGAACCGAAGCATTCTGAAGCCAAACGTAAAATAACTAAAATATCCAACAGCCGAGAGGCAAAAAAACAGCAACGGATTGATACTAAAAAAGGCATTTATGATAAGTATTCAAAAAGAATGTGGGAATTTTTAGGGTTTATTTTTGCTTTGGTGGTATCGTATTATTTACCAAATCTTGATCCCAAAAACTTTGATCCCAAAAACGTTGTACTGGAAGTTGAGAAGATTGATATTGACAACGTGCCAACTTATATCATTACTGGGGTTGTTTCTGATAAGCCTTATTCGCTTAATAAGGTGGAAATTATTCCCTACAGTAAGCTTCTCGCTGAATCAGCGAAATTTAAATATGATAATAAGGTGGTTAACTTATTAGATTCAAATGTTAAGCAAGATACTCAACGCCCGACTTATTGGGTTGATAAAGCGTCATTGCCACCGGAATTTTCAGACGAGAAACCATTCAAATTCGAGTTTCAATTTAAAGCCTCCGAAACCACGTCGATGAATTTTGAGTGTAATTTTTCAACGGTGGATAATTGTCAAGTAAGGGAGAAAGGGTATTTATCGCTACTTCGAGGTATACCTTGGTTTGGGATTGGCACCATACTTGGCATTATCTTGATTGTACTGATTGAAATAGTCTATGCGTTTAGAAAATTAAAACGCAAAGTTGGTTATCAGAAGTATTAAATAATTATGGAATTAAGTAATATTATTTATACCATTTTTTTTATAATGGCTTTCTTCCTAATTGGGTTTCGCCATTGGTTATTCAAAAGTGGACTGTCAAATCCTTTTAGGCGTTCCACTATTGATTTAACCCCTCAAGAACAAGTGGTTATTTACGTTGGGTTATTTGGTGGAACTGTGTTATTGATGTTTTGGATTGCCCCAATTTTAGGTGGATGGATTGTCCCAACTTCAGAGTCTATATTAAATGGATTGATTGCCATCGGGGTGACTTCTATCTCCAGTTTGTTTATTATATCGACACTCAAACCTTTGTTGGGCGCGATGAGAGAAGATAAGTTATCTTTGGGGTTTTTCAGCAATCAAAATTTTTTATTGACGGCTTATCTCATTGTCTTTACCGAATTAAGTTTTTTGAATTGGTTTAAAGAAATAACGATTTACATTCAAACCCAGTTTTCAATCTTTGTTGCCTTATACTCGGTATTGATTATGATTGTCGGTATCTATCTTGGCATCCCGAAAAATGATGAGGGGGAAAAAGTTTTACCAACACTATGGCGGTGGCGTTTGGTTATAGTATTGAACCCAATTATTGTGGTACTATTAGCCGGCGTTTTAGTCAAACTAGTATTGTCTATTATTTTACTCGTCAAATAACGTCGAAAAAAACTATGAATTGGCATGTTATCACCAGCAGTAAGGGCGGAATTGGTAAAACATTACTCGCGTTACTGTTATTGGCACACCATCTTGAAGACGATGTCAAAACCCAATCGGGCAGTACCCTCGTTGTTGATTTGAATGGTATGAATGCAGATTCAGCCGCTATACTGCTTTACCAAGCCAAGATTGGGGAGTCTGTATTTTGTCCGTTGAAAAAATATGATGGTAATGCGGATGTAGGAAGGCAGTTCATTTTTCAAAAAACGTTTTCGCGCACCGGCAATCAGTCGCATGATTACGTTGTCGCCTACCCCCGTAACCCTTATGAACTTTATGATCATAAGCGGTTTGCTGATTTGCTTTATACGATTAAGATGTCAGCAATGGAAATTGCGGACAAATTAGACATTGAGCCATTAGAACATGTTATCATTGATACCAATTATCATTTCTGCAATATTTTTGGGCAACAAGGGGAACACTACAAAACATACGAGCAACTATTTAAGAACGACAATATTGTTGTATGGTTCTTGTGGGTATATCGTCAATTAGATAAATTATTCAACTCAAACGAGCATGAAGTCACGGTTTTTAAATTAACGGCTAGAGCCATCGAAGATTTTTTTAAAAGCAACACCAATCGGGCACCTCTGATGCATGTTTTTAATCCGGGTGCCTTAGTATCTTCGCCACCGGATGAAGTCAACAAAGGTGTTTTAGATGTAATGGTTAGCGGCTTTTTTAATTTTATAGCAGCCGGAAACCAAAAAGATTACGCCTTTGATGAGTTAGAAGGCTTAATCAATAAACTACCAGTGGGAGACTACATTAATTTTGGCGACTTAAACAAGATATTGACAATGGCTTACCCAAGAGATGAACGTTTTAATGGCGATCCCTTTTTTGTTCTCTTGGATATATTGCTGGGCGTTATTCAGATATGGAACAAAAAAAATTCATTGTCAAAAGAACGTCCAATGAATATTATTCCACTATCGGTTTATCAACATGGCTTACAATATTACACCGATAAAAAACGCCGAGATCCAATTTCTCGTCTGCGGGAGTTTAACATCTATAAGAATTTTAAGAAACTGATGTGATAGAATATGAAAATACTTGTTTACGAAGCCACTGAAATAGTTCCCATTAAAGGTTTGTACGAGTGGCTTGGCGACTCTGGCAGAATTATTTTTTCTAATGATGATAAAAAAAATTTTGATAGCAAAGATGTGATAAGGTTGTTAGGGAGCATTAATTTCGACACCGTCATTTTTTACATACCGTTAAGCATACAAAATCAGTTTGTTGGATTAGTTAATTCGCAATTCCAGATAACAGAGTGGCAAGAAGATAATACTGTGAAATTTTCAATAGACGATATTGGGCTAATCGGTAGTAGGAATGCACTTTCTAGTTTTTTTAATAAAATGAGATTGCTGGTTGGTTTGCGTCCAAAAGAAAAGTATTATGATGATAAAAGGCTGATTGATGATAATAACCATATTGGTAAAGATTCTGACTATTTTTATAAAGACTCCAAAATAACAAGAGGTAAAAATATGCCAACACCTACAGAGATTAAAGAATTTACAGATTATTTGGATTTTGTTGTTGAAGATTCCATTGGGATGGATGGTATTTTCTTGTATGATGTTAAGACCAGTAACCCACTTTATACCAGTGGTAGAGATCCAATTTTGGGTAATATGCCTATGGCTTCTTTTAGTGCTCTAAGGAATGTTGGAAGAGACATGGACAGAGTTGCTAAAGAAGCGAACCGTGGCAAACTACAATACGCGCTTTTTCCGCTTACTGAAGGAATTATCCAAGTGTATTGGGATAATATCGGTGGAAGAATTTTTGCTTTGGGTTTTGTTGGTGCAGACCCTGAACAACTTGGTGCTTTGAGCGTTTTTTGTGACAAGCATCTTCCTGAGATTAAGGAAAGACTTGGTAAAGTGCTTTGACTCTAAACACAATAATCCATTGCGTCCATTGAGTAGTTGCGTTTCCACGTAGACTCAAGCGTGGAAATGTTTATCTCTATGAATCCTTTATTCTAGGAATTATTAAAATTGTTATCAAATATTTGATGACTTGAATTACATTGAGGAGTTAAATTATGATTTTAGCCGGGGATTTTGGCACAAATGACAGTGTGATTGGAATTTTTAAAAAGGGATATAGTGAAGATAATGATCCCATTTTGGTAGGAAATGCACCAACTTACATCACCAAAAAATTCTCAAATTTGGAAGAAATAATAAAGGATTTTTGGCAAAATCAACCTGATGATTTGAAAAAAGAGATATATGCAGCTTGTATTGGAATCAGTGGCACAGTGTTGGGAGAACACGGTAGGATATTAGGGTTACCTGACTTGGCTATTATCAATAAACAAGATTTGTGTAAGTTACTGATGGAGCTATCTTGGAACGTTGATGATGAAAATTCGTGTGAGGAACCATCCAAACGTATGCCAGTGCTTTTAATCAATAACTTAGGCACTCTCGACGTTGGGCGTTTGGAATCCAAGGAAAAGTTACTCAACATTAATCCCAACTCAAAAGAGTCCGACAAGCAACAAGATGAAAGTGAATCCCCCCCAGCCAACCGTGCTTTGATGGCTGCGCGGTGGGGTTTAGCAGAAGCTTTGTTGTATTGGGATCGGATGGATCAAAAATTCCAGTCGTTGGTGTCCCAAGGTGGTCATGCCAACTTCGCGCCCCGCAATGAATCGGAAATCGAATTGCTAAGGTATTTACTGAAACAATTTAATCCCGTCGCCATTCGCAAAGTGTTATCAGAACCGGGGTTAGTACACATCTATCAATTTTTCAAAGAGAGGGACAATGGACAAACTCCTGCTCCCGTTAAGTTGGAAGAATTGATTAGCGAAAACAAGATTAGTGAGGCCGCTAAAGTTATTATCGAAGAATCGGGATTAGCAAACGAAAAAAACTTGTGTTCGCAAACCCTAGACTTATTTGTGTCGATTTTTGGGGCTGAAGCCGGTAACTTAGCATTGAAAAACTTGGCTTTGGGCGGCGTGTATATTACCGGTACTATTGTGCCGAAAATTATTGTGGATAAGCAGCGTGGCGATGCTTTTATGGAGGCATTTACAGATAGGAAAAACAAGATGGTTCGTGAGCTAATTTCCTCTATACCGGTGAAGGTTGTTCTGAGTTCTCAAAATAGGTTATATGGGGCAGCTAGGCGTGCCCTTGATAATGAACTCCGTGGCATGATTGCATACACGAAATACAACCCATCGTAAACTTTGTAAGCATTGCGTATCCACTTTGTACTAAACCAGGTGGATACAACTCCTCCCCTCTTTTGTCTCATTACCTACTGTAATGATTCAGCCATTCATATAAATAGGTAAATTTATGGCCAAAATAACAATTACACCAAACAATTTATTGAATCCGAATGAGTTCAAAAAATTACTAGAATATACTGAACAACGTCAGTCAACGGTAAACGATCTTTTAGATTTACTACGTGATTTAGTAATTTTTGAACAAAAATATCAATTTGTTAGTGATGTTTTTTATGCTCGTTTTATGCGTGGTGAAATGGGAGATGCTTTACCTTTCATCAAATGGGCGGGACGGTACGAACTTTATTTAGAGGTAAAACAAGAACTTGAATCAAAAATAACTCAAATCTCTCATGCTGAAGAATTACTTGTATCGCCTGTATAATACGATTGTTTCTCGTGGAAATGTTGAAGTTGAATTCTTGGTTTTTGATGATCAGAAACAACGTGGTTCTACCGAAGGGCGGCTCCGATTTTATGATCGATCTCTATTAGCTTTTGATGAGGTTGTCTTATTACGTGACAACCAAGTTGTCAAATTACGTTACGCCTATCATTATCAAAAAGCGAATGGTGAATTAATTTTTCGGTACGATAATGCGCCCCATTATCCAAAAATACCGACTTATCCTCACCATAAACATACTGAATTCAAAATTGAAGCTGCACAGTCCCCGGATCTCAATGACGTTTTAAATGAGATTGAACGGATACTTTACGAGACTGAATAATTTTTATCAAGGAAACGGTAATGGAAATCCATTTACCTTCCAATGAGGCAAATACTGTTAAAAAAATGGCAAGTTCCCAAGGAATTAGTGTTGCAGATTTAATCCACAGATGGGTTCTTGAAAAAACTCAAATGTTTGAACCGTCGCATTGATTGTTAGACTGCGAGGAGCCTACTATGCTCACATAATTCCTTTACA
>Ga0233403_10001347_pt1 | contig 11540 bp, 5 predicted proteins | sample Na_oxic_1_MG_FD_179866 | JGI IMG/M metagenome (GOLD analysis project Ga0233403, IMG submission 179866) | Seawater microbial communities from Saanich Inlet, British Columbia, Canada - Na_oxic_1_MG | ecosystem: Environmental > Aquatic > Marine > Inlet | place: Canada: British Columbia | collected...
ATAAAGGGTTTATTCATTGTCAGTCGGTTATTTGGAGTACAGTTGACCGGAGTCGGCCAGATTTATTTTGGATGTCCAAACTCAACTGCATTTCCCCAACCCCGATAGGGGTTGAATGTGAATAGCCCCAGGTGAAACCAGGGGTGTTAAATTTAAGCCAATTTATGGGTTTATTTTTCACTATATTTTTATTCCCGGAAGGAGGAATGGTGGGCAAACGGGCGGTGACATAAGGGTTTATATTGAGTTCATTGCCGCCCGTTTACCGGCCCCCTACAAACAAATCTTGGGTGAAAAAAAGTCATCAAAATATAACGGCTTTTTTTGAATTATGATTCATACAGACAGAATTTGTTCAGCCGTCAGTGACAGTTCCGGAAATGTGGGCGAAATGATTTGTTGTTGTCCTTTAAAAATAGTCTGTTCATAAAACCCTTCTTCTAGCAACAGCACTGATACTTGGGCTTTCAACGGATCAATAATCCAATACTCCGGTATACCTAAAACCGCATATTCTGAGCGTTTATGGCGATAGTCGCGTTGAACGGAGTCTGGGCTAACAATTTCTACTGCTAATACCGGTGGGCTATCAAAGACGGCTGATTCGTTCATCATGTCGGCTATTTGTTCGGTTGTTAAAACCGAAACATCTGTTATGCGTGATTGACGAATGCCGGTTCGGACACCTATTTCTCTAAAACACATCCAGGGTTTGTTGAGGCGGCTGATTTCTGATTCCAGTTGCTTTTCTATCTGCTTGGCAAAAAGGATATGTTTCATGGTAGGCTGTGTCATGAGTGCTAACTCTCCGTCAATCAATTCATAGCGGTTATCGGTGCCATCATCATAGTACAGATATTCTTCAAATGTCATGAGTTTTTCAGCAATTGCTGGCATGGTATAACCTCTTAATTCGCAATAAATGAAAAAGGGGTTCGTAGAGGCTTTTCAAGTGTCAAATATTTTGGCCGGACTCTACGCTGATATCGCTTGTTTTCCTGGTTTGATAATCGACGGTGGTGAGTGGGTTGCCGTCCAAGTAAAGTTTGGTTAATTTGGTGAGTTGTGCTATTTCTTGGGGCAACGCGGTGAGTTGGTTCCAGCGTAAGTCTAACAAAGTTAGGTTGGTCAGTTGGCCAATAGTGGTGGGTAACGTGGTCAGCCGGTTGTCTCCCAGGTGTAGTTCGGTTAGGTTGGTTAACTGCCCAAGTTCGCTGAGCGATTCTATCATTGGGTTGCCGCCGAAAACGTCGCCCAGTAGCAGGATTTTTAATTGGGTGAGTTTAGCGATGCCGGGTGGTAGAGCAGTCAGTTGATTGCCACCAAGGTGTAATTGTGTCAGCTTGCACAGTTGACCGATTTCAGGCGGTAAGGCAGTGATCTGATTGTAGGACAGATCGAGTTGGGTGAGGTTGCTTAGTTGGCCGATTTCAGACGGTAAGGTCGTTAACCGGTTATCGCTCAGATTGAGTTTGGTGAGCTGAGTCAGTTGGCCGATTTTTTTTGGTAATTCGGTTAGGCTTTGGTTTGATAGGTCTAACGAGGTTATGCCATCTTTAGCCGCTGTTTCAATTTGTTGGAGTATGTCTGGGTGTGTCATCGTTGATTCCTTTTTAAGGGTTAATGGTTTCAGCTTAGGACTGGGGTGTTCAATTTGAAGCGATTTGGCTCAATAATGGTCACCCTATTTTTCACCTATTGTCTGAATCATAATTTTCAGTCCGGAAAATAGGGTGAAAAACTCAGCTTTCATGGATTCAACATTAATGGTTTTACCAAAGCTGGAAATTCTTCGAGTGCTTTTTGAATAGAATCTATTTCAAAAGTTTGGCTGCTGTCTAGCAGTGCTTCACCATAACGGATGAAAACCTCAATATTATATTCATTTCCGAGTTCTATCATCTGTTCGGCGAATTTGGCAACGGCATCCATTTCCATCATCACATTGGCTTCTTCCCAAAGCGGCATGGATTTTTGGTCAATTTGTTCTCGTAGTTTTGGGAGATTGGCAATATTTTCCGGGTTGAGTGTGCTGTCAACTTCCGTCGCAACTTGGGGGACATCCGTGCCGGCTTTTGTGGTATATTTGAGATAGTGAGACAGTGTGCGGAGTAATTCAGCAATATTCACCGGTTTGGCTAAATAACCGTCAAAGCCGTGCGCCTCAGTCTTCGCTTTTTCGTTCAAGGTCACTGAGGCGGTTAGGGCAATCACTGGAATATCGGCCGTGTTTGGATTGCTTTTTAAATGCTGAGTGGTTTCATAACCATCCATTTCAGGCATCCTTAAATCCATTAAAATCAAAGCCGGATGATATTCTTCGGCAAACAGCAACGCTTCTTGTCCATTTTCAGCACTGATAACGTTTAAATTGACTGGCGATAAAGATTCTTCAATCATAAGACGATTCGATTCGATGTCATCCACTACTAATACTTGTGCCTTTTCAAACGTGAGATTGTTTAAGTTAAAAGTATTGTCTGGTTTGGCATCTTGTGTGGTAGTCGCTATTTCTACTTGCCGCAAAATGATTTCAAAACGACTGCCTTTGCCAGGGACACTGGTCACCAAAATTTGGCCGTTCATCATTTCAACTAGACGCTTGGTGATGGCAAGTCCTAATCCGGTTCCACCATATTGACGGGTACTTTGTCCTTCCTGTTGGCGGAAGGAGTCAAAAATCAGTGCCTGTTGATCTGAAGGAATACCAATACCAGTGTCTTCTACCGCCATCATGAAATCAATTTGGTTCTGATTGGCATAAGTTTGTTGATGAGTACACAGTTTAATATAGCCACGGTCGGTAAATTTAACCGCGTTACCAATTAAGTTCAACAACACTTGCCGCAAACGAGTTTCATCTAAAAATAAAGTCGGCGGTAAGCGGTCATCAATTTCCATAATCCATTGAAGATTTTTTTCGGCCATCTTGAGACTGAAAATCTGTTGTAACTCGGTGAAAATAATCGGTGGGTGTACTGGCTCATATTGAATCTCTAGCCGCCCCGCCTCAATCTTGGATAAATCAAGTATGTCATTAATTAATGTTAACAGGCTTTTTCCGGCCGTTTGAATGGAATTGAGGTAACTCTTTTGCTTGTGATCCGTGATTTTTGACGCGAGTATTTCGCTGAAACCAATCACCGCATTCATCGGAGTGCGGATTTCATGGCTCATATTAGCGAGGAATTCACTTTTGGCATTGTTGGCGGAATTGGCTTCTTCTTTGGCTTGTTTGAGAGCGATTTCAGCTTGTTTGCGTGCCGTGATATCGGTTGCAACACCAAGCAACTGTTCGGCTTTGCCGTCATCGCTTAACAAAGGCGTTTTGAAGGTCTGAAAAAATCGCGTTTGACCATTTGGACCGGTTACCGTTTCTTCTGGAATAAACTGGGTTTGGCCACTGGTTAAAACTTTTTGGTCAGCGGCGATAAATTGTTCAACCTCTGGCAAATTGGGATTAAAATCGGCATCGGTTTTGCCTTCCAAGTCTTCAATGGTAGAACCGTAAATCTCGGCCGTTGCTTGATTAACTAAGACAAATTTTCCGTCCCAATTTTTGACAAAAATAAGACTGGGTGCGGTGTTAATAAGATTTCTCAAAAACGTTTCTTGCTGTTTTAACTTTTCTTCAGCCTGTTTGCGCTCGGTAATATCTTCAACTTTGGCGAGAAAATGCGTAATCTCTCCTTCGTCGTTGTGAAAAAAAGAGACCGCTAAATTTACCCAAATTGATTTGCCGTCCTTTGTTAGGTAGCGTTTTTCCTGTTGATAAAAAGCTATTTCGCCGGTTAAGGCTTTTTGTGTCAGTTCCTTATCTTCAATGATATCATCGGGATAGCTGATATCAGTCAGATTGAATTGGAGCAATTCAGTTTCGGTATAACCCAACATCTGACAAAAAGCGGCATTGGCTTGGATAAAACGAAGCTCTGGAGTGACAATAACCATTCCAATTGGCCCTTCTTCAAACAGTTTGCGAAATTGCTCTTCACTTTGACGAAGTGCTTTTTCGGCCTGATCGCGCTCATCAATTTCCTGTCCCATTCTTCTATTGGCAACCAGCAGTTCCGCAGTACGTTCTTTGACTCGTAATTCAAGATTATCGCGGTATCGTTTTAATTCCTCCTCGGCCAATTTGCGTTCGGTGATATCTTCATGCACAAACACCGCTCCCATCACTTTACCCTGATGGAAAATAGAGGCTCCTCTTATGTTGAAATAGCCTATCATACCCCCAGCTGTAGTTGGGAACAAAACATCTGTTTTAGCCACTTCTTCACCTTTTAATACTTGTTTGTAAGTATCAGAAAGTCCCGCTTCAATAATACTTGGATGATCCAAAATATTGTGCATTAAATAAACTTCTTTGGAGATTTCTCCCTTACCAATGTGATTGATGTGATAGGGATTAATATCAATGATTTTCCCCTTGTTATCGGTCATCACAATTGAAATGGCAACGGTTTCAAAGATACGCCGGTATTTGTCTTCGCTTTCTCGCAAAGCGATTTCTATTTGCTGACGTTCGGCAATTTCTTGTTGCAGTTGTGCGGTTCGTTTTTTCACCTTCGCTTCTAAATTGTCGGACAGGGTTTGCAATGCGATTTCCAGATGCTTACTTTCAGTGATGTCGAACATCACGCCGCAAAGCTTCACGGCTTGATCGTTTTCAACCACAACAGTCACCAGGTTTCTTAACCAAATAGTTTGGTTATCTGCCGTTATCATGCGATATTCAAAATTGTGTTCAGGCTTATTTTTAGCGGCATTTATGCAATGAGTTGTTGCTCTTTCCCGATCATTAGGGTGGATATGTTCGACCCAAAATGTGGGTTGATTCAACCAATCGGACACCGGATAGCCCAACAATCGTTGGGCTTGTTGACTCACAAATTGAAATTGAAGATTTTTCGCATCCGCTTCCCACACCACGCCATCAATGGAATTAACCAAACTTTCATAGCGTTGCTGGCTGGTTTCTAAATCCAAAGCCAAATTTTGTATTCCTCTTTTTTGCTGCTCAATGTCCTGAATGCGTTGGGATAATTCAGCGGTTCGGTTAGAGATTTGTATTTCTAGCTGATCTTGATGACACTGCAATTCATCTTGGATATTTTTAAGCTGTGTCGTCATGCTATCAAACGCTCTTGAAAATTGCCCAATTTCATCCTGCGTATCAACAGTCACTTGATAGTCCCAATGACCTTTTTCTATTTCTTCGGCTCGACGATGTAATTTTATAATGGGGCGAGTTATGTTTTTAGCGGTGAATAAAGCCAGTATGCCGCTCACGCCTAATAATACTATAAAAAATAGCAGCATGAATTGCACCAGTCGGTTTACTGGCATGAGAGCCTCTTCTACTTCTATTTCTGCCAATAAATACCAATCCATACCTTTAATCATACGGTGCGCCCCAATCACTAATTCACCTCGATAATTTTCGTAAATATCCATTTTAGCCGGTTCAGAGGTTGGTTCTTTTTCAGACAGTTCAAGCCATTCTCTGACTTTCGGCGAATCGACTTTCAGTTTGAGAAACGTATCCTCGATAAACCGTGACGGCGTAATCATATATCCCTCTTTATTGAGCAGGTATATCTCGCCAGTATTGCCTAAACCAGTCAGATTGGTCATGATTGGGTACAATCGATTTTCGGCTTCTATATTGGCAATCACAATACCAACCAATTCACCCGTCACTCTAATCGGTGCGGATAGACTAAACACTTTAGTATTGGTCATTTTAGAGGTATGAATATCTTGGATATAAACACCCTCTTTGCCATGCTCAAATATCTCGGCATTACCGGCGGTATCGATGCCAAGGTGTAAATGAGTGGAGGCTATCAATTCTCCATTTTTATCCAATACTCTTATGCGAGAAATATGTTCATCGACTTGAACGAGGCTCTTTATCCGTTGCTGAAGAAGTGTAACCAACTTCGTATCATTGGGACGAGTGACAGCCTCTACAATGGTTGTTTCGGTTGCCAATATTTCGACAACGTCTTGATGTTCAACAAAAAGCGTTTCAACATGACTGGCTCTTGAAATCGCAAGATTTTCTAACTGATTATGGACTTCTGCCTCAATCAGCTGTTTAGAAACCAAAGCGGTGGTTACTATGGTTACGATACCAGTGACTGAAATAACGGAAAAAATGATGCTGGATATTTTGGTTTGTATTTTCATGTAAGTGAATGGTTTGATGGTTAATGGTTCAAAAAATGTTCATGTACGAGCAGACTGGCGTGTCTGCAATGCGAGAACGTGTCGGGTATAGCAAAGCTAGTCGGGGCTGGGTGGGCCGAAAAAACACGCTACCCACCCGACCAAAAATGTTAAAAGATTTATGCGTACCTACATATATACTCCTAACGTTCTTATGTTCGGATTTGTTGGCAGATGGTGGGCAAGCGGGCTTAAAGATTGTCGCATTTTTTAAGTGAGTCGTGCCCGCTTACCCACCCTACAAGACTACAAGACTGACATCAACCCAGCTTATAAATTCATAGGCACTCGTGCAAGGTACGCCTTGCACTCCAGTTAAGAGGAAATTTTATAACGTGGATTTTTATCAGCGGCTACCAACAGTTGGTTAATTTCCTTTTTTAATTCGACCATTTTTAATTCTCGGTTAATGGCTAATTTATAAAAGGTTTCTAAAGAAATGGTGCAAGGTACGCCTTGCACTCCTGAGAAATTAATTTTTTGGAATGGACAACAACCCGTCCACTTTTTTGGAATGGATAACCGGGGAGGTGTAATCGGGAAACGCGGTAATTTTATTAAGTAAGTATATACTATAAGCGATCAAATTTTCGGTTTTTGATTTTGGAACGATATACCTGACCGGTTTCAAAAACCGGTCAGGTATCAAACCGAAAAATCCAAAAACAGTGCTTAGCCTAAAAACTTATTAGCTTTTGATTAACCATTAACCATTAACCATTCCCAACCAACGGCTTTACCATAACTGGAAATTCTTCGAGTGCTTTTTGAATAGAATCTATTTCAAAAGTTTGGCTGCTTTCTAGCAGCGCTTCACCATAGTGGATGAAAATCGGGAGATTATATTCGTTTCCAAGTTCTATCATCTGTTCGGCTAATTTGGCAACGACATCCATTTCCATCATAATATTGGCTTCTTCCCAAAGCGGCATCACTTGTTGGTCAATTTGTCCTCGTAGTTTTGGGAGATTGGCAATATTTTCCGGGTTGAGTGTGTTATCTACTTCCGTCGCAACTTGGGGGGCATCCGTGCCGGCTTTTTTGGTATATTTGAGATAGTGAGACAGTGTGCTGAGTAATTCAGCAATATTCACCGGTTTGGCTAAATAACCGTCAAAGCCGTGCGCCTCAGTCTTCGCTTTTTCGTTCAAGGTTACTGAGGCGGTTAGGGCAATCACTGGAATATCGGCCGTGTTTGGATTGCTTTTTAAACGCTTAGTTGTTTCATAACCATCCATATCAGGCATCCTTAAATCCATTAAAATCAAAGCCGGATGATATTCTTCGGCAAATAGCAACGCTTCTTGTCCATTTTCAGCACTGATAACGTTTAAATTGACCGGCAATAAAGATTCTTCAATCATAAGACGATTCGATTCGATGTCATCCACCACCAATACTTGTACCTTTTCAAACGTGATATTGTTTAAGTTAAAAGTATTGTCTGGTTTGGCATCTTGCGTGGTAGTCGCGATTTCTACTTGCCGCAAAATGATTTCAAAACGGCTGCCGTTGCCGGGGGTACTGGTCACCGAAATTTGGCCGTTCATCATTTCAACTAGACGCTTGGTGATGGCAAGTCCTAATCCGGTTCCACCATATTGACGGGTACTTTGTCCTTCCTGTTGGCGGAATGATTCAAAAATCAGTGCCTGTTGATCAGAAGGAATACCAATACCAGTGTCTTCTACCGCCATCATGAAATCAATTTGGTTCTGATTGGCATAAGTTTGTTGATGAGTACACAGTTTAATATAGCCACGGTCGGTAAATTTAATCGCATTACCAATTAAGTTCAACAACACTTGCCGCAGACGAGTTTCATCTAAAAATAAAGTCGGCGGTAAGCTTTCATCAATTTCCATAATCCATTGAAGATTTTTTTCGGCCATCTTGAGACTGAAAATCTGTTGTAACTCGGTGAAAATAATCGGTGGGTGTACTGGCTCATATTGAATCTCCAACCGTCCAGCCTCAATCTTGGATAAATCAAGTATGTCATTAATTAATGTTAACAGGCTTTTACCGGCCGTTTGAATGGAATTAAGGTAACTCTTTTGCTTGTGATCCGTGATTTTTGACGCGAGTATTTCGCTGAAACCAATCACCGCATTCATCGGGGTGCGGATTTCATGGCTCATATTCGCGAGGAATTCACTTTTGGCATTGTTGGCGGAATCGGCTTCTTCTTTGGCTTGTTTGAGAGCGATTTCAGCTTGTTTACGCTTAGTAATATCTTGCAGAAAGCCAACTATCTTGGTTATATTGCCTTTTTGATCACAACAAATATTGCTACTCGCTTCAACGTAAGTTATGGCCCCATCTTTTTTAACTAACCGGTATTCATCATAAGAAAAACTCTTTTTGTTGACAACTTCTGCCAACATTTTGTTCGCATATTCCTTATCCTCTGGATGAATATGGCTCATGTAAATTTCTACATTCGCTTCAATCTCACCCGGTTCATAACCCAGCAAGCGGAAAATTTGATCGGACCATTTAACGGTCATGCTATCAGGATACAATTCCCAACTGCCCAATTTAGCCAGTTGTTGGGCCTCTTTTAAATTTTTTTCGCTTTCTATTAAGGCTTCTTCAGCCTTTTTGCGTTTAGTTATATCTTGAAGCGTGGCAACAAAATAGTCAATAGTTCCTTCTCCTTGAGAACGCGCGGTGATCGATAACACGACGTAAACAACCGAACCATTTTTGTGGATAAAACGTTTGTCCATTGTATAACGGTTAATTTGTCCAGCAAATAACTGTTCAAATTGGGCAATATCGGCCGATAAATCCTCCAGATAACTCAATTCAGCCCAGGATAATTGGTTCAATTCTGCTTGTGAGTAACCTAACATATCACACACGCAGTTATTGGCATAAAGAAAGCGTCTTACCGAGGAAAGGATGGCAAAACCTACTAGGGCTGATTCAAAATAGCCCCGAAATTGTTCTTCACGTTTTTTAATTTCTTCAAAAGACAGGAAGACTCCCAGATGCTGACTCATCTGCCGGCCGAAATCGCAGAACAGATGGAGTTCGTTTTCGGTCCAATCTCTGACATAAGAGCATTGATGCAAGCCAAACAGCCACGGTTTGCCCATTTTTGGATGGAGGGCGATACATAGCTGGGATTGAATCGAAAACTGTTCGGTAATTATTGAGGGGAGTTGGTGTTCATAGTTAGTCCCGAAGGCCATCGGATCTGTTGCCGATAATGCGTCTCTGATAGCTTCAGATACCGCTGGTTGCATCGGTATGTCAGTATTTAAAAGTAGAGCACCAGGGTATTCCGGCGTGGTACTTTCTATTGGTACCCGCCAACTGGGTGCCTTCGGATCAGCGGGGTATAGGAGCCAAGCCCGATCACAGTTGAATACTGATAACGTGACTTTCATCGCATTTTCCATCATTTCGGTCACATTCGGGGTTTCATTGATGGCTTTTCCCAGTGCGGCTAAACTTTCCAGATGATAAATATGGTCTTGCAATTGTGCATTTGTTGCTTCCAGTTGTTTTTGCAAATGGTGGATAGTCAAATGTTTGTTGACACGCGCAATCACCTCTGCCGTTTGGAACGGTTTGGTAATGTAATCAACAGCGCCGATTTCCAGCCCTTCAACTTTATCAACGGCTTCCGTTTTAGCCGTTATAAAAATAATGGGCGTATCTTTGGTCTCTTCATTCTGTTTCAAACGGCGGCAAGTTTCAAACCCATCGATTCCAGGCATCATCACATCCAACAGAATGATATCAGGTTTGATATGATTAACTCGTTTGAGGGCTGTTTCTCCATTTTGAGCGATCAATACTTTGAAGCTGGCTTCGCGCAAACAATTACGTAGTACGTCCAAATTATTTGGTTCATCATCAACGATTAAAATTTTATGGGTCATTTATAATTTTTCCTTTAAGCCTTCGTGGTTAGAAATCTGGTGTTCAATTTGAGTTACCCAAGATGGTGGGCTACGACTCAATGCGGCCTATCGTAACGAATAACAGACTGATTTTCTAAAAGTAGTACGACGGATACTCGAAACCAACGGATAAAAAAACCGGTTAAAAAATCATAATGTGATCAAAATTGTTTGTTCCTAAAATCCGTTGATTTCGATTTTTTTCAAAAAAAACAATCGTCTACTATTAATGAATGTTTTATTGTTCCTCTGTCATTTCTCCTTTAAGCCATTCGCTCAATTCATTGACTTGATACTTGTTAAGGAAGGCTTGTATTTTGGTGACAAACGGTTTTAACTGGTCATCCGATTTAGCTAAAATGGCTGCTTGCTTTTCAAGTTCATCAATGTCACCCATTAGGGATAACTGATAGAGTTTGTCAGATTCCGCGACTGGGGGAAATATCATCTGGGTGGCCTGGGTTTCTTCAGCGGTTTCGTTAATATCTCCATAATCCCAGGTTATATCCAGAAGATTTTGTAATTGATCGAGAAGCGTTTCAGTTTGTATCGGTTTAGGCAAAAAAGTGTTACTGCCAACGGTTAAGTCTGCCTCAGACACGTTGACTGAGCTGGCAATGATAATTTTTTCTTTCAATACCGGGGATTGGCGCAATTGGCGAATCAATTCAAAGCCATCCATTTTTGGCATGACTAAATCGGTGATGATCACATCCGGCTGCCATTGTATGGCTTTTTCTAATCCGTCTCGCCCATTGTTAGCCGGTTTCACGTTAAAACCCAATGGTGAAAGTAAGTCAATCAGTACCGCTTGATCGTCCAAATGATCATCCACGACTAATATTTTGGGCGGTTTTCCTTTGATTCCAATAATCGGTTGCCGGGTGATTTGGGCGACATGAGAGTTCTCTACCACTGGCAACGCTAATTCAAACCAAAATTGGCTACCGATATTCAGTTGGCTGCTGACGCACAACTGCCCGCCCATCAATTCGACTAAAATCTGAGCAACGGCTAACCCTAAACCGGTTCCATTCTCTTGACGTTCATGCTCTCCAACTTGTTTAAAGGGTTCAAAAATACACTCAATATGCTCAGGAGAGATACCAATACCGGTGTCTTCTATTTTGAAATAGAGAGAATTTTGGGGCGAACATGTTGAGTTGATGTGTTCGCCCTGGTTAAAACGGACTTTTAACGTGACGCTACCCTGAACCGTGAATTTGACGGCATTGTCCAATAAGTTCAGTAAGATTTGCCGCAATCGTTGTTCATCACCATGCAGTACATTGGGCAGATCATTGGCAATGGCTAAATCAAACTGAATGCCTTTGTGTTTCGCTCGAGTCTTGATGATTTCGCCAATACCGCTCAGTAATAAGGGTA